>Ga0265595_1001614_pt1 | contig 16832 bp, 15 predicted proteins | sample saktaG_15_FD_190148 | JGI IMG/M metagenome (GOLD analysis project Ga0265595, IMG submission 190148) | Saline water microbial communities from Sakinaw Lake, British Columbia, Canada - sak_2013_06_06_50m | ecosystem: Environmental > Aquatic > Non-marine Saline and Alkaline > Saline ... | reverse complement strand
ATTTTCTAAAAAAGATTGGCTCGAACCGAATTTTGCGGGAACGGGAATTGGTTTTTGAGCCACGCGGAGCGTGGCAAATCCTTTTAAAATCAGCTCTTAGCGCCCGCAGGGCGCGTGCCGAGGCGCTTTGCGCCGAGGCAACAAACGCCGAACATACAATTTGGCTCCGCAGGTAGGATTCGAACCTACAACCCACTCCTTAACAGGGAGTCGCTCTACCGTTGAGCTACTGCGGATCGTTTTTAATTATAGCAGTTTTTCTTCTGATTTCAATCCTAATAACCCTTGAGTTTCTTTAAATTCTTGTGCTCCCTAATTCTTTCTAAGGCCTTGGCCTCGATCTGCCTAATTCTTTCCCGAGTTACTCCGAATTCCCTACCAATCTCTTCAAGGGTGTGACTAATGCCATCATTTAAACCAAATCTCATCGCCAAAATCTTTTGCTCCCTGGGAGTCAGATCAACCAAAATACTCTGCAATCTTTCTCTTAAAAGGGTTCTAGCAGCTATAACGTTTGGTGGAATCTCTTTCAGATCTTGAATAAATTCAGACAAAACACTATCTTCATCGTTCTGACCAACTGGAGTTTCTAAAGAAACCGTATCTTGAGAAATCTTCATTAAATGATGGATCTTGGCTAAAGGAATGCCCATTTCTGAAGAAACCTCTTCTGGAATCGGTTCTCGCCCCAAGTCCCGCAATAATCTTTTCTTGGCTTTAGCGTACTTGGAAATTGTTTCTACCATGTGAACTGGAATTCTGATGGTCCTGGCCTGATCAGCTAAGGCCCTGGTAATAGCCTGTCTGATCCACCAAGTGGCATAGGTAGAGAACTTATAGCCTTTTCTCCAGTCAAACTTTTCTACTGCCCTAAACAACCCCAGATTGCCTTCCTGAATTAAATCAAGAAAAGTCAGGTTGGCAGAACGGCCAATGTATTTCTTGGCAATTGAAACCACTAACCTTAAATTAGCCTGGGCTAATCTTTTCTTGGCCTCTTCATCTCCTTTTTCAATCTTCCTAGCTAAATCCTTTTCCTCGTCCGGAGTTAAAAAGGAAACCCGACCAATCTCTTTTAAATAGAGTTGGATTGGATCTGATTTGGAAGAAAAAGACGTTTTCTGGACTTTACCTTTTGCCTTATCAATATTTAAATATTCCCGAGCCTCTTTTAATTCAATTCCCAAGCTTGCTAGGGTTTGATAAAAACTTTCGATGCCCTTAATATCTCTTTCCACGTCGGGAAAATAATGCAAAATTTCATCATAAGTAATAAAACCTCGCTCTTTGCTTTTAGCTAAAAGCTCATTAACCTTTTCTTTTATAAAAACCTTGCCCCGTCTAACTTTCTTAACTTTTCTAGCTTTCTTAATAAGCTTCTTTTTTGGCTTTTTAAAAGCCTTTTTCTTTTTAGCTGGTTTCTTCTTTGGTTTCTTTACTTTTTTCGCAAGTTTCTTCTTCTTTGGTTTTTTCGAAGTTGCCATAATTTAAGTTTTTAAAAGTTAATTTTCGGAAAGTCTCTTGGCTAATCGATTGAATTTTTGAGCCAGCATAGTAATAGCTTTAGTATCTTTTTTAAATTCAGCCGCCCTCAAATCTTGGGAAAGCAACTCCAAATCTGCTTTGATCTGTATATTCTTAATTTCCCTTAAACAGTCTAAAAAATCAATATCTTGGTCTTTTTTTGAAAGCTCTTGAAGCATTTCTGCCTTGAGTAAAAGATAATCAACCATTTTCTTTTCTTCTGATCCAAGCTTTTTAAAAGAAGTTTCGTTGTCTTTAGCCTTCTGGTAAACTCGGATCATTTGGCTGACAGCCGGGGGTAAGATCTCCAAATCCTCGGCAGTTACTTTTTCTAAATTCTGTCGATCGCTCAAAACCAGAATCAATAGTCTTTCTTCAAGCAGCTCTTTTCTTGTTTTTAAGGGCAGGCTAATAGCTTCTTCGGGTTCTAATCCCAAAACCTCTTCTTCTGATTTTGCCTTGGCCAACTCAACAATTAAATCTTCTTCTTTGACCTGAATTTCATTGGAAAGACGTTGCAGCCAAAAAGTCTGCTCGATCTTGTTGGGAATCTTTTTAATAATTGGCAAAAGAATTTTAGAAATCTCTTTTTTGCCCTCAATTTCTTTTTTATCAAATTTCTTTAAAGTAGTTTCGAAATAAAACTCAAGGATTGATTTTGCCCCCTCAATGGATTCTTCCCAGCTCTTAATTGACTTGAAAATAAGGTCAGCCGCATCCTTGCCTTCGGGCAAGGTTACCACTTTAATGTTAAAACCCTGGTTTAAAGCCAAGCTTATGCCTCGTTTGGTAGCTGAATCCCCGGCCAGATCCATGTCAAAAGAAATAAGAAGGTTTTCCGTGTATCTTCTCAAAATCTTCAACTGCAAAGGGGTCAAAGCAGTGCCTGAAACCGCAGCCACATTTCCAATTCCAGACTGGCTGGATAAAATTACATCCGTATAGCCTTCAACTAAAATGCAAGTATCCTTTTTTCTAACTTCAACCTTACCTTTGTCTAAACCATAAAGGGTTCTGGATTTGTCATAAAGAATAGTTGAAGGAGTATTAATATATTTGGCTGTTTCCTTCTCTGTATTCTTCCCAAAAACTCGGCCCCCAAAGCCAATGATTTGGGAATTCAGGTCAAAGATCGGAAACATAATCCGGCCCCGGAAACGGTCGTAATGGCTATGGCCGCTGCCATCTTTTTTAATGGCTAATCCTGCTTTTTCAATTTCAGCTGTTTTAAAACCTCGGCCAACCAAAAAATCAATCAGCCCCTGCCAGGTATCGGGCGAATATCCCAACCGCCACTTTTTAATTGAATCTTCATTAATACCCCGGCCTAATAAATATTCTTTGGCTTTTTTACCGGCTGAACTAGTGCCCAATTGTTTTTCAAAAAAACTGGCAGTCAGTTCCGTAATCTCATACAGCCTATTTCTTTCCGTTGCCAATTCTTTAAACTCGGGCCTGAAGGGCTTCAATTCAACTCCAGCTTTCTGAGCTAAAATCTTTAAAGCGTCGCCGAATTCAATACCCTCAATCTTCATGACGAAATCAAAAGCGCTGCCGCCGGCGCCGCAGCCAAAACAATGCCACATTTGCCGGGCCGGGGAAACAAAAAAACTTGGGCTTTTTTCGCTATGAAAAGGACAAACCGCCCGGTAATTGGCTCCGGCTTTTTGAAGCTTGATATAGTTGGAGATAACCTCAACTATATCCAGCCTGGCCTTAATGTCGTCAATTGAAGAAGATCCCATAAAAATTAAAATTTGTAAGTATTTGATTTTCTCCGCTCAATGGTCAATATAAAGATTTGATCTTTAGCTGTCCGACGGTAAATTATCCTAAAATTTTCTTGGCGAACCCTAAAAATATCATTTCTGCCTTTTAATTTCTTAACATTTAAACTGGAAACTCTGCCAGCTAAAAGCTGGCTGATAACTTTTTTTAATTTCAGCCTCTCTTTCTTGGAAAGCTTTTTCAAGGCTTTGCTGATCTTATCCATACTTTTAAAGCCGAGAAAGCAGATCTTTAATTAAAACTCCGCCCTTTTTGATTTTAGTAAAATCAACAACGGTTTCCCAGAGTTCGCTTTCTTCGTCTGGTGGAGAAATTTTGAAGACAGGTTCAGATCGCCTGACAACAATGAAAGACTTGCCCTTTTTAACTTCGGCAATAAAATTATCCGCATTCTGTCTCAATTCTTTTAAACCGATGATTTTGTTCATATGTTTAAAGTTTATCTTAAGATAATCCAAGTGTCAAATACTTTTTTTCCGTCTTACGAATTATATATCAAAATCATTCTATTCTAAATCATATTCCCATCCTGGTTGCCATGCTTTTCTTTTTCTCCAGTCTTCAGTAAAAGCCTGTTCCCAGGTTTTTCCTTTTAGTAAAACATCCAAGGCAAACTGCGGAGCTTTATGCGCTACTATGGCAACAGATTTTCCTGAATAATCTTTTTTCAAAAATTCAAGAAAATCAATAATCCTATCTTTAACATCTTCATAGCTTTCGCCCTCAGGAAATTTCTCAATAATGCATTTTTCCTGCATCGGCTCGACAATTATTGAGGATTGTGCGTTATATTTCCCATAATTGCACTCTCTTAATCTTTTATCGCTTATAATCGGCACAAGCCCTTTAAAGGTTAAGTTTGCCGAATCAATAGCCCTCTTTAAGTCAGAACAAAAAACAACATCAAACTTTTTATCTTTAATCTTGTCTTTAAGCTCGATTGATTGCTTAATACCCAAATCAGAAAGCTCAACATCAAACCAGCCAGATGAAATTTCTTTTTCATTATTTGTAGTTGTTCCGTGAACAAAATAAGTTATTTTGATTGCCATGGGTTATTAGATCTTAAAAACCTCTGTCTTTTTGGCCTCAATATTTTCCTTTTCCTTTTCAACAATCTTTTGCAATTGATCTATCATCCGGCTAGCTCCCTCAAGAGCTTTTTGAGCCTCTTCAAACTTACCTCTTTCCCTAAGAACTTCAACTGATAAAAGCCTGGAGTCAATGCTGCCTCTTTCTGAGCTTAAAATTGCAATCAGCTTATCAGTGTTTTTAATATAATCTCCCGAAGCCATTTCCTGTTCTTTTTCCTCTTGGCTAATCTTATGGTTGAAATCCCATAAATACCACAAGAGGAAAGCTTTTTCTTGAAAAGGCTGAAGTTTCTCTAAAGCTAAAAGTTTTTTGTGAACGAGAAAACTAGCCATGGGTTTAATGGCTTTTTTGGCTTCTTCATTTTCGAGCTTAATTTCGTTAGGAACCGATGGAAAAACCTTGTTGCATTTAGGACAGCCAAGGTAAGTTATCCCATAAGGAGGCATCATTGCTGCTTCTAAATAGGCATCAGAAAAGAAAACAGCGCCAGTAGTATTACCGCTGAGATATTTAGTTCCAGTAATAATACTGTTGCAAATAGGACATTTGTAAAAAACTGGCTGAGTTTGCATGTTATTGAAGATTTAATAATTCGTGGCGGAGGAGGCGGGACTCGAACCCGCGAGACCCTTTCGGATCACGGCTTTCCAAGCCGTTACAATGGCCGCTATGTGACTCCTCCTGAAAATCCCTTTTATGCTTCTTTCCCAGTTTCTTTCTTAATCACGCCCCAATGATACAGATAAAGCGGCAAACCGACAATGATCAAAGACAAGGCAAGAGAAAATTCTCTTTGACGCTGTTGTGAAACATAATCAAACTGTTTTTCCTGCTCCTGCCAGCTCTTATAGTCAATCAGCCAGCTGGTAATCTGTTTTTGTTGATCTGAAGTTAAATTGCATTTTTCCTGGCAATTTTCCATGGCCGAAACAAAATCCTCTTCTGTTACAGTTTTACCTTCAGGAAAAGAAATAATCGTTGGCGGCCTGAGATTATAATTTAATTCCTGGTCTGCCTTGGTAAATATAAAAGTCTTTAATCCCAGATTGAGTAAATTCACCGAGCCGATGGTAATTAAAACCAAGCCCAGTAAAGCGAATAGATAAAGATAAATTGTCCGAATAAACGGTTGTTTCATTAGTTTAAGGAGCTAAGCTCCTTTAAATGCTCATTTGCCTTAAAGCTACAACTCTCTCTTTAATCGGCGGATGGGTTGAAAATAGTTTCACCAGCCAGCTGGTTGCCTGCTTGCCCCGGAATGGGCTGGCAATGTATAAGTGGGCAGTAGAATCATTGGCAACTTTTAGAGGCGAGCTGTCCTGGCTTATTTTTTCCAATGCCTTAGCCAAACCCTCAGGATATCTTGTCAAAAGCGCTCCGGAAGCGTCAGCTAAAAACTCCCTTTTTCTGGAAATTGCCAGCTGAACCAAGGTGGCGGCAATCGGAGCTAAAATTACTGCAACTAGACCAACCAAGGCCAAAACACCATTACTTTTATTGTCGTTATCCCGGCTTCGGCCACCAATCCTGCCAATCCTGAAAAACATACTAGCCATCATTGAAATAATACCGACTAAAATTACGGTTACCGTCATCACTAAAGAATCCCGGTTGCCAATATGAGACAGCTCATGGGCTAAAACTCCTTCCAATTCTACCTTGTCCAGCTTTTCAATTAAGCCCCGAGTCACCACAATAGCCGCATGGCTTGGATCTCTACCCGTGGCAAAGGCATTTGGCTGGCTTTCTTCGAGAAGATAAAACTTAGGTTGAGGCAAGCCAGAGGCAATGGTCAGGTTCTCCAACAAATGATAGAGTTCTGGATTTTTTTGGTGGTCAACTTCTTTAGCCCGAGTCATTGCCAAAATTATCTTGTCAGAATACCAATAACTGACAATGCTTTGTAAAACACTGAAACCAACAGCAACATATAGGATCGCCAGGTTATCGTAATAGTAACTGAAAAAATAACTCAGACCAATGATTAACACTAAAAACATACCAAGTAAGAGCCAGGTTTTGCGAATATTAGAATCAGCCTGAGTGTAAATAGTCATAATTAGATCGGAAAAAAGGAGCTAAGCTCCTTTTGCGAAGCTTCCCTCGAGACACCTTTTATTATGGCTAAAACTTAACCTTGACCGGCTCTTTTTCTGCTTCAGAAGCAGTTTCAAAAAACTCCATAGCCTTAAAACCAAAGGATTTGGCAATCAGGCTGCTGGGAAATGTCTGAACCGCAATACTCATATCCCTGACATTGGCATTATAAAACCTTCTCGAGGCTTGAACCTTGTTTTCAGTATCAGTCAATTCACGCTGCAATTCTAAAAAATTCTGCGAAGCCTTTAAATCCGGATAAGCTTCAGCAACGGCAAAAAGACTTTTTAAGGTTCCTGACAAAACATTTTCTGCTTCAGCTTTTTCTTTCATGCCGCTGGCCCCCATAGCAGAAGCTCTGGCTTGAGTAACTTTTTCAAAAAGACCTGACTCATGAGAGGCATAACCTTTGACTGTTTCCACTAAGTTAGGAATCAGGTCATACCTTCTTTTCAACTGGACTTCAATGTCTGACCAAGCTTCCTTGGCTCTTTGCCTTAAAACAACCAGCTTGTTATAAGTCAAAACTAACCAGCCGACAACAACAGCTAAAGCAATGGCGATAAAATATAGAATGTTCATTTATAGATTAATTTAAATTGATAATGTTTGTAGATTTTTTCGAAATCTACATTTTATATATTTATTGATTTTAATTAATAATATTTGTAAATTAATTTAAAAAAATAAATCGACTTTTCTGTTTCTCTGCCGAAATTATAGCAAAAAAAACAGGTTTTAGCAACTAAAAAGAAGACTCCGCGTAGATAGAAAAACTATAAAAAAGCAAAGAAAGAAAATCTGCTTTGCAGAAATATTGAGGCTAAAATTCTTCAATAATCTCACGATCGTGAGATTATTCATATATAATGGTTGTTATCAAAAACACAAAAATAATATAAACGCTTAAAAATAATACCATCTGAACAAAAGAAAACCCCGCTAAACGCAGGGTTTTCTGCTTTTTTCCTTTTAGTTAGTATCCGCCGCCCATACCCATGCCGCCCATACCTCCAGGCATGGCTTTTTTATCTTTATCCTCCGGCTTTTCAGAGATCACCGCTCCTGTAGTCAAAAGCATTGAGGCGGCTGAAACCGCGTTTTCTAGAGCAGTCCTAACCACCTTGGTAGGATCAATAATGCCGTTTTGAATCAAGTCCTGGTATTCCATGATAGCGGCATTAAAACCAAAAGATCCTTGATTCTTTTTAATCTCTTCAACTACCACCGCACCATCAATGCCGGCATTCTGGGCAATTTGCCTAATTGGAGCCTCAAGCGCTTTTCTTAAAATCCCCAAACCAGTCTTCTCATCTCCTTGCAAAGCAAGAACCTTAAGAGCTTCCAAACTTCTCAATAAAGCCACGCCGCCGCCAGGCACAATGCCTTCTTCAATGGCAGCTTTAGTAGCGTTAAGGGCGTCCTCTGCTTTTAATTGCTTGGCTTTTTGTTCTACTTCGGTAGCTGCCCCCACCTTAATAACCGCCACTCCCCCAGCCAGCTTAGCCAGTCTTTCCTGAAGTTTTTCTTTGTCAAAGCCAGAATCTGCTTCTTTTAATTGATTCTTGATTTGGCTAATCCGAGAATCAATATCTTCTTTCTTGCCCTTGCCTTCAATAATAGTGGTGTTTTCTTTTGTGGAAACGATTTTTCTGGCTGATCCCAGCATCTTCAGCTCAACATTTTCAATCTTCATTCCTAAATCTTCAGCAATCAGCTGAGCACCGCAAACCACAGCCAAGTCCTGCAAGAATTCTTTTTTCTTATCGCCAAAGCCGGGCGCTTTAATTGCCAACGCCCTAAAATTCCCCCTGAGCTTGTTAACCACCATGGTCGCTAAGGCGTCGCCATCAACATCGTCAGCAATAATGACCAGATCTTTTTTACCAGCTTGGGCAATTTTTTCCATGACTGGCAGGATTTCCTGCAAAGAAGAAATCTTTTTTTCGGTAATTAAAATGTATGGGTCTTCAAGTTCAGCCACCATTCTTTCTGCGTTGGTCACCATGTAATGAGAAATGTAGCCTTTATCAAACTGCAAGCCCTTGACAATTTCTTTTTGCAAACCAAAAGTCTGCGATTCTTCAACTGTCACCACCCCGTCTTTGCCGATTTCTTCCATAACCTCGGCAATTAAGTCGCCGATCTCAGAGTCAGAAGCGGAAATAGTTGCCACCTGAGAAACTTCAACTTTACCGGAAATGGGTTTGGACATCTTCTTAAGCCTGCCAATCACTGCCTGGCTGGCTTTTTCAATGCCTCTTTTTAAAGCCATGGGGTCAGCGCCGGCAGCCACATTCTTTAATCCTTCAGCAATAATGGCCTGAGCCAGAATTACCGCTGTGGTGGTGCCGTCACCGGCAATGTCATTGGTCTTTTCAGCCACTTCTTTAATAATTTCAGCTCCCAAATTCTCGGTCCTGTCCTCAAGCTCAACTTCTTTAGCTACGGAAACGCCGTCATTAGTGATCATCGGCACGCCAAAACCCTTGTCTAAGACCACATTCCTGCCCTTTGGGCCAAGGGTAATTCTGACTGCGTCAGCTAATTTATCAACGCCAGTTTTCATCTTTTTTCTAGCTATTTCTTCGTAAAAAATGTCTTTTGCCATATTATTTCTTTTAGAATCAAACTTGTTTATTTCTTTTAGAATCGAGCTTGCTCATTTCTTTAGAATCGAGCTTGCTCATTTCTTTTAGAATCGAGCTTGCTCATTTCTTTAGAATCGAGCTTGCTCATTTCTTTAGAATCGAGCTTGCTCATTTCTTTAGAATCGAGCTTGCTCATTTCTTTAGAATCGAGCTTGCTCATTTTGATTAGAATCGAGCTTGCTCATTTTGATTAGAATCGAGCTTGCTCATTTTCAACAATTGCCAAAATGTCTTCTTCTTTGGCAATTAAATACTCTTTATTATCAACCTTGATTTCGGTTGGACCGTACTTGGTAAATAAAACGATTTCTCCAACCTTAACGTTTAAGGGAATAATTTTCCCTGAAACCATTTTCTTGCCCGGACCAACGGCAATGATTTTCCCTTGTTCAGGCTTGTCCTTGTCAGCTGACTCGGGTAAAAAAATTCCCGCTTTGGTCTTTTCCTCCTGGGGCAGAGGCTCGATCAAAATATAGTTTGAGATTGGTTTGATCTTCATAAATGTAACTTTTTAATTAATTATAATAGCGATTAAGATATACCATTATTAGCATTTTTAACTGGCGATTTCCTCAAGTCTGAGCGACCTCGGAGTCGAAGACTTGAATAGCAATTAAACGAGTCGCCTGCTAATCTAAGATTTTATGGGAACTTTAAAAAAGTGTCAAGAGATCTTTAAGATATTTACCAGTATGGCTTTTTTTGTTTTTAGCGATGTCCTGAGGCCTGCCCTCAACAATTACCTGGCCGCCCCCTGCCCCGCTTTCAGGCCCCAGATCAATAATCCAATCGCAGTTTTTAATCAATTCCAGATTATGTTCAATCACTAATACTGTGTTACCCCTATCAACCAGTTTTCTTAAAACCTCAACCAATTTTCTCACATCTTCAAAATGAAGGCCGGTAGTGGGCTCGTCTAGAATATAAATGGTCTTACCCGTATCTCTCTTAGAAAGCTCTGTAGCCAGTTTAATTCTTTGCGCTTCTCCGCCTGACAAGGAGGTAGCTGGCTGGCCCAGTTCTAAATAGCCCAAACCAACATCATCCATGGTTTTTAACTTTGGAACCAGACCAGAAATATTTTTGAAAAACTTAAGAGCTTCAGCCACGGTCATTTTTAAAACCTGGGCAATGTTTTTACTCAAATCCTGACCCATGGAAGTATATTGAATAGACAAGGTTTCTTGGTTAAACCTTTGCCCTTTGCATACCTGACATTCCTGAAAAATGTCAGGCAGAAAATACATTTCGATCTTGATTTCTCCATGGCCCTGGCAAGCTTCGCACCTGCCGCCTTTGACATTAAAGCTGAAACGGCCAGCATTGTATCCCCTAATCCTGCTTTCTTTAACTTTTGTAAAAAGATTCCTGATTAGAGAAAAAGCGCCGGTATATGTGGCTGGATTTGACCTAGAACTAAGGCTGATCGGCGACTGATCAATCAAAACCGCTTTATTTATATTCTCCACACCCAAAATCCGTTCGTGAGCGCCCGGATCTTGCTTGGCCCGATAAAACTTTTTTAATAAAGCTCGGGCTAAAATATCATTAATTAAAGACGACTTGCCTGAACCAGAAACTCCGGTAACACAAACGAACTTTCCAAGGGGAATGTTAACGTCAATATTTTTAAGATTATTCTCCCTAGCGCCCTTAATAGTTAAATAAAGTTGTTTTTCCGGCTCTTTGCTAGTCTTTTCAACCTTAACTTGCTTACGACCGGAAAGATAATCTCCAGTTAAAGTCTTGCTTTTAAGTAATTGTTTGGGGGTACCGGCAAAAATAACTTTACCGCCATATTTACCCGCTCTCGGACCAATATCAATTACCCAGTCTGATTCGTTAATAGTTTGGCTATCGTGTTCGACTACAACTACACTATTCCCCAGATCTCTTAATTTTTTCAAAGCTTCAATTAATCTGTCTTGGTCTCGGGGATGCAAACCAATAGAAGGTTCATCTAGAACATATAAGACGCCTGTCAGCTGGCTCCCCAATTGAGTCGCTAGTCTGATCCGCTGTTCTTCTCCGCTAGCTAAAGTAGCTGCCTTTCTATTTAAAGAAAGATAATCAAGGCCAACATCATTTAAAAATTGTAATCTGTTTATAATTTCTTTAATAATCGGCAAAGCAACCTTTTTCTGCGATAAGCTCAATGAGTTGCCTAAACTAGACAATAGTTTTTTGGCTTCATTAATGTTTAAAGAAACAATGTCATTGATTGAACTTTTACTAATAGTGACTGCCAAAGCTTCGGGCCTTAATCTTTTGCCCTGGCATTTTTCACAAATCTTTTCTTTCATATATTGCTCAATCTCAGCCCTGGCCCAATCAGAAGCTGAGGCAGTTTCATGATACCTTCTTTCCAGCCAGGGAATCACTCCCTCGAAACTAGTATCTGGTATCTGGTATTTAGTATCTGGCATCTTTTCTTTTTCGCCATAGAGAACTAGATTGATTGCTTCTTTTGGCAACTCTTTCACGGGTATATCTAAAGAAAATCCGCCTCTTTCAATCGCTTCTTGAAGTTTGCGCCAGAAAAAGCTCTGTCGGCCGCCCCTTGGACTATGTAGAGCCCGGGACCAAGGAAAAATCGCTCCTTCCCCCAAGGTCAGGTTTTGATTTGGAATTACTAACTTAGGATCCACCTCAAGTTTTTCCCCCAAGCCTTGGCAAGAAGAACAAGCTCCATAAGGTGAATTAAAAGAAAAAAGTCTGGGTTCTAATTCAGGCAAAGAAACCTGACATTTCTTGCAAGCAAAATGTTCTGAAAAAATAAGGTCGGTTTTATTCTTAACGCCAACCATGACAATGCCCTTACCAAGTTTCAAACCTGTTTTCAAAGAATCAGCTAGCCGGGATTTTTCCAATTCTTTACTGATGATCAGTTTGTCAACAACCACTTCGATATTATGTTTTTTGTTTCGGTCAAGAATCTTCTCAACTGCCTCATCAACCCTAAAAACAATATTATCAATTCTAACCCTGACAAAACCGGCTCTTTTTATTTCTTCCAGAATTCCCTGATGCTCGCCTTTTTTGCCCCTGATAACCGGACCCAAGATCATGATTTCTGAACTATTTGGCAAAGCTAAAACCTGCCAACAGATCTGATTAATGGTTTGGCGGCCAACTTTCTGATTGCATTTGGGACAGCGGGCCTGGCCGATCCTGGCAAATAACAGCCTTAAATAATCATAGACCTCAGTAATGGTGCCGACAGTAGAACGGGGATTATGGCTGGCTTTTTTTTGGCCAATGGCAATTGACGGAGAAATACCCTCAATCTTATCAACGTCAGGCTTTTGCAGTACTCCCAAAAACTGCCTGGCATAAGCAGATAGAGATTCCAAGTATCTCCTTTGCCCCTCGGCATAAAGAGTGTCAAAAGCAAGAGAGCTTTTTCCAGAACCAGACAACCCGGTAATCACTACCAGTTTTCCCTTAGGAATATCAATATCAATGTTCTGCAGATTATGGACTCGCGCGCCACGAATGCGAATAAGATCCGGGGTGCTCCTATTTTTGATTAAGTATTGAGACATAAAAAGGATTATATAATAATTTTAGGAATATTTCAAGTTTTAGTAGTATAATAGGAAAATGACAATCTTAATTAAGAAAATTCTTTTTATTCTCCTGGCCTTGTTTTTGATTGTGGCTGGGTTCTTTATTTTTAAACCCAAAATTATTGACCTGACTTTAAAAAAGAATCTCGCCCCTGAGCCGGAAAAATCAATTGAATTGATTTTTATCGGCGATGTCATGCTTGACCGAGGCGTTGAATACATGGTTGAAAAATATGGCCAGAATGACTTTAATTTTCCTTTTCTAAATATCGCTGAAGATCTTAAAAAAGCCGACTTAACTATTGCCAATCTTGAAAGCCAAATCTCAGATCAGGGCAAAGACATGGGTTCGGCTTATTCTTTTCGGGCTCCGATTGAAGCTATGCAGGGTCTGCTGTTTGCCGGCATTGATATTGTTTCCCTAGCCAACAACCATGCCCTAGATTACGGCTCCCAAGCTTTAAGAGACAGTCTGAACAGACTGATTGACAACAATATTTCTCCTGTTGGAGCTGGCAATGAATTCCAGGCTTTTTCTCCGACTATAAAAACTGTTGGCAATACTAAAATTGCTTTCTTTGCCTATACTGACCAGTTGCCTTTATCAACCAGAGCTAAAAACGAAAATTTTGGAATAGCGGTGATAAATCAGAATAACTTATCCAGAATAAAACAAGATATCGGTTTGGCCAAACAACTGACAGATATTGTAGTAGTCTCTTTACATTGGGGCGTTGAGTACGCGACTGAACCTAATGATTCGCAAATTACTTTAGCTAAAGAATTGGTTGGCGCTGGTGCTGACCTGATCATCGGTCATCATCCCCACGTTATCCAAAGATATGAGAAATACCAAGACAGCTATATCTTCTATAGCTTGGGAAACTTTATCTTTGACCAAGGCTTTTCTGACGAAACATTGGAAGGCATTATTGCCAAAGTAATTATTAAAGATAAAAAAATTGAAACTGCTTTTTCTTTAAGGGTAGTTCTTAATGAATTTTTTCAACCTAGTCTTGAAAAATGAAACTTAGCTATACAAGAGTCGTTAATAAAGTTCTTTTTAGCAAAAAGCTGCCAGGATTGACCTTGATCTCTTTTCTTGCTATTATATTTGTATATCAATAGATATTATCTAATGTGGAATCTCGTTTTAAGGATTGCCGGATCTAGTCTCGGCCTTTGGCTAGCCAATAAGTTTGTGGCTGGCACTACAGTCAATGGCAATTGGAAAACTTATTTTTTAATTGGCGGCGCCTTAGGAGTAATCAATTTTTTCATTAAGCCCATTCTAAACACCCTGACTTTGCCTTTAAAGGTCTTGACCTTGGGGCTTTTCAGTCTAATAATTAATATGGTTTTAGTTTGGCTGATTGACATTGCTTTTGTCGAACTGGTCATTAATGGTTTAGCTCCCTTATTCTGGACTACTGCCTTGGTCTGGCTAGCCAATTTCATTTTACAGAAGTGGTTGCCCGGGAAGTGAAAACTCAAATGGTCGCTACGCATTTATCCAAAAGGCGAAATATATTTTTTCGAGTTTCTGATGCCCGGTGCCAAACAAATGACAAATTAACTAATACAATTACCCAATAATATGTTTCTTGATTTAGTTTCAAAGATAAAACCTTACTTGCCCGTTATCCAAATTGCGGTCTCTTTACCATTAATCATTTTGATCTTAATCCAGCCTCGGGGCGAATCCCTAGGATCTGCTTTTGGCCAAAGCTTTGTTGGCGTTGGCAAATTGAGGGGCGCTTCCAAGCTGGTTTTTTATTTAACTATTATTCTCGGCATTATTTTTATTTTACTCGCCCTGATAAATCTTCTCCCCTAATGTCTCTTAAGATTTCTCCTTTGCAGGAATGGTTTAAGAATCTTGCCTTCGGCAAGAAGCTTGATTCTCACTTTGCTCGAATTAAAAACCTACCCTCAGGAAGACAAATCCAAAAGTTTTTTGATGTCCTTAGCCGCAAGGAGAGAAAGCTTTTTATAATTCTTTTAACTTTATTCTCGCTCTCTTCTTTTTATTTAATAACTGACTTTTACATCCGCCATACTGAAATCAGACCGGCTATTGAGGGTAAAATTTCTGAAGGAGTTATTGGCCAGCCCAGATTTATTAATCCAGTCCTGGCTGCCGCTAATGATGTTGACCGCGATTTAACCCAGCTAGTTTTCGCCGGTCTTATGACTTATAACCAAAAAGGAGAAATTATTCCTGACCTAGCTGAAAGCTATGATATCAAAGATAACGGCAAAGTCTGGGACATTACTTTAAGAGAAAACTTGGTTTTTCAGGACGGCTCACCTCTAGACGCTGACGATGTCATCTTCACAATCAAAACCATCCAAGATCCAGAATATAAAAGCCCTTTAAGACCCAACTGGCTAGGAGTGGAAACAGAAAGACTGTCTGATCTAAAGCTCAGATTCAGACTGAAGGATCCTTATCCTGGCTTTATTGAAACCCTAACCTTAAAAATCCTGCCTAGAAAAATCTGGCAAGAGGTAGTTCCAGAAAGCTTTTCTCTAACGGTCTTTAATTTAAAACCAATTGGTTCTGGCCCTTATCGAGTTACTAAGATTTTGCAAGAGAAAAATGAAAGTGCCAGAATCCAGTCCTTAACCCTGGAAATTAATCCCAAGTATAACGGCGCCATGCCCAATATTAAGGAAATCACCTTTGACTTCTTTGACAATGAGCAAGATTTGGCCAAAGCAGCCAAAAACAAACAGGTTCAATCTTTTGTTTTGAGTTCTTTGCAAGACAAAGAATTATTTGAAAACAAAGGATTCATTAGCCATAGCTTTGACTTGCCAAGATATTTTTCCGTTTTCTTTAACCAGAACAATTCTTCAGCTCTGGCCCAGCCAGAAATTAGAGCTGCTATCAATTATGCCACTAATAAAAAAGAAATCATTGACCAAGCGCTTTACGGTCATGGCCAAGTAGTTGATTCTCCTGTCCTACCTGCCTACTTTGGTTTTAAGGAACCGGAAACCGCGACTAGCTGCCGCTTCAGCCCGAAAAAAGCCAATGAAATTTTAGATAACGCCGGCTTTACTATTAACAGCGACACTGGTATCAGGCAAAAAACAATTGACAAGGAACTGGCCTTTGAATTTAAGAATAATTTAACTAAGGGCTCTCAGGGAACCGAAGTTACAGAGCTGCAAAAATGCTTGGCCAAGAATTCTGAAATTTATCCGGAAGCTGAAGTCAACGGCGTTTTCGGAGACAAAACCAAGCAAGCGGTTATCAGATTCCAAGAAAAGTATGCTTCAGAAATCTTGATTCCCGCCGAACTAAGCAGTGGCAACGGCGAAGTCAAAACTTTAACCAGGAAAAAACTCAATGAATATTGTTTTGGCCCCAATCAGGAGAACATTAATTTAGAGATATCGCTAGTAACTGTCGATGATCCAACCCTTTTGTCAGTGGCTGACATCCTAAAGCAGCAATGGCTTAATGTCGGTATCGATCTGCAAATCAAAAGCTATGGTTTCTCTCAATTAAATTCTGAGTTTTTAAAACCGAGGAATTATGAAAGCTTACTGTTTGGCGAAGTCTTGGGGCAAATCCCTGATCTTTTTCCCTTCTGGTATTCTCTGCAAAAGAAAGATCCCGGCCTTAACCTCAGTCTTTATGAGAATAATGAGGCTGACAAGCTTCTTGAAAGCATCAGGCAAACCTTTGATCTTGAAGAGCGCCAATCAAAACTGGAAGAGCTCCAAGAGATAATCCTTAAAGATAATCCAGCCCTATTCCTTTTCCAGCCAGACTTTGTTTACCTAGCATCGCCCCTGATCAAGGGGATTGAAGCTGGACCAATTACTGATCCTTCAAAGCGATTTGTCGGAATTGAGAATTGGTATGTCAAAACTAAAAGATCTTGGAAGTGAAGATTCTTTCAGAATCTACAGACATATTTACGAGTAATGAATAAGCAAAGCTTGATTTCTCGCTTTGCTCGAAATTAAGCAAAGCTTGATTTCTCGCTTTGCTCGAAATTAAGCAAAGCTTGATTTCTCGCTTTGCTCGAAATTAAGCAAAGCTTGATTTCTCGCTTTGCTCGAAATTAAGCAAAGCTTGATTTCTCGCTTT
>Ga0265595_1001610_pt1 | contig 16858 bp, 18 predicted proteins | sample saktaG_15_FD_190148 | JGI IMG/M metagenome (GOLD analysis project Ga0265595, IMG submission 190148) | Saline water microbial communities from Sakinaw Lake, British Columbia, Canada - sak_2013_06_06_50m | ecosystem: Environmental > Aquatic > Non-marine Saline and Alkaline > Saline ... | reverse complement strand
CCGTCATACGCGCCGGCGACTTCCCCAGGGACCGCGGGTCGGTGGATGTCACCATCCTCTTCTCGCAGCTCGCCTTCGTGCAGAAGATACGCGACTACTACGACAGGGCCTCGGCCTTCGCCATGACACAGAAGGACCGCCTCAAGGAAACCACGGGCCGCCTGCGCGACATGGAAGATGCTGCCAAGGGCCTGCCCAGCCTGATATAGACCACTGTTATCAGTTAAAAATAAAAGAGGGGGCAGTTAAAACTGCCCCCTCTTCGTATGTAACCCGATATTGCAGGGGCGCACCTGAAGGTACGACCCTGCACTATGAAGCGAAATTTACAGCAATGTGTTATACTAAGTTGTTTAAGTAAGAATTATTTATCGAGGTAGAACGTTATGGCTGTAGTAAGAACTTCGACCAAGGGGCAGGTAGTGATACCGGGCGAGATAAGGAAAAAGCTCGGATTAAAGGCCGGCCAGAGGTTGAGCGTCAACCTTACAAAAGATGGTAAAATTGAGCTTACCCCCCTGCCGCTTGATCCTTCCACAGCCTTTTGCGGGATCTACAAAAGGGGCAGGTCTTTGACCGGCGTACTGCTAAGGGAACATCAGCAGGAAATCAAGAGTGAAAAACACCACCGTTCTTGACGCCTTTGCCATGCTTGCCTACCTGCAAAAGGAAAGGGGCTGTGCCCGCGTCAGGGACCTGCTGTCTACCCCTCCTGAAAATAGCCGGGTGATCATGAATGTCATAAATGCAGGGGAGGTTTACTACATACTGGCAAGGGAGAGGTCGGCTGAAGAGGCGGATTTCTTTCTCGACCTGATTATTCCTTCTTTAAATATCAAGGTTGAACTTAATAACCTGCAGGACGTTATGGCGTCAGCCAGGATAAAAGCCGCCTTTCCAATATCATATGCCGATGCCTTTGCAACTGCAACTGCCCGTAAATACGAGGCTGTGCTGGTTACCGGTGACCCTGATTTCAAACTCGTAGAAAAATTGATAGATATCGAGTGGTTGGGCTGAAGTAACGTCATCCCCTGACCGTTCCCTGCGGCTTTGCGGGGCATCAGGCGCGCTCAAGCCGGAACATCAGCTCGCGGTAATCCTGCGAGCCGTCAGCCCGGTACAACCTGAGCCTGCCTGCGATGGCGTTGGCCGTGCCCAGGTGAAGCTCGATTCCAGCGCAAGGGCATACTTCAGGAGCTCAGCCATTGTAAGCCATGTCAGTACGCAAGTTTGATGGCCTTCAACGGATCGCTGTCGTCCTGTAAAAGGCTTTTCATATAAGCGGCGCGAATTTCACTGGCTTATTTCAGGCTCTATCCACAGGGCATAGTTGTTGTCCGGGTCCGCACCGGATTCCACCCGCAATATGGCCATGACCCGCCTGCCGCCGTAGGCTGAGAGATCGATATCCATGTTATTGATTATGCCATCGTAAGATGTCTCGACCGACGGCCACCAGTTAATACCACCCTTCTCATCCTGGATGCCAAAAAGGAATGTTGCTCCACCACCACCCCGGGCTTGCCGGGACAACCCCACCCGGGCAGTAAAGCGTGTGTTGTACGGCAGCTCCAGCGGCAGCATATAGCCGCCCGCCTGCCACTGCTCCTGCCAGTCGCCGAAGTAACCCTCTATCCAGCCGTATCCGGAGCCGGGCGGAACCATCTCTATCACATTGCGGTAGGTAAGATTATCCTCGGCCACAACCTCAGGTAGCCTGACTACAAGGCCGGCAGCGCTATCTCCTTCAGAGTATTTAACCCAGCCGGCGCTGCTCCTCCAGCCGGCACGGGAGGCGTACTGACCGAAATCATAGTTGTACTTGAACCCGAATGACGGGACATAGCAATTGTTACCCTCACCGGCCTCTACAACCTTATTATTGCAGTCAGCGCAAACCCTGATTTTATCTCCTCCCCAATCGTAATTGCTAAAGGGCAGGGTTTTCTCCTCGCCGGCCTTGAGTCCGGCCACCCAGCTTGTGTCCCTCAGCATATTGCTCTGATCATAGACGCAGGCCTCGCCGGGGCCGGCATCCACCGCGCCGATGTTCTTGATCTTATAGTAGAGCAGCCCGCTGATATGCGTCACGCCCGTAATGACCAGGTCGGGCAGAAAGGTGCTCCTGTCCGCCACCTCCACCGTCACCCAGGCGGTCGACATGCCCTTCTGCCCGGCTGCGGTGAGAGTGTACCTGGTGGTTTTCCGGGGCGCGACATCCAGCGAGCCGGCGGGCTCAACCCTGCCCAGCCCGTTATCGATGGTTACGGAGGCGGCGTCAGACACGCTCCAGATCAGCGTAACGTTGTCGCCCGGCATGACGTTACCGGAACTGGCGGAGAAATCCTTGATCACCGGCCATGGACTGACAACCCCGCCCTCTGCCGCGGCCGTGGCATTTTCCGCAGCCGGCATCACCGCAGGTTGATCCGCCGGCAGGCACCCGGCAAGGATTATCAGCCAGGCCAACACCCCCATACGGCGTGCTACTTTCATTGCATTTCAAGTATAGCAAAGAGGGAAGCGCCGCACATGAAGGCTTTTAACAAAGCCGGGTGGCGCTGAGGTATTGAAAGCAAATTCTTTTTGGAGTATGCTGATTTCACAATGCGGCCGCTTTGTGATTGAAGCGGCTGGAAGATGCGATATGGTTGAAGTTTTGAAAGAGAAATTCGATGCCATCGTGGTGGGGACGGGTGCGGGCGGCGCTACCGTAGCCAGGGACCTGACAATCAAGAACAGAAAGGTGCTGATGCTTGAATGGGGCAGCAACGCTCCGGTGAAGGGCGCCTACGGCCAGGCCTTTGGCTATATCGGCATTCCGTACAAGAGCCTTTACATAATAAATAGCCTGCTGGGGCTGGTGCGCGCGGTCACGGTGGGCGGCAGCTCGGTGGTTTACTATGCCACTGCTATCGAACCACCCTATGAGTGGTGGGATAAGTTCGGCATAGATATCAGGGACGATGTCAAAGAGGTCAAGCGGGAGGTGCCCGTAGGCCCGCTCAAGGACGAATTGATCGGGCCGATGGCCAGGCGCATCGCGCAGAGCGCCCTCGACCTGGGCTACAACTGGCAGAAGCTCAATAAATTCGTCTACCAGGACAGGTGCCGCTCAGGCTGCGACAAGTGCGACCTGGGCTGCCCCTACGGCGCCAAGTGGAACGCGCGCATATATGTAGAGGAGGCAGTGGACAGGGGGGCTATGCTGCTGGACATGGCCAAAGTCGACAGGGTGATCATCGAGAATAAAAAGGCCACCGGCGTGCAGTTCACACGGCACGGCAAAAAACAGATCGCCCAGGCCGATACTGTGATCGTGGCCGCGGGCGGTATCGGCTCGCCGCAGGTGCTGCAAAACAGCGGCATCAGGAACGCGGGAGCAGACTTTTTCTACGACCCGCTGATCGGTGTCTTCGGTACGGCCAAAGATATCGACGGCGGGCATGAATTCCCCATGGCCATGGGACAGCACATGGTAGATGACGGCTACCTGATGACGGACATGACGCTACCATGGCTGGTCTACAGTATTTTCACCGCCGAGGTCTTCCGCCTGGACAAGCTGGCGCAGCACAGCAAACAGCTTACCGTCATGGTAAAGGCCAAAGACCACCTGGGCGGCAGGATCAGCGGCAATTTTATCAGGAAGCCGTTCACGGCGGATGAGCATGGCAAGCTGATGCACGGCTACGAGCGCGCTAAAAAGATACTGGTCAACGCGGGCGCAAAGGACATATTCAAGACATGGTGGATAGCCTCACACCCGGGAGGTACCTGCAAGATCAACGACATCGTCAACTCCGACCTCATGACGGAATACGACAACCTCTATGTCTGCGATTGCTCGGTGATACCCGACGAATGGGGCAGGCCGCCGGTCCTCTCGATACTGGGGCTGGGCAAGCGCCTGGCCAGGCACCTGACTGCCGGCAGGTTGGAGTCCAGGGCGGCAGCCGCAGCGCCTGTGGGCAACTAAGTACACCCGTCATTGCGGGGAACGCAGTGACGAAGCAACCTCAGACTATGGAGTCTTCGAATCCGCAGATTGCTTCGCTAACGCTCGCAGCGACATTGAAACAGCGGGCGCACCTGGAGGTGCGACGTACGATAGGAGTTATATTGATGACGATACCGCTATTTGAAACCTTCCCGGCTCTGGAGAAGGGCCTGCCCTGGATGCTTTTGGGCAAATGGCCGACGCCCGTGCAGAAGCTCGATAAGCTGGGCAAAGCCGTGGGGCATGATAACCTCTGGATTAAGAGGGATGACCTTTCCTCCGACTTCTACGGCGGCAACAAGGTGCGCAAGCTGGAATTCATGCTGGCCGACGCCCGCAGAAAGGGCATCAAGTGGGCTGTCACCTTCGGCGGCATCGGCACGAACCACGGCCTGGCTACCACCGCACATGCCTCCCGGCTGGGCATCAGGACCGCCCTCATACTGATTAAACAGCCGCTGACCGCACACGTCCAGGAAAACCTGCTGCTGGACCGCTACTTCGGCGCGGAGATTCACTATGCTCCGAACATGGCCGCCGGCCTCATTCAAACAGCCGGCGTTTATCTGCGGCACCTTAAAGTTTATTTTATCCCGCCAGGGGGGTCGTCTGCGCTCGGCAGCATCGGCTATGTCAACGCCGCACTGGAGTTAAAAAAACAGGTGGAAGCCGGGATGCTGCCCGAGCCTGAGCATATTTACTGCGCGCTGGGCTCCAAGGGCACGATGGCCGGGCTGATGCTGGGTGCCAGGCTGGCCGGCATGAAGACACAGGTAACCGGCGTGAGGGTGGCCTCGGAGTGGGTCACAAAAAGCAAGAGTATAGTCCACCTGGCCAACAGTATGGCCGCCCTGCTGCACAAACACGATAAGGACATCCCCGAGATTAAATTTACGCTGGATGATGTGCATGTCAACCACGATTTCTTCGGCGGGCTCTACGGCAGGGTAACCGAGCAGGGCCGGCAGGCCATAGAACTCATGCAGAAGACCGAGGGTATACGGCTCGAGGATGTATACACCGGCAAGACCATGGCCGCCCTGCTGGACTTCATCGCCGGGAATCCGGCGCTGCGCAGTACCCCGACACTCTACTGGCACACATACAACGGCGCAGACCTGGGCCGCTTGCTGGCGGACAACCATGACTACACTGCGCTGCCAGGGGAGCTGCACTGGTGCTTCGACGAGAAGCTGGCATCCTGCCTTAAGGATAAATGAAGCATATTGCGGGCTCACTTGGACACAACATCCGGGCGCACCTGAGGGTACGCCCCTACGGCGAAAAGATGCAGGGGCGGGTTTAAAAACCCGCCCGTCAAGCAAGACGGGAGGCTGACCATGAAGGAAAAGGAAATATCAACCAGTTCTGGTCTCAAGAAATCCCTTGGGCTGTTGGACACGGTCTCTATCGAGGTGGGCGCCATCATCGGGGCGGGCATCTTCGCCCTGACAGGCCTGGCGGTGGCCAAATGCGGTCCAGGCGTACCCATCGCCTTCGTTATCGCGGCGCTGCCCATGGTGCTGGCACTGCTGCCCATCGGCATGCTGGCATCCGTACTGCCCACCGTGGGAGGCAGCTTCCGCTACCCCAGCCGCATACTTAATCCCTTCTGGGGCTTTATCGGGGTGTGGGGTATCATGATGGGCATCATGCTGGGCGGCATGCCCATGTACGCCCTCAACTTCGCCGACTACCTGCGCGTTATCTTCCCCTCCTTCGATCGCAATTTGGTGGCCGTGATAGCGCTGTCCTTCTTCTTCTTGATCAACGTGGTGGGCGTCAAGGCGGCCAGCGTTGTGCAGGTGGCAATGTTCTTCGTGCTGCTGGCCGCGCTGGTTGTCTATATTACCTGGGGGATACCGGCCATAGACCCTGCCAACCTCACACCCCTCTTCCCGGGCGGGCTGGGCGGCCTGGCCATCGCCTCGGGCATGCTCTTCTTCGCCTATATGGGGGCCAACTTCATTATCGACCTGGGCGCCGAGATCAAGAACGCGGGCAGGAACATACCGCTGTCGTTCGCTATCAGCATGCCGACTGTAATAATAATATACACACTGATGGGGCTGGTGACCATCGGAACCGTGCCGTCCAGCGTCTGCGCCAACCAGCCGCTTTCCATTGCCGCCGGCCACTTCATGCCGCCGGGGCTGGCCCTTTTCTTCACGGTGGGCGGGGGTCTGCTGGCCCTGGCCACCACAATCAACGCCACCTTCATGTTCGCCTCGCGTTATATACTGGTCTTCGCCGAGGACGGAGTCTTCCCTCAGGCGCTGGCAGGTGTGAATAAAAGGTTCGGCACACCCCACTGGGGGCTGCTGGTCATGTTTGTACTCTCACTTGCCTTCCTGCCGTTGGGGGCATCGTCCTTCGAGGTGCTGGCCTATACGGCCTCCATCGGCTCCATCGTGCTGCTGTTCCCTATCCTGATCTCGGCCATGCGCTTTCCCGGGAAAATGCCCGAGGCCTACTCCAGAGCCCCTTTCAAGCTGAAGGGCGTGTGGTTGCGAATCATACCCATACTGGCCCTGCTCTTCGGTGCCTTTTTCATCGCCGCGCTGGTTATGGAGAGCCTGACCGCCTTCCTGATACTGGTCGGCTGGATGGTCATCGGCATCATTTATTACCTGGTCCGCGACCGCTACCTGAAAAAAACACGCGGCGCAGGACTGGGGGCGATCGCAGACAAGCCCATGTAGGGTAGAGCTATTTCTCGGGAATAATCCCGCGCCTGATGGCGAAGTGGATAAGCTCCGTGCGGTTGTGCAGTCCCAGCTTTTGCATGACCCTTGCCCGGTGCACTTCCACGGTGCGCGGGCTGATGAAAAGCCGCTCGGCAATCTCCGAGGAGGTCAATCCCTGCGCTGCGAGGTGCAGCACCTCGCGCTCGCGCGAGGTGAGCATGTCGTACGGCTCCAGGCGGCTTTCCTCCGACCTCTGCAGATAGGCTTCTATCGCCCTGTCGGAAAGGGGCGGAGCCAGGTAGCGTCTGCCCAGCGATGCCTCGCGCACAGCGCGCACCAGCTCTTCGGGCGATGAATCTTTGAGTACGTATGAGCAGGCGCCGGCCTGCAGGGCCTCCACCACGTAGCAATCGTTGCCGTACATGGAGAGCACGACCGCGGCAGTGCGGGGCGACCTCTTCCTGGCCTGACGTACAACGGCCAGCCCGCTCATATCGGCCAGCATCAGGTCGATGATCATGACATCCGGCTTGATCTGACCGGCCAAGAGGACGGCCTCGGAGCCGTTGCCCGCTTCACCGCTTACGTGTATATCCGACTCGGCCTCCAGCAGGGCTTTGATGCCCTTGCGCACCACGTGATGATCGTCAGCCAGCAAAACACTGATCATTGCCTAATCCATCAGCACCTTTCTTGACCTTACCGGCAGGGGCAGTTCCACCGTGACCAACGTGCCCTTCCCTGGAACAGAGGAAAGCGACAACCTGCCGCCTGCGATCAACGCACGGCCGCGCATGCCGGTGATTCCACCCGGCCAGTTATCCGTTATCTTGTCGACCTCGAAGCCGCACCCGCTGTCTTCGATGCTCGCGGAAAGCACCCAGCGGTCCGACCACACTCTGACCCTCGCTTGGCCCGCGCCCGCATGCGCTGCAACGTTTTCCAGCGCCTCTTTTACGATGCGGTAAGCAGCGAGGCCGGTCTCCGCAGGTATCTTCTTGTGCAGCCCCTGGTGCTCGAACTGAACCGACACGTGAGTCCGCGACGTGAAGCTCTCAAACAGGTAGAGCAGGGCCGGCAACAGCCCCAGGTCGTCCAGCATCTTGGGACGCAGCTCCAGGGAGAGCTCCCGCGCCAGCGACATCATCTCGTTGACCAGCGACTGCGCCTCGCCCAGGGTGTAGCGTACCTTGTCCGGCGCAGAGGCCATGGCATCCCCCAGCAGCAATTTAAGCACGGCCAGCGATTGGCCCAGCCTATCGTGGAGTTCGCGGGCGATAGCCCTCCGCTCCCCCTCCTGTATCTGCACCAGCACCCTGGCGGTTGAAAGAGGGTCTTCCATAAGGCCACCATGATATGGCCCACCCCGATGTTTGTCAATCCGCTGGTCGTTGCTGCCTTAGCTTGATTTCCGACTGCCGCAGATGTAAGATTAACGCTGTTTTTGGCCTCAAACGGGCTGTTTTAAGGTAAAAGGATGAAGATCAGGGAGATTATAAGGGAACAAGGGAAATGCCTCTCTTTTGAGTTCTTTCCGCCCAAAACGCCCGCCGGCGAGGCCGGACTGCTGCAGCGCATCGGTAAACTAAAGGAATTCAAACCATCTTTTATCTCGGTCACACAGCACGCCGGGATCGACACGCTGGGCAAGACCAAGCATATCGTTCGGAAGCTGCATGATGAGACCGGCCTGACGGTGATGCCGCATATCACCTGCGCCGACCCGCGCAGGAGCGAACTGGAGCCGGTCATCAACTATTACCAGGATCTGGGCACCGAGAATGTGCTGGCATTGCGCGGCGACCCCGAAGAATACGGGGCCGACGTTTTCGACGGCCAGGAGCACTTCCGCTTCGCCTCTGACCTGGTGCGCTTCCTGGCGACCTATAAGAGCTTCTGCATCGGCGTGGCCGTATACCCGGAGGGACATCTGGAGTCGCCCAACCTGGGGCTGGACACCGCCTTCACCAAGCAAAAAATAGACCGGGGGGCGGAATTCGGCATCACGCAGATGTTCTTCGAGAACTTCCATTTCTACCGGATGATGGACCGGTTCGAGCGGGACGGGATCAGCATACCCATCATAGCCGGCATAATGCCCATCACCGATTTTCAGAAGGTCGAGCGCTTCAGCGAGTTGTCCGGTGTGGAAATACCTATCCCAATCATCACCAGGTTCGAGGAGAAGGAAGACCCAGATGACGTTATCAAGGCCGGCATCGACCTGGCCACGGAGCAGTGCCTGGACCTGCTGGATAACGGCGTGCGCTGCTTACACTTCTACACGCTCAACCGCGATGAGGCTGTAGCGCGCATATTGACCAACCTGGGTTCCACGCTTTGGTAAGCTGTCATGCCAGGAGCGTAGCGACGAAGCGATCTCATGGCATGCCGCCTTCGAATACAAGGATTGCTTCGCTTCGCCCGCAATGACATGCTGTGTCAGTTTTGACTGACATAGCACAAGCCTGTAATATTACGAAACTTCTTTATAAGAAAAGGGGGGAGACATGCAGGTATTAGACGGCATCAAGATCATTGAGCTTGTCCATATGCCGCCCGGCGAGTTGTGCAGCATGATCCTGGGCGATTTCGGGGCGGACATCGTCAAGGTGGAGGCCGTAGCCCAGGCCGGCGGACGCAAGCTGATCGATCCGGCCGAGGCCGAAGCGCTCAAGTCGCTGATGGCCTTCAATGCACTCAACCGCAATAAAAAGAGCATCCGCCTGAACCTCAAATCGGAGGAGGGAAAACAGGTTTTCTATAAACTGGCCAGGGAGGCCGATGTAGTCATCGAGGGCTTCCGCCCCGGTGTGGCCAAACGCATGGGCGTGGACTATGAAACAATCAGCAAGCTTAACCCGCGCGTTGTATATTGTTCACTCAGCGGGTACGGCCAGGACGGACCTTACAGCCAGAACCCGGGACATGATATCAACTACATCTCCATAGCCGGTGCGCTCGATCTCATCGGCTGGCCGGGCATGCCCCCTGCCATCCCTATGAATTTCCTGGCCGACTTCGCCGGCGCCTCGCTGCATGGTGTGATGGGTATCCTGCTGGCACTTTTGGCACGCCAATCTTCGGGCAAGGGGCAGTTCGTAGATATATCCTATACGGACAGCGTAATAACCCTTATGACCTTCTTCCTGCAGCAACATCTTGCGGGCGGCATGAAGTTCCCCCGCGGGCAGTGGGCACTGTCCGGCGGCTACCCCTATTACCAGACCTACGAGACATCCGACGGCAAGCTTATCAGCCTGGGATGCGTCGAGCCCTGGTTCTGGGAAAACATGTGCCGCGCCATCGGCCGGGACGACCTCAAAGGATTCAGCTTTGTACCGGACCATTTCATGCACCCGCAACTGGATGAGGCATGGCAACAGGCCGCTGAGGAAGTCAGGAAGGTCTTCCGGACAAAGACGCGGGACGAGTGGTTCGAAATCCTGTGCAAACACGATGTGCCCGCCGGCAAGGTTTACGAGATAGACGAAATCTTCACCGATCCGCAGCTCCTGCACCGCAAGATGCTGCTGGAATTCGACCATCCAAAGCTGGGCAAGGTCAGGCAGCCCGGCATCGCGCTCAAGCTCTCGCAGAACCCGGGCAGCGTGCGAAGCATGGCGCCGTTCTCAGGCGAGAACACAGATGAGGTAATGAGGTCTTTGGGCTACAACGAACAGGATATCGACGGCTTGCGTAAAGCTAACGCAATAGGCTAAAATTTGGCATACAGGAGGTGGGAATATGGCAGCCAAAGCATTCGTACTGGTGACAACATCGGTGGGACAAACCAAATCAGTCCTTACTCACCTGAAGAAGCTCGACGGGATAAAGAGCGTCGATGCCGTGATGGGACCTTATGACATCATAGCTGTCGTAGAGGGAGAATCGGTGGACAACGTGGGCAAGCTCATCACCGAGCAGTTCCACAAGATAAGCGGCATCGAGCGCACAACTACCTGCCAGACGATCAGGATCGCCTGATAATCCCTGCCATGGACTGCGTGTTCTGCAAGATCGCGGCCGGGACCATACCGGCGGATGTCGTTTACAGCGATGAGGAACTTCTGGCATTCCGCGACATCCACCCGATGGCGCCCGTGCACGATGTCCTTATCCCCAGGAAACACATAGAATCTTTAAACGGCCTTTCCGCAGCCGACCAGTCGCTGGCCGGCAGGATGATATTGGTAGCGGCCGACATCGCCAGGAAAGAGGGAATCGCGGAGTCGGGCTATAGACTGGCTATTAATAATGGCCCGGACGGCACGCAGGTTGTCCCACACCTCCACCTCCACATAATGGGCGGACGCCTGCTCTCGGAGAAACTGGGTTAAGCCACGGCCGAGAGCGTACCAATCTTCTCAATGACCAGATCGATGGCCTCGTCCGGCGTGGATGCCCCTGCAGTTATGCCCACGGCCTTCCTCCCCTTTAACCAATCCGCATTTATCTCGGCGGCATTCTCAATATGATGCGTCTCCACTATATTCTGGCAAACCTCGGCCAGGCGCCGCGTATTGGCGCTGTTGTGCCCACCCACTACGATCATGAGATCACTGGTCCCAGCCAATTCCTCGGCCGCCAATTGCCTTTTCTGCGTCTCCTGGCAAAGGGTATTCTCCACCCTGATCTCCCTGGCCCAGGGTAGCAGCCTTTGATTGAGCTTATTGACAAAGGAAGTGAACTCAGCCCTGCTCTGCGTAGTCTGCGCCAATATGCCAATACGTGCCGGCAGCTTCTCAATCGGCACATCGTCTGCGTTCATTGATGCAATAGCTTTATCACCAGCCCAACCCAGCAGGCCACGCACCTCGGGGTGACTGGCCTCTCCGAAAATAATAACGCCGAAGCCGGCATTGGCCAGCCGACGGGCCGCTTTCTGTGCACTGCGCACGATGGGGCACGTTGTGTCTATTATTTCGGCCCCGCGCGCCTGGATCCTCTCCAGCACGGCCGGAGAAACACCATGTGACGAAACCGCTATCACGCCGCCCTCCAGCTTACCTACATCATCCGCCACTCCCACTCCCAACCCCTTAAGCCGCGCAACGACAGTCCTGTTGTGGACGATGGGCCCAAGGGTTACAATGCATCGCCCCCGGCGTGCCGAACTCTCGATAATCTTGACAGCACGCCGCACGCCGAAACAGAATCCCAGCTCGCGGGCTTTCTCTATCTTCATACAGGTTAGATTATAGCGCCCAGGGCTTGCTGCGTCACTGCGGGCGGGTTTAAAAACCCGCCCCTTTTACCTCTCGTAGGGGCGTACCTTCAGGTGCGCCCGCCCCTGCGTTTATTTATAGTCGTAAAATCCCTTGCCGGTCTTGCGTCCCAGGTGGCCGGCCGTAACCATCTTGCGCAACAGCACGGGGGCGATGAACTTGGGATTCTTGGTCTCTGCATAGATGGCGTCCATGACGAATAGCAGGGTATCCAGCCCTACCATGTCGGCCAGTGTAAGCGGACCCATGGGATGGTTGAGACCGAGCTGCACGCCGGTATCAATATCTTCCCTGGTGGCCACACCGCTCTCGTACATTTCGAACGCCTCCACCATGTAGGGCAGGAAAGAGCGGTTGACGATGAAGCCCGGCCTGTCCTGGGCGGTGATAACGGTCTTGCCCAGCGACTTGCCCCAATCCACCGCCGTCTCCAGGGTCTCTTTGCTGGTGGTGATGGTCTTAACCAGCTCCAGTAACTTCATGAGCGGCACGGGATTGAAGAAATGGCATCCCAGCACCTTGTCAGGCCGCTTGGTCACCGCCGCCACGTCCATGACCGATAGGCAGGAAGTGTTTGTGCTCAGTATGGCTCCCGGGCGACAGACGCGATCCAGTTCGACGAATATCTTTTTCTTGAGATCGAGGTTCTCAATGGCTGCCTCCACCACCAGGTCGCAATCCTTGAAATCCACCATGTCCGTAGTACCCTTGATCCTGGCCAATGTGCTGTCCATATCGGACTGAGTTAATTTGCCCTTCTCCACTGCCTTTGCCAGCGATCCCCTCACGGCACCCATGCCCTTGTCCAGCAATTCCCCGTTAATTTCAGATACGACCACGCCATAACCAGCCCTGGCGCTGACCTCGGCGATACCGCGTCCCATCAGGCCGCAACCCACAACTCCTACTTTCTTGATCTCCATGATAAACCCTCCTGCAAAATGTTATTTGGCTTTAAAATCGGCCTTGCGCTTCTCGATAAATGCCTGACGTCCCTCCTGGAAATCCTCCGTGTGGGTAACAGCCCTTTCAAGCTGATGCTCGATCTCCAGCCCGTTCAGCAGCGTGGTATTCAAGCCCAGCATCATGGCCTGCTTGGCAGCCCTGGCGGCCAGCGGCGCCGGCTTGAGCAGTGCCTCTGCCATCTTCTTAGCTTCGTTCATCAGCTCAGCCGCAGGCACGACCCGGTTGACCAGGCCGATGCGGTAGGCTTCCTGTGCATCGATAGGCCGGCCCGACGTAAGCATCTCAGCAGCTTTTGCCAGCGCAATAGCTCTGGGCAGACGCTGTGTGCCGCCCCAGCCGGGGATGAGGCCCAGGTTGATCTCAGGAAAGCCAAAAGTGGCGTTCTCAGCGGCGATCCTGATATCACAGGCAAGGGCCACTTCAAAGCCACCACCCAGGCATGCGCCGTTGATGGCAGCGATGATAGGCTTCCATATCTGCATATCTTCGCAGATGGCCGGCGCCGGCATCTCGCCGCGATGGGCGCTTTGCTGTATCAGCGGTAATGTGGTTTTGATATCGGCCCCCACAGAGAAGGCACGCTCGCCGGACCCTGTGAGGATAGCCACCCACAAACCTTCATCGGCGTTGAAATCGTAAAAACATTTATTGACCTCGCTGATCTGCTGCGGGTCGAACGAGTTAAGGGCTTCAGGGCGGTTGAGAGTAATTATAGCCAGCCTGCCCTCTTTCTGATAAGCTACTGCCATGAAAATCCTCCTTTTCTATCGATTGATAAACGCCGAATTATATCAAAATAGAACAATGACAGGTAGGTAACGCTACACAGGCCGATTAAATGCGGCTTCTATTTAAGGGCCTCGGCTATCTCGCGGGCCAGCCTCTCGCTTTCCTCGCCATCCAGCCCATCACCCACCTCCAGCCTGCGTACCATGTTCTTGATTTCGGGAGACTTTTCGAAGAGCCTGGCGATCTTATTGTTCTGTTTGGCTATGGCAGAGTCCAGATTGGTGAAATCCACACCAAGGTCAAATTTGCTGTTGAAAAAATAGATTAGCCGCTTGACCGACCGCGGGTCGTCTATGGGCACCAGGTAATACGGCACGGGCACCCACAGGTTGACTGCCGGTATGCCACGCTGCCCTGCCAGCCAGGCCAGATATGAACTCATCGTGGGCTTCTGGCCGGGCGGGGTCTCGTAATCGTTATCACCAACAACGTTATAAGGCTCCAGAGCGGCCTTGATCTCCTTGTTATTAACGATCGAAATAAGCAGCCGCGGGACGGTATGGGCGGCGGACGAGATCATGGCGCCCACGGTGTATATCTCCTTGACCTTGCAATCCTGCTTTGATACATCCAGCAGCGATGTCAGGAACCGATGCCAGCCCATCCTGGGGATACTGCTCTTGAAAATGATCAGCCCCTTGCTGTCGGAAACGTAGAACTTGCTCTGGGGAAAGCACGCGACATCGTCCACTATGTTCACGCCACCCATGGGGAAAAAGCCCTCGGGCAGTATCTCGCCGAACTCCCTGCAGCCCAGGGATTGAATGAGATAGTCCGCCGTCCGTTCAGCCAGGCTGCTGGCATCCTCAGCCCAGGTAACTATCAAGACAGTCCCTTTCAGATCGGGAATGCCGCTCAATCTAATAGCCTCTTCCCCGCTCAATGCTGCTCTCCTCCACCATCATGTTTAAAGAATTTATCTATATCTTCAAGTATCTTTTTCTTATCCTCCTCGGTAATAAGCCTCTCGCTCTCGGCCGCAGCTACGGTAGACTCTTTGAGCCGGTCGAGCTGCTGCTTGATCTCATCGGGCAGTTTCTCATAGAGCCGTGTGAGTTCGCTCTCGCTTTGATTCGCCAGCTCATCTATAACTGCCATGTCTATACCTATATCCAGGGCCGACGAAAGTACTTCAAGCACGGATTTAGATCCCTTGGGATAAGGGAAAGGAAAACCCTGCAGGTAAACCGGTATCTCACCCATAATGCAGACTGCATCGATGCCACGCCGGCGGGCTATGCCCAGTAACAGCCCGTTGAGGCCGGCTATATTGCCCTCGCCCCCCCGCCCCTCGATATCCGACATCAGCACCGTGTTGTCATAACCTTTGAATTCAGCGATGAGGTCCGACGAGTTTGGCACAGCCCAGGCCCTCGACCTGGCGGTATGATGCATAGGGGCCACCGCTGCGCCCGAGGTATAAATGCGCCTGCACCGGTACTTTTCAGCCACGTCCAGAACCACATTGGCCATATCATAGGCCATGCTGCCCGCGGCATATACGCCCCCTCCCTCGGACGGCTGCTCTTCTCCGATAAAAAGGATCAGGTCACGCTTGCCGCTCTTGTGATAAAAGAACTCACTGGCAGGGAAATCCAGCTCAACCAACTCGCCGCCGCGTATAATTACCTTTTTCGGATAGAAAAATTCGCTGGGTTCGATATAAGCCATTTGCTCGGCGCCCAATGACCTGCGCAGCGTATCCAGGGCAATCAGGCCGATATTGCCGATACCAGGCCAGGCTGCGATCATCACCGGGTCTATCAGCCCGGGCTCTTTTATATAGCGAATCCCCATATAATCCCTCCCGGCGAATTGATTATAGCATATCAGATACACACCAAACGGCAAATTGTATAAAACATTGGCGAAGGGACATTTGACAGTTGGCCCGCCAGCTATGAAAAAACTTGACATTAATATTCATAATCAGGATGATATTAGACAGGGCAGGTATTGTGAAGTGAAGCAAGAAGGCCGTAAAGCCGCATCCAAGGCGGGCATCAGGAAAAAGACCAGAAAACTGCCGGTAATCCTTGTAGTAGAAGACAGTGTGGAGAACCTGTATTTCCTCAGCACCTTATTTAAAAACAAAGGTTACAGGGTCACTACCGCTGCAAACGGCCAAGAAGCACTGAAAAGGTTGAAAAAGGAACCGCCTGATTTAATACTATCAGACATTCTCATGCCCGTGATGGACGGGTTCCTGCTTTTGCAGCAATGCAAAGCGGATCCGGCCCTGAGCCAAATCCCCTTTGTTTTCCTCACCGGCGCGTTCACCGACAATAAAGACGAGGAACTCGGGCTCAAGCTCGGCGCCGATGCTTTCCTGCGCAAGCCCATCGAGCCTGATGACCTGGTAGGCGCACTATCCGATGTGCTCTCCAGAAAACCCACCGCCGCAAAGAGGGGGAGAAAGCCGGCGGGAAATAGGCTCAGCCCGGGGAACGGCCTGTATAATGCCACACTCATGCAGAAGCTCGAACAGAAGATGCAGGCGCTGGAAGAGGAGATAGTTGAGCGAAAGAAAACCGAGGAAGCCCGGGCTAAAAGCGAGGAGCAGTACCGGCTGCTTTTCGAGACCATGGACCAGGGCGTGATGTTCTGGAATGAAGGCAAACTGATATCGGCAAACCCGGCGGCGGCCAGGATACTGGGGATTGAGCCTTCAGATCTGCTGGGACGGACCGCAGTCGATCCTATGTGGAAGGGCTTTCACGAAGACGGAAGCAACTTTGCCCTTGCCGATTTCCCGTTAGCAGTGGCTGCCAGAACAGGCCGGCCGGTGCGAGATGTCACAATCGGGTTTTTCAGCAGCACTGATGATAAAATGCACTGGATCCGGGTAAGCGCCATACCCCAGTTCCACCCAGGTGAAGTCAGGCCTTACCAGATCTATGCCACCCTGGATGATATCACCGACCGTTTTTTCGCTTTCAAGGCGCTGCAGGAGAGCGAATCGCGCATGTCGGCCATCCTTGAAAATACCCGGGATGCAATATGGTCGGTCGACCGCGATTTCCACCTTATCGCAGCCAACAGCGCCGCGCTGAGGCTGTATAAAATGGTTTACGAGTCCGGCACGATGGAAGGCGTGGACGTGCGCTCCCTCATGCAAATAGAAAACAGGGATTTCTGGACAGGAGTCGGCCAGCGGGTGTTCAAAGGAGAGCATCTTACATTTG
>Ga0265595_1001607_pt1 | contig 16891 bp, 17 predicted proteins | sample saktaG_15_FD_190148 | JGI IMG/M metagenome (GOLD analysis project Ga0265595, IMG submission 190148) | Saline water microbial communities from Sakinaw Lake, British Columbia, Canada - sak_2013_06_06_50m | ecosystem: Environmental > Aquatic > Non-marine Saline and Alkaline > Saline ... | reverse complement strand
TGGCGAAAAATATGATGAAGAGGTAAGAGTAGTAAAAATCGGAGAATTCAGCTTAGAATTATGCGGAGGGACTCATTTAAATTCTACTTCTAACATCGGCCTGTTTAAAATATTAAATGAAGAGGGAATAGGAAGCGGTCTAAGAAGGATTGAGGCAGTAACCGGTGATAGAGCTTTAAAATATATTAAAGAAAAAGAAAATATTATCAATGAAGTTTCGGACAAATTACAAACCATACCTTCTGAAATACCACTAAAGATTAATCAGATTATAGATGATGCTAATAATATGAAAAAGAAAATTAAAATTATTCGTAATAAATTAGCCCATTATGAGGTTGACAAATTGCTATCCAAAAAGAAGGAGATTAAAGGAGTAAATATTATATCACTCAAAGTTGAAGCAGAGGATAATAATGACTTAAGGAATTGGGGAGATTTAATTAAAGATAAGATTAAATCTGGCATTGTAATATTGGGGACAGAATTAGATAACGGTAAAGTTGCATTATTAGCAATGGTTACCGATGATTTAGCACAAAAAGGTTACAGTGCAGGAAATATTATAAAAGTTATTGCCCCTATGGTCGGTGGAAAAGGCGGAGGCAAAAAAACAATGGCACAGGCCGGAGGGTCAAAAGCAGATAAACTAAACCAGGCCTTAGAGAAAGTATACGAAATTATCTAAACAGTATCTCGATACTCGATACTATATACTGTTTTAATTGGAGAATTGGTGCATTTTGAGAATTTTAGGAATAGATTTAGGCGAAAAGAGGATTGGAATTTCCATAAGTGACGAATTGGGAATTACCGCCCAAGGTTTACCTACGATTAAATCGGCTAACGAAATAGAAGATTTAAAAAATATTAAAGAAATTATCGACCAGTATGGAGTAGAAAAGATAGTTTTAGGTCTTCCCATAAATATGAATGGCTCTTTGGGTGAACAGGCAAAAAAAGCTATATCTTTTGCAGAAAAACTTAAATCATCTTTTCAACTACCCGTAGAGTTAGAAGATGAAAGATTAAGTACAAGTAAAGCTGAAAAATTTTTAATAGAGACTGACCGAAGCAGAAAAAAAAGAAAAAAAGTTATTGATAAAATGGCAGCAGTGATAATTCTCCAATCGTTTTTGGATAGAAGGATGATGAATAAAGAGATAAAAAAATGAACTTTATTAATAAATTGTTTTTTATATTTTCTTTGATTTTTTTAATTACTATCCTATTTATTACCGCTATATATTTCCCTTTAGATGAAAATTCTGCTACCCAAAAAGTTGTTAATATCCCCTCCGGAACTAATGCCAAAGGGATTGTGGATGTATTAGAAAAAAATGAAATAATTAGAAAAAATAATTATACAATCAGAATTTTAACCAAATTATTAAAGTTAGAAGACCAATTAAAATATGGTGAATATAACCTCAGCCCCTCAATGAATATGCTCCAAATACTGGATAAATTAGTAAAGGGAGAAGTAATAGTCTACAAAATAACCATTCCGGAAGGTTATACCTGTACTCAAATTGCAGAACTGTTGGGTAAAAAAGAGATTGCAGAGAAGGAAGCTTTTTTAAAATTAGTAAAAGACAGCGAAAAAATCTCGGAAGGTTACTTATTCCCTGACACCTACGAAGTGCCTAAAAAATATGGAGCAGAAAAGATGTCTAAAGTTATGTTATCAAATTTTAATCAGATAGCCATAGAAAATAAATTTACAGAGAAAGCTGAAGAAATAGGATTTTCTCTGGACGAAATCATTATTTTAGCTTCAATTATTGAGAAGGAAGCTAAATTTAGCGATGAAAAAAATAAAGTATCGTCTGTTTTTCATAACCGTTTAAAAAAAGATATGAAATTACAGTCTTGTGCTACAATACAATATATTTTAGGAAAACCTAAAGAAAAATTAGAAGAATCTGATTTGAAAATAGATTCTCCCTACAATACTTACCTTTATAAAGGTCTTCCTCCCGGTGCAATATGCAATCCCGGCCTCGATTCAATCATAGCCGCCCTTGAACCGGAGGAAGAAGATTATTTATATTTTGTGTTGGGAGAAAATGGTAAGCATATATTTTCCAAAACCTACCAGGAACATCTAAGGAATAAAAAATAAAAAAAGTAACCCAAAGGTGCCTGGCACCTTTGGGTTACTTTTTTAAGGAGCGAGATTATGAAACCATTAATAATAGGCATTGCCGGAGGAACCGGTTCCGGAAAAACGACAGTAGCCCGTAGAATTTATGAAAGCTTAAAAGGAATAAATGTGGTAGTACTTCAACAAGATGCATATTACATAAATTTAAGCCATCTTCCTTTGGAAGACAGAAAGAAAATAAACTTTGATCATCCTTCGGCTTTTGATAGCGAACTGTTGATAAAACATTTAAAGAAATTAATCCGGGGAGAAGAAATTGAAAAACCCATATATTCGTTTACTGATTATACCCGAAAAAAAGAGACAGAAAAAGTACTTCCCCGTGATATTACAATATTGGAAGGTATTTTAGTGTTAGAAGAAGAAAAAATAAGGAACTTATTGGATATAAAAATTTATGTAGATGCCGATGAAGATGAAAGATTCATCCGAAGGTTAGTGAGAGATACAAAGGAGAGAGGGAGGTCAATGGAGTCAGTAATTGAACAATACTTAAATGTTGTAAAGCCTATGTTCTTACAGTTTGTAGAGCCTTCTAAAAGATATGCCGATATCGTTATCCCCCAGGGTGGACTAAATGATGTCGCAATTGATATAATAGTAAGTAAAATAAAATCAAGAACTTAAATTAGTATGTAGTATGTAGTATATAGTAAATGAAATACAGTTAAAGGTAGGGCACAATTCATTGTGCCCCTACAATACGAATACGAATAAAGACAACAAATTTATATTTTCGTACTAACGACAAAACAGGAGAAATTAATTGTTTGAAATTTTAAGACCAAAAGTTTATGTTAATTCAGTTTATAATATAGATTTAAAAAAGCTAAAAAAAGTAAAAAATATAAAAGGCATTATTGTAGATTTAGATAACACTTTAATAGCCTGGGGCAAAAAAGAAATAGACAACAGAATTAATGATTGGATTAAAGAAGCAAAAAGTTTAAAATTAAAACTTTGTATAGTTTCCAATAACGGTTCTAAAAGAGTTGCAGAATTTGCAGGAATATTTAAGATTCCTTATTCTTCAAATTCTATAAAACCCTTCAATGCGCCGTTTATTAAAGCTATAGAGATTTTAGATACTAAAAATTCAGAAACCATTGTAATTGGAGATCAAATATTTACTGATATTTGGGGAGGAAACAGATTAAAACTCTTCACTATTTTAGTTGCTCCTATAATTAAAAGAGATTCTATAGGAACATTCCTTCATCGTAATTTAGAAAAAATTATTATTTCTTTCTGGCTGAGAAGAGGTATAATAATAAAAGAAGTGGGCAATTGGCCAAATTAATTCCTGAAAGGAATTAACTATGTTTTTATTTTATAGACTATTGCTAGCTCACGTAATCGCGGATTTTCCCCTGCAAACCAGTCAAATATTCAAAATAAAAATGAATACCCAGTGGGGAGTGATACTCCATACCCTGATAGTATTGATATTTTCCCTCCTCTTTGCCTTCCCCTATTTAGAAAATCTCAGAGTTATTATAATTATTATAATTATTTTTGCTACCCATACAATAATTGATAAAATAAAATTAGACTATTCAAAAAAAAATACTAATCAGGACATAAAAATATTTTTACTCGATCAATTTTTACATATATCAATAATCGCAGCATTAACTTTTAATTTTACTGAAAGTTATTTATTGAGTTCACCGTTCAATAATACTTTTTTAAGCGACTTGATACATCTTTATAATAATGATATATTTATTATAAGTTTAATAGGATATATTCTTTCGATATTTTTTATACCAATATTACTTATATATATAAAAGAAGAAGGTATTCCTGCTAGCCCTAAAAAATTAAATAAAGAAAAAATACTAAACATTAAAATACCCGCAAGCCAAACAATAGATAAATTTTATCGTTTATTTTTAACTCTCTCAGCTCAGTACTTAAACGATGAATATATAATCCTAATTTTTATATGTTTTGTAATTATAAGCTTTATTCCCTATCAAATGAGTGCAGAAAGAACAGAAAAGGTATATAATTTAAAAAGAATTATTAATACATCATTGGCAATATTTATTGGAATAATATTAAAAATGATTTAGAGTTGTAAACACTTGTAAACAATGGAGTAAAAAATGAAAAGAACAGAAGAAAAGGGTATCACCGGAAAATTCTTATCCGATATATTACGTAAAAAGGGTTTAATCTCAGAAAAAGATGTAGATAGAATTATTAAGGTCCAGAAAGACATAGGTAAAGACCTTCAAAATATAATCATTGAGCTTGATATCCTTAAAAAAGATGAGATGATGATTGCTTTAGCTGATGAAATTGGAGTAAAATATGTAAATTTAAATGATATAAACATTGATCCAGTAATAGTTGTTTTGGTTCCCGAAGAGATGGCCAGAAGACATCAGCTTATCGCCATAGATAAAGATGAAAATAAATTAACTGTTGCCATGGCTAACCCCTTAGATGTGTTTGCTTATGATGAACTAAAAATAAGATTAGGATATAATATAGAAGCGGTATTAACTTATGGTGAAGATATTAATAAGGCTTTGGATGAAGTATTTGGTGTGACTGATGGATGGGATCAGGTAATTGATAAAATTGAAAATATGCCAGTCACTGTATTAAAAGAAGAAGAAAGAGAAGCAGATATTTCAGGTGTAACTGCAGGTGAGGAAGCTCCTATCATTGCTCTGATTAATCTGATAATTCTAAGAGCAGTTAAAGAGAAGGCCAGTGATATTCATATAGAACCATTTAGTGAGGAAACCCTTAAAGTACGTTATCGAATAGATGGGATTTTACACGAGGTAATGTCTCTACCCCGTCAACTTCATTTAGCAGTTGTTTCTCGAGTTAAAATAATGTCAGGTTTGGATATCGCAGAAAGAAGATTACCTCAAGATGGCAGGATTCAGGTCAATGTTAGTGGAAGAAAGATAAATATCAGGGTTTCAGTTCTCCCTACAATTAATGGAGAGGGGGCAGTTTTAAGGATATTAGATCCGGTTAGCATCTTATTAGAATTAAATTCATTAGGGTTTTCCCAGGATTGCCTTCCTAAATTTGAATCTTTAATAAAAAAACCTAATGGTATAATCTTAGTAACCGGTCCCACAGGAAGTGGAAAATCTACTACTCTTTACACTACGTTAAATATGTTAAATTCAATAGAGAAGAAAATTATGACTATTGAAGATCCGGTAGAATATAAATTAAAAGGAATCAATCAGGTTCAGGCTAAACCAAAAATTGGGCTTACTTTTGCTGCTGGACTGAGAAGTTTCTTAAGACAAGATCCTGATATTATGTTAGTAGGAGAAATAAGAGATAAAGAGACAGCGGAAATAGCTGTTCAGGCAGCTCTTACCGGGCATCTTGTTCTGAGCACACTTCATACCAATGATGCCCCCAGCTCGGTTTTAAGATTAATAGATATAGGGATAGAACCTTTTTTAATTTCATCTTCAGTAATTGGGATTATAGCCCAGAGATTAGTCCGAAAGATATGCCCCAAATGTAAAAAAGAAATAAAATTGACTCCAGATATAGCGAAAATTCTTGAGGAGTATGAAATTGACAGAAACAAGATAATCTTATATAAAGGTGAAGGATGCCCCCATTGTAAGAATACCGGATATAAAGGAAGAATAGCCATTTTCGAGCTAATGATAATTTCTGACACAATAAGAGATTTAATTACTCGTAATGTTACTACTGGAAAGCTAAGAGAAGCTGCCATTAAGGAAGGGATGTGTATACTGAAAGAAGATGGGTTAAAGAAAGTTTCCGCAGGTATTACTACTATTGATGAAATTTTAAGAGTTGCTTCAGCTTAATAATAGAAGGGAGTGAGTCAAATGTCTCATTATCAAAATGAAGAAAATGATTTAAAAAAGTTAAAAAAACAGGTCTTACAATTAAATGCCTTAAACAAAATTTCTTTTGATTTAACTCGGACTGCAGATTTAGACGTCCTATTAAATAAAATAATACAATATGCTGCTAAAATTGTAGAAGGTGAAGCTGCTTCAATATTACTTTTAGATAAAGAAAAGAGAGAACTATATTTTAAAGCAAGTCTGGGGAAGAAGAGTCAGGAAATAAGAAAGTATAAAGTAAAAGTTGGTCAAGGAATTGCTGGCTGGGTAGCAGAAAAAGGAAAGTCTCTGATAGTCAATGATGTTGCTAAAGATACGAGATGGAATAAAAATATTGATAGTTCCACAAAATTTAAGACTAAATCAATTATTTGTGTTCCTTTGATATTAGAAAAAGAGATTGTAGGAGTAATGGAAGTGATTAACAAGAAAGACAAAACATACTTTGGTAAAAATGACGAGGAAATTTTAAATTCCTTTGCAAATCAAGTGGTAATTGCTTTGTGGAATACGAATATTATAAAAGATTTAAATAATTATTTTGTAAACATTATCGAGATATTGATTCAAGCAATGGAAAATGAATCCCTTGGACCAAAAGGACATTTTATGAAAATGGCTCGATTGGCTACTCAAATTGGCAATAAACTTGGAGTAACTGGAAAGGATTACGAAAACTTATATTATGCTTCTCTATTAAACGATATAGGCAAAATAAAAGTAAAGAGAAAAATTGATATTAATTTTAAGTCAGAAGAAAATTTGCATTTAGTTCAGAATGAGGTAAGTGTACATCCCATGGTGGGTGAAAATATGCTTAAACAAATTAATTTATTTAAAGACATAATTCCTATTGTTAGACACCATCATGAACACTATGATGGAACAGGTTTTCCTGATGGATTAAGTGGTGAAAAAATACCTCTTGGTTCTCGTATAATTGCTGTAGTTGATGATTATATCAAAATATTTTATAATAAATCTATAGAAAGTTATTCTAAAAATGAACAAGATCTAAATAAATTGTTTTCTCTTGCAGGTACTAAATACGATCCAAAAGTTATCGCAGCTCTAAAAGAAATCATTGAAACATAACGTAGGACAGGCGTCTCGCCTGTCTATGTAAATGTAGGGGTTTGATTCATCGAACCCGCTATAGAAAACGGTTCAGATAAATCTGAACCCCATCAAAGACGTGAAAGGGATGAATATATAATCAATGGCCACCTTTGTTTATAAAGTTCGCGACCGTACAGGTAAGATATTTACCGGAAATATGGAGGGAGAAAATAGAGGGACAGTTGTTTCTCGACTCCGAGAAATGGACTACTTTATCACCTCTATTAGTGAAAAAAAACGAAGTTTTTTATTTTTAAAAGAAACAACCCTTTTCCAAAGTATAAAATTCAGAGATTTAACCATATTTTATCGACAATTTGCTACTATGGTAAATGCTGGTTTAACTTTGGTAAGTTCATTAGACATTTTAGCTGAGCAAGTAGAAAATAAGGCATTATCAAATGTCATAAAGACAATTAAATCTGATGTAGAAGCAGGATCTACTTTAGCTGATGCTTGTGCAAAACAGCCCCGGGTATTTTCTGAATTAAATATTAGTATGATTAGAGCCGGGGAAATTGGAGGAGTACTCGATGAAATTTTAAATAAAATAGCGGATTTAATGGAGAAAGAGTATGCCCTCCGACAGAAAGTAAGGTCGGCTATGGCTTATCCTTCCTTTGTAGCGGCTGCCGCAGTGTTAATGTCTATCTTTATGTTAACTTTTATTTTACCTCAATTTGTCGGAGTATTTGCTCAATTTGGTGGAGAACTTCCCGCTCTTACTAATTTTTTTGTGGTGCTAACTAAATTATTCAATCAATATTGGTATTTATTTTTTATCACTTTTGCGGCATTAGTTTTTGCTTTTTTAGCCTATATAAGGACACCAAGTGGTAAGATTAATTTTGATAAATTTAAATTAAGTGCCCCTATATTTGGCGAAATTAATAGAAAAACTGCTGTTGCCAGGTTTACTAGAATTCTCGGAACTTTAATTAAGAGCGGAGTCCCGATTTTAGAAGCGCTGGAAGTTTCTTCTAATGCCATAGGCAACCTGGTAATATCATTAGCAGTTACTAATGCAAAAACAAAGATAAAAGAAGGTCAAAGTATCTCTGGTCCACTGGCTGCAAGCGGGGTGTTCCCTCCTATGGTTACTCAGATGATTATGGTAGGGGAAGAGAGTGGTGAATTAGAAGGGATGTTAATTAATGTGGCAAAATTTTATGATGAAGAAGTAGATAGGTCAGTAGAAAGACTAACCTCAATCATTGAACCGCTTATGATGGCATTTATTGCTCTGACCGTCGGGACTATGATAATTGCTATGTATCTACCTATATTCAATATGGTAAACCTAATCCAATAAGGACTACTCCTATGACCGTAATAGCTAAACCACAAAAAATAACCGATGATCAGATTACAGAATACCAACCTTTAGTAAAGAGTATCGCTTATAAATTCAAAAATTCTGGCGAACCACTGGAAGATTTAGAACAGCTCGGCTACATAGGCTTAATTAATGCCCTAACCCTTTATAATCAAGACAGAGGGGCAAAATTTGAAACCTATGCCACCTGGCTTATTTCCGGGGAAATTCGACATCATATCAGAGACAAACATCAGACCATAAAAATCCCTCACTGGATGTTAGAATTAAATAAAAGAATAGATGAGTTTATAATTTACTATAAAAAAGAAAATAATCGATTTCCCACTATTTCTGAAATGTCTGATGAATTTAATCTTACCGAGGAAAGTATCAAAGAAACACTAAAGGCCAGGGATGCAGTCCAGATAATTTCTCTTGACCAGAAGCGAAGGAAGTATGATTCTGATAATTATCCTAAATTGGAAAGAATAAAGAGTAAGACTTACCAGAGTTTTAAGCTGCCAATGGAAGATATAATTACTTTAAAAATTGCTTTTAGTAAATTGAAAAAATTACAAAGGAAAGTAATTTATTATATTTTTGAAAAAGATTTGACTCAGACAAAAATTGCTCATCAACTTGGTTTATCCCAAAGACAAGTTTCTCGGATAAAAAAATCTGCCCTTAAATCTTTAAAAGAAGAACTTGAAAAGGATAAAATGTAGGGGCTTGATTCATCAAGCCCGCAAGGAGTTTAGAATGCTCAAAAAAAAGGTTGTAGTAAAATACAAAGATGGAAAAATTATAAAAGGCTGGGTTGAAGATTTTCGATCTGATCGAGAATCTTTTATTTTATATCCCCTTATAGAATACAGTGAAGAAGAGAGGCTCGAGATCAAATTTTCATCTCTTAAAGCAGTCTTTTTTATAAAAGATTTTGCCGGTAATAAAGATTATAAAAACGTAAGAACTTTTGACGTTGACACTAAGGTAACTCCCAGTCAGCGCAAGATAGTCGTGCTTTTTAAGGACGGTGAAAATCTTTATGGTACCAGTCATAGTTATGGCCCAAATAGAAAAGGATTTTTTGTATATCCTATCGACCCAAAAGATAATAATGAGAGAATCTTTGTTCTCCACTCCGCAGTAGAAAGCATCCGCCTGATGAAATTTGAAATCTAAATTTCAAATCCTGTTATTCCCGTATCTTTTTATGTCATTCCCGTGGAAACGGGAATCTATCCTTCTTTTTTTCTCTCCCTATAATTGGTAAATTGGTGAATAGGCAAACCGGCAAATTAAAAAATATCAATATTTTTTTTTAATTCTTGTCTAAAAACTTACAAAATTGGGAATAATATAAATAGAGAAGCATATAATGATATCTATAAAAAGTTGAAAAAGGCAAACTATCTGAAAAGGATAGGGCGCAAAGTTCTGGGTCTAAGGTAAATTTTTACTATGATTGCCAAACTACCAACTTTTATTTTTGTTGCAGATTTTAAAAAGGAAAATAATAAAATCCAGGAGGTGATAATCAAAAAACAAAGAGCAATTATATATTAATGTTATGAAGACTGTTTAACTTTAGAAGATTTTTTCAATTTACCAATAGATTAATTAGGATATTGAATAATCTTTATTCTTTATCTTGAATTTTAACTAACGACTAATTTGATTGGTCGATTGGAAGATTGGACGATTAATCATAAATTAAAAGGAGAAAATTTAAAATGTATAGTTTTAGAAAAAGTAAAAAAGGTTTTACCTTGATCGAATTGATGGTCGTTGTAGCTATTATTGGAGTTCTGGCACTATTAGGATTAAGACTCTACACTGGCCAACAAGATAAGGCAAAAAATGCGGTAGTTAAAGCTAATGCAGGAACAATTCAAACCTTAATTCAAGCAGAATTAGCTGATGAAACTGTATCAGCGGTTAATGACCTTGTGGGTGCAGCAGATGCTGACAGTGCTCTAATCACTGCTTCGGGTATACACAATCCGTTTACTGGTAGCCCACAGACTGCTAATGATTCCGCAGGTACTACAGTAGGTGCAGTATATGTTACTGAAAGTGATGGTGTTTTCTCTATTAATGGTAACGATGCTGCTGAATCTGATGTATATGATACTCCTTTAACTGCACGGAAATAATGTTTTAAAATTGTAGAATAAAAATTAAGAAAGGCTCTATTTACAGCAAGTACGTGGAGCCTTTTTAATTACAAAATATTTTTTATAGGAAAAGTGGGAATTGGTGGTTTTGGCAAAAAATGCTAACATATGTTATCATTAGCTAACAGAGGTGGTAGATATGGAAAAAAAATCATTCAACAAACGTGGAGTAGTTTTAATAACCTTAATAATTTGGATTATTATTATTGGGACAATAGTTATTTATGGTCCTCGTATTTATAATTGGTATATTGAACAAGGTGAAATAAGAATTATAAAATCAAATGTAGAATCTGTAGAAGATGAAATAAAATCATTATTAATAGATAAACATCCTGTATTAATTTGGAATGATATAGATAATATTATCAAATCTTTAAGCATCCAAAATCCCGTCACCAAAGAAGCTCAAATCAAAAATGGCTGGAGTAGCCCTGGTGATGTAGTGGTTTACTTTGATTGTATAGACACCTTTACACTTGATGGTATTGGTCGGAGTGGTGAACCTCTCAATTTAAATATTGTAATTAAAAAGTAAGAGAGGAAGATTTGAATAGAATAAAGGAGACTAAATGCATTATGGTATAAATGTTATTTTAATATTTATATTAGGTCTAATAGCAGGAAGTTTTAGTAATGTTTGTATCTATAGAATTCCTATAAATGAATCAATAATATATCCAGCCTCCTATTGTCCTAAATGTCACTCCTCAATAAAACCAATAGACAATATACCTCTGTTAAGCTATGTCCTGCTAAAAGGCAAATGCCGTAATTGCGGAAGTAGGATACCTATCCAATATCCCGTAGTAGAGTTTCTAACCGGAATAATTTATATATTTATATTCCTAATTTATGGCTTAACTTTGCAATCGTTAATTTATATAATATTGTCTTCAGCTCTTATAATTATTGCTTTTATTGATTTAAACGAGCAGATTGTGCCTGACGCGATTTCCTTACCCGGAATAGCAATAGGGTTGATCTTGAGTTTTTTTGTGCCTTATATATCATTTATAAATTCGGTCTTAGGAGTAGTTGTCGGAGGAGGAATAATATTAGTTATTGGCTTGGTTGGTTCGGTAATTTTTAAGAAAGAAGCGATGGGTGGAGGAGATGTTAAACTTGCAGCAATGATTGGCGCCTTCTTGGGTTGGAAATATGCCATAATATCTCTATTTTTAGGATTTTTTTTAGGAGCTTTAGCAGGAATTTTCTTAATTTTATCGAAGATTAAAAGCAAAGAAGATATGGTGCCCTTTGGACCATTCATTGCCTTGGGTTCATTCATAACCCTTTTATGGGGCGAAAAGATTCTTTTGTGGTATATAGGGTTTTAAAAAAGGAAAGATAAATAGATATAGTATGAAATATAGCAATAGTCATAGTAAAGGTTACACTCTTATCGAAATAATGGTCGTAGTAGGAATAGTTTCCTTACTGCTTGGTCTTGGCATAAATGGATTAGATTATTTGATACAATGGAATAAATTAAGCACAGCAGCAGCACTTTTAAGTTCGGAATTAAAAAATACTCAATCAAGGGCATTTTATGAGGGAGTATATTATAAATTACAATTTTGGCCGTCTTTAGATATATATAGAATTTATAAACAGAGTGAATTAATCGAAGATATACAATTAAAAGATGTAGATTTATTTAATACAAATTTTACAGATAATAATTTATATTTTTATCCGAGTGGAGTTCCCGGTCAAGGTGGGACAGTAACTTTGAAAAATAAAAAAGGGAAGGTTCTTTATGTAATTATGACTCCGGTAACTGCCCGCGTAAGAATAAGCCCAGAACCTCCAGAAAATTGGTAGGCGATATTATGTTAATTAAAATGTCATTGCGAGAAGCGATATTTCCCCTGTCATTGCGAGGAGCGAAGCGACGAAGCAATCTCAATGGTTTCACCATGATCGAATTAATGGTAGCAGTAGCTATTCTTGCAATGGCCATATTGGGAATATTGCAAGCCTATAGTGTCAGCTTTATGGGAATGGCAGACGCTCGAGACAGAACAGTTGCTACTAACTATGCCCAAAAAAAAATGGAAGATATAAAAAATGGGCCTTTTGGAGAGATAGTTGATGATCCTGCTAATCCCGATGATCCTCCTGCTGATATTCCAGGAACCAAATTTAAAAGAAAAGTAACTGTTGCAGATGAAATTGCAAATGAATTAAAAAAAGTAGATACTGTAATTAGCTGGAATGATAGAAATAGTATTTATAAAGAGGTAAAACTTAAGACATTAATTTATAATATTAATTAGTAAAAAACAATATTTAAAAATCTCTAAAGGTAATAGGTAATATGATAAAAACATTTAATAAGAAAAAACAAAAAAAACCTATACTCTTATATAATAAACAGCAGAGAGGGTTTATTTTAATTGAACTAATGGTAGTAGTGCTTATTTTAGGATTGATTACGTTAGGATTAGTAACTTTTTTTACGGGAGGAGCTAAATCCTGGGTAGCTGGGCAAAGTCAACTCGAAGCACAAAGGAATGCCCGTCAAGCAATGGATAGAATGGTAAGAGAAATTAGAGAAGCATCTAATATAATAGCTAATTCTACTTCATCTAAAATAATTTTTAAATGGAATAGCACTAATTTAGATTATTCATGGTCAGGAAACGAGTGGGATTCGGTTTTAAGGGGCACTAACCTCCTGATTAGTAACGTTCTAAAATTAACTTTTAATTACTTTAATAGCTCAAATGCGGAGATCACAACTCTTCCCATAACTGAGGCAGATGCGCTTAAAATATCTAAAATACAAATTAATTTGCAAGTAGATGTTGATAAAGATGGTAATCCAGATATCACTTTAAATACCGATGTTAGTTTGAGAAATTATAGTTTATAAAAGGTATTAGACAGGGTGGCACTCAAGTAATATTGAGTGCCACCCTGTCCTACGGAACGGGTAAGCCAAGTACTAGAATTTGCGAATTAGTTAATCGATGAATTGACTAATTGGAAAATTGGATTAATTGGATTAATTGGCCAATTAAAAGTGGTGATAAACATGAAAAAAGATTGCAAAAATAATGTAATAAAAAATTTATTGTCAAATCAAAAAGGGATGGCTCTTTTGACTACTTTAATATTTGTGTTTGTTTTGGTTGCTTTTGGCGTATCCTTACTTATTATGACCAGTAATGATACTAAACTTTCTACGCTTCAACGTGATTCCACTAAGGCTTTTTATATTGCAGAAGCCGGAGTTGAACGAACATTGTATAATCTGAAAAAAGATTTTGAGAGCAGTGAAGATTGGAGCGATGGTGATATAAATGGATATACCTTATCTAATCAAGAAAATGAATTTTGGAAAATTAACTATAATTCTCCTGGATATGAAGTATCTTTTGGTGATGGGACATATATTGTTGCTTTAAAAATAAATTCTTCTGATTACGTAACTATTAAGTCTAAAGGTAAGTATGATAATTCTGTTAGATATGTACAAGTAGATGTTAAGATAGAAAAACTTTCAATATGGGATAATGCAATTTGTGGAGGGGGTGGAACGGCTGGAGCGGTTATAAACGGCAATGCAGAATTCAGAGGGTCATTGCATTTATTGGGAGAAGGACTTTCAAGTAGTGATATTGCAATAGATTTGGGTGGAACTGCAGGTGTTGGTAATAATTATAAGGATATGGATACAGACTTATTGAATAGAGTCCCTGATCTTCCAAAGACTACCTTTAACGGAGAAGAGGTAGATTTTTTAAATGCTAAACTTCGGGTAAAACACGGGCAAGTAAAACTTTCCGGTAATGCTCATATAGGAAAACCCGATGTTCCTGGTGGTGATCCCCTTATAAAAGAGACTTTGCAAGGGGTCTATGTTACCGATGGATTTATAGGCGGTGTTCTCGATAATAATGTCCATTCAGACAATGGCATGGAAAACGAATATGATTTAGGCGGGGTAGGTATTGTGTTTCCAAGTCTTGATGATCCTTACGAAGGTTATGATACGTACTTTGAATATCTAAAGGATGAGTATGAGGATAATGCATTACAAATCACTGGTATTAGTGAGATTTCTGCAAATACTCCGAGTTTTGAAAAGGGTATAATAGGAGGTAATTACATTAAGTGGGTTCCAGGTACAGGTCCAGATCCAGGAATACCAACAATTGAAGGAATAATATGGGTAGACAATGTCGATGGTTTAGTGATTGGGGAAGCTGGTGAAACAATAAAATTTGACGGAAAAGGAACCTTGGTTTCGGCAAATTCTGAAGCAGACATTTCTATTCATGGCCACTTGCTCGCCAATGTGACCTTTCCTACTACCGATAGCCTGGGCTTTATTTCTGCTCATGATATAAATATAGCTACCGGAACGGGAGATGCTAATTTAAATATAATGGGGGCATTTTATGCTGAAAATAAGATTACAATGGCAAAGCAGACTGAATTAGTAGGTACTTTTGTATCTGATTATATCTATATGGGTGTTAACGTTCCTAAGATTTATCAAGTTCCTACCTTAGTGGATAACCTTCCTCCAGGAATGCCTGGGGCGACAATTACTTATTTTATATATACTAGCAATTGGCATGAAGTTCACGAGTAACATATAATATATTATTTTTACGTTCCCTTGCTTTCACGGTGGACTGGTCGACTGGTAAACCGGAAGACTAATTTATGCTCGATGCTATATATTATCTTTAATTGGTAGATTGGTAGATTGGTCAATTGATTTTGTGGTGATAATATGTTAATAATAAAAAAAAGAAATATTCAAAAAGGATTTTCATTAATCGAATTAATGGTAGCAGCAGCAATTCTTGCAATAGCCATACTTGGAATATATCAAGCCTACAGTGTCAGTTTTACGGGAATGAGCGATGCCCGGGACAGAACAGTAGCCACTAACTATGTTCGCGAGGCAATGGAAGGTATAAAAAATATGGATTTTGATAAAATTAGAACTCAAAGTAGAAGTTATATAACGGGGTCAAAACGCAAATATGAAAGAGAAGTAATTGTACAGGAGAGTACTAATCTAAAAAAAGTCACCACCAAAGTTTATTGGAGAGATAGAAACGGAAATAAAAAAATGGTTGAGACCGGTATGTCGGTACATTTTATGCAAACAAGTGAAGGTACTGCAACCAGAATAATGCTTATCGCTAATCCCTATAATGTTTTGACTGGAGGGACTTCTACTATTACTGCAGTGGTAAAAGATGATAAAGGTAATACTGTTACTATCTGGACTGGTGATACTTCCTTTACTTCTAACTCTGGTGACCTTCAACCAAATAGTGTAAGCATAATACTAGGAAATGATGGTAGAGCCAGTACCACCTTTACTGCACCTTCCTACGAAGGCGAAGTAAATATAATGGCTTCAGCCAGTGGATTAACTCCTGATTCGGTAAACATCAAAGTTACCGAACCAAAAAAACCAGTAAAAATAAATCTTACTGCAAACCGAACGTATATGACCGCTGATACAAGTAGTACTTCTGAAATTACTGCATTTATCGTAGATGCTGATGGAGAAACGGTAACTGAAGCAACCAATGTAATAACTTTTAGTGTTTCAGGTCCAGGGACTTTATCAGCTATAACTTCCACAGCTCCTACTGATGGTATTGCAAGGATAACTCTAACTTCTAACGGTACTCCCGGGACAATTACCGTAACTGCAAGCGCCACTGGTTTAGAACCAGGTGTAGTAAATGTATTTACTGGTGGGAAAATTTCTTTTTCTGCATCTCGTGTTTCTGTGCCGGTTAAAGAAACATCTGAGATTACTGTTACTACCAAAGATGTAAATGGAGTTCCCATAAAATATGTGGGAACTATTAATTTATCAGTAGAGGCAACTCAAAATTCAAATGGCGATGGAAGTTTATCTATTTATACTCTTGATTTTGATGGTTCTACCTCTTCAAATACAATCACCTTTACTGCTTCTTCTGAAGGAACAATAAAAATTACTGCAATTGATCAGGCAGGGATATTAGATGAAGGCTCTATAGAATTAACAATTACTCCAGCTCTGGTTCCTGATCATATTGTAGTAACTGCCAATCCATCTATTATCAAAGCAGGAGGGACAGAGACATCGACTATTACTGCTCGAGTAAAGACTGCTGATAATAAACCAGTAATCGACTATAATGAATCTGTTACTTTTACAACTGATGCTGGGAGTTTTTCTTATTCTGATACTATGTTTGAAGATAGT
>Ga0265595_1001605_pt1 | contig 16908 bp, 21 predicted proteins | sample saktaG_15_FD_190148 | JGI IMG/M metagenome (GOLD analysis project Ga0265595, IMG submission 190148) | Saline water microbial communities from Sakinaw Lake, British Columbia, Canada - sak_2013_06_06_50m | ecosystem: Environmental > Aquatic > Non-marine Saline and Alkaline > Saline ... | reverse complement strand
AAAGCAAAGGTACTGGATCTCAAGGAAACTCTGACGAAGCTCACAGGGGAGCAGAAGCAAAAGCTACTCAGCAAGGGGTTAGTAGCAACAGTCGAGGGAATTCTCATCCACCAGCAGGCCAGAGCAAATTTACTACTAGCCGGCAAGGATAAGACAGAGTGGGGATTCCTTGTAGATTCCAATGACGATTGCATAAAGGCATTCAGGGTCAATCTCAATTTCAGGCCTAGATTCTTGGAATTTATCAAGGAACATAACATCGAAGTGACAAACAAAAAATTGTTTGCCTGGATAACGGAGGCAAAGTAAAATGAAAAGCACACCAGAAGTAGCAAAGGAATTGGGAGTGACCAGGGGGGCGGTGTGGTTCTGGATTCAGACAGGGAAATTAAAGGCCGAGAAGGTAGGGAAGCAATACGTGATTCAAGAGAGGGAAGTAACCAGGGTTAAGGAAGAAAGGGGCTAAGGGAATGACTAAGACGATTCAGCGAATACCACTTGAAACCATAAAGCCAGACCCGGAGCAACCGAGAAAAGAGTTTGGTGAAGACGATCTCCATGAGCTCGCACAGTCAATCAGGGGCTAGAGAGTTTGAAACTTGACGAGGTTGGCATTGATAAAGAGACTAATAGCGTGTTTCTGGCATTTACGCCTCAGTTCTTTGAGCGATGGGTAGAATTAGTCGAATCTGTCGGTCCGGCGGTTGACCAGGTAGCCATTGCCGATAAGGAGATATGGGGGAAATTCCACGAAGCTATGAAGGCTGTAGGGAAGACTTATGACGTTAAGGCCATCACGCCCCTCATCTGTAAATTCATTGAATTAGCTGACGGTTTGCAAACTGATGGGGAATGGGTTAGCATAGTTGATATATATGGGGCAAGAGTCCCCAAGGCCGTAGCAGCCGTGTTAAAACAAGCGGTAGATATGGCAATAGAGAAAGGTGATGTCAAAGAGAGAAACAAATGGCAAATACTTGAATACATGGCAGCGGACTATTTAAGTGGAAGCGATGATAAAAGACAGTAATGTCGGTAACAAAAAAAAGCGAGACAACACAGCAGCTCGGATCGTCCAGGCGATAAGCAAATCTAATGGCTTACTTACCTTGGCCGCTAGTAAGGCTGGCGTTTCGTATCGCACCATTGAGAGATATGTCCATGACTACCCTAGCGTCGCTACTGCTGTCTGTGAAGCCAAAGAGACTATGCTTGATTATGTCGAGGGGAAGTTATTTACACAGATAAGGGACGGGAACACAGTCGCCATTTTATTTTATTTGAAAACCCAGGGCAAGGCTCGGGGTTACATAGAAAGACAGGAATTCGCTAATGCTGGAGGAGAGAGTTTTAGAGTAGAACATGACGCCAAAAGCAAGCTCCTTGATGAGCTCAATCGCTATGCTTCCAGAGCAAAAGAAACAGCAGGCGATCAAGCGACTGACTGACGAAGAAGCCACAGAGCTTCTATATGACTGGAAGTATAGGGCAAGAGAGAATCAACTTCCACCAAAAGGCGACTGGCTAACGTGGTTAATCATGGCTGGGCGCGGGATGGGGAAGACCAGGGCTGGGGCCGAGTTCGTGTTAGCGGAAATCAAAGCAAAACGAGCCCGGCGAATAGCGTTAGTCGCCAAGACCCCTGCGGATGCCAGGGATGTAATGATAGAGGGAGATAGTGGGTTGCTGAATATAAGTCCTCCCTGGAACAAACCACTATATGAGCCATCGAAACGACGCATAACATGGCGTAATGGTACAACTGCCCTGATATTCTCCAGCAAAGAACCTACACAGCTAAGGGGGCCTCAATTTGATTTATGTTTCATAGCAGGTACTATGGTTGCCACTTCAAAAGGTGAAAGACCAATTGAGACGATTAGAACAGGGGATTGTGTTCTTACCCGAAAAGGCAATCGGGAAGTAATTGCTACTGCCAACCGATTAGCTAACGTGGGGAAAGTTAAATTTTCGAATGGGGCTGAACTAGTTGCAACCCCCCAACATCCTGTGTTACAATTGCATGGATGGACGAGAATACAAGAATTAAAAAAAGGGGCAATTGTATGCGCTGGCACGAAAATACTTATGGCTACATCATCGCCTATCAAGATGGGAAAATGCTATACCAGCATAGGTGGGTTTGGGAGCAACTCAATGGAGCAATCCCAGAGGGCTATCAAATCCACCATAAGGACAAAAATCGCCAAAACAATAACATCAGCAATCTTGAGTCTTTACCACCAAAGCGTCATCGGGAAAAGGATAGTAAGGAAGCTAAACCTTTTGTGGTTAAATGCCAAATATGCGGGAAGGGTGTTATCAGATATATTAACCGCCCCGCTATATGCAAACAGTGTCAGTGGAGGCGGGCTGAAGACAAGCGTAAATCAGACAGAATATGCCAAGTTTGCGGGGAGTCATTTAAATCAAGAATCACTAAACGAAGCAAGGGAAACTTCTGTAGTCAGCGTTGTGTCAACTTGGGAGGACGTTGGGCAGGCAGTAGTATATAATCTCACAGTAAAAGACCAACACGAATATATAGCAAACGGAATCATTGTACACAACTGCTGGGGAGACGAGATAAGGACATGGTATTATCCACAAGAGACATGGGATAATCTCATGTTTGGCTTGCGGTTAGGTGAGCATCCCCGAGTGGTGGTTACTACAACCCCTCTGCCGTTAAGGGTAATTGTTAATATTATGAAATCACCCGACACAGTGCTTACTACAGGCTCAACTTACGAAAACAGGGCAAATTTGGCGCCGTCCTTCTTTCGGCAAATCATCTCAAAGTACGAAGGCACTCGACTCGGGCGGCAAGAGATTAACGCAGAGCTTTTAGAGGATGTGCCTGGTGCCCTTTGGAAACGTGATACAATAAAATACAAGGCGGCCCCCGAGATGGTGAGGATAATTGTGGCGATAGACCCTGCGGCTACTGGATCCGAAGAGGCGGACGAAACAGGGATTATAATTGCTGGTAAAGGAATAGATGGTCATGGTTATGTTCTGGCGGATCGGTCGGCAAGGGTATCTCCACATAGTTGGGCTCAAAGGGCTGTTCAGGGGTATGATGATTTTAAGGCAGACAGGATTATCGGCGAAGTCAATAATGGCGGTGAGATGGTAGGGCTTACCATTAAGACCGTGCGGGATGTACCTTACAAGGCTGTCAGGGCCAGCAGGGGAAAACAAGCTAGGGCTGAGCCTGTGTCGGCTTTATACGAACAGGGAAAAATCTTTCACACCGAGCCATTTGACGCATTGGAGGATCAGTTAGTAACATGGACTCCGGAGAGCGGTGAATCTCCAGACCGCCTTGATGCCTTAGTCTGGGCGATAACGGAGCTGCTGTTAGAGAAGCCGGATCCTGAATTTATGGTAGGATAAAATGCTATGCCGTAGGAGAATTGGCAAAGGATAAACAATTCTGGTAGGATAGAGAGATAATCAGGATTTGATATGAAAGCAACATTTGAGGGAATAGTCTATCTTATCAAGGGAATCACTCCGTCTGTAGTGCTTGTGCTAATCGTCCTCTGCATAGTCGTTTGCGTTATCCGAGGCATTGAGATTCCAGATTGGTTTAAGGTGATGCTGGGAACAGGGGCAGGTGGAGGCGCTACAGGATATGTGATGTTAAAAAAGAGCGATAAACGGAGGCAACCATGAATGCACTAGATAATATGCGCGCCAGATTAGCTCTGGCCATACTACCTAAAGCCGCTAACAGTGATAAAATCAATCCGTTCAGTGTCATAGCAACCCATCCTGCGAACATCCCAGTATATACGGATTTGTCTGTTCGCAAGGCTACCAGGGAAGGATATAAGATTAGCATTTATGTTTACCGAGCTGTCAGGACGATTGTGCAGGCGGCCTCAGCTATACCCTGGATTGTGCAGGATAAAGACGGGGAACCCATAGACAACCATCCGTTTACTAAGGTGATGCGGAATCCTAACCCTGAGTTCTCCGGGCAGGATATGATGGAATTACTAATCGCTCATTCCTTATTAGTAGGCAATGCCCTCTGGATGCCTATAATCGTTGGCAATCAGGTCAAGGAATTTTGGCCAGTGATGCCAGACCTGGTTAGACCCGTTCCATCTGATGTGCCAGGGGAATGGTTGAAAGGCTGGCAAGTAACTGAACAGAATGGGGCCTACAAGATATTGCCACCTGGTCAATTCCTTCATTTCATGCAGATGGACCCAGGAGATTTATATTGGGGAACTTCTCCACTCATGGCAGCCGCCCGAACTATTGATACCGATAATGAGGCTCAGGATACGCAAAAGATATCAATGCAGAATCGAGCGACTCCCGATGGAGTATTTACCCATGAATCCGTTTTAACGCCTGAGCAATTCGAGGAGGCCCGTCGGCAGATACGGGAGAACTTCCTGGCCAAAACCAAGAAGCGAGAGCCGTGGGTATTAGGTGCCGGAGCTAAGTGGAATCAGATGAGCATGACGCCTGTCGAGATGGATTTTATAGCGTCCAGGCTTCACAACAAGAGAGACATCGCCGGGGCTTTCGGTATCAGTCCCATATTCCTGGGCGACCTCGAGCAATCCTCTTACGATAATATGGTGCAGGCGCGCAAAGCTCTATATGAAGATGTAGTTATTCCTCTCTTGGACGATGTAAAGTCTACGCTTAACCTCAAGATAGCTCCTATGTATGGGAATATTATTATTGCCTATGATACGTCAAAAGTAGCGGCACTCAGGGAAGACTACACCAAAAAGGTAGAACAGGCTAAGAATTTATGGGGTATGGGGGTGCCGTTTGAATTGATAAACCAGCGTCTAGAAATGGGCTTTGATGAGTTCGCTGGTTGGGATGTTGGGTATTTACCCTTAAATTTACTGCCTACTGGCTCGACGCCTCCGAAGGAACCACAGAAAATGATGACTAAAGTGCTAAACCTCCAGACAGAGGAGCAGAAGACTATCCATTGGAAACGAGTGGACCGTCGCCGAGTCGCCTGGTGGGGAGTGGTAAACAACAAAGTAAAACCTCTTTATGATGCTGAGGCTAGTGCTGTGGATAAGGCCGTCAAGGGGAAAGAACCTGGGCAAATGCTGAAGGCTGCAAGCTCTGCTATAGACAAGGGAAGACACTCATGGGAGAAAGTAATGACTGCCGTTTTGACCGCTATCATCGAGGACTTCGGGGGCGATATAGCAGATGACTTAGGTGGCAAGTCAATATCAGGCGAGAGGTTAGAGGATAAGTGGGAATTCGACCCCACAACTGAGGCTATCCGGGCATGGATTATCAAGTACGGCGCCGACGATATTACAACCATTCTGTCCACTAACCTGGCGGATGTGAAGAAGATTATCCTTGCTGGCATGGAGCAGAACCTAAGTAATACTGAGATAGCTGGAGCTCTCAGAGGTTTCTATACAGACCGATCACCCTTCAAAGCCATGAGAGTAGCCAGGACGGAAGTTAATCATGCTTCAGGCTTTGGACAGAGACAGGCGGCCAAACAGTCGGGGGTAGTAAAGAAGAAATCCTGGCTTAGTAGCAGAGATGATAGGGTCCGTGATTCCCATGTCGCCATGGACGGTGAAACAGTAGCCTTGGACAAACACTATTCCGATGGGAGTATGTATCCCGGAGAGCAGGACATAATGTGCAGATGTGTTGAGTCATATCAAACATAAAGTTGACAAACTCGCTGAGGCGAGGATAGAATGAGAAACAAGAAGATGGGCAAAGGACAATAACAGGGAGGTAATTATGTCAATAGAACGAAAAACAGTCGAATTTGAAGTCAAGGAAGTCGATGAGGAAGAGGGGACATTTACCGGTTACGCTTCCACCTTCAGCGACGTACCGGATAGCTATGGAGACATAGTTGATCCCGGTGCGTTCAAGAAGACCCTGAAAGCGCAGAAGGGACAGATAGTAAGCCTCTTCAACCACAATGTTATGGAGCCTATAGGTAAGCCCACGGAAATGACAGAGGATGGTAAGGGGCTGCTGATTAAAGCGAAACTATCTCTAGGCGTTCAGCGGGCAAGGGAAACCTTGGCTCTTATGAAAGACGGTGTCATCACCAAAATGTCAATCGGTTACCAGACTATTAAAGAGAAAACGATTGACGGCATAAGACATCTGCAGGAGATCAAACTTTACGATGTTTCACCCGTGGTTTTCGCTGCCAATACTGAAGCTGTGATTACTGGAGTTAAAGAGATTGAGAGAACTTTTGCTTTCGCTGACCAGGCCGAGGCGGCGCTTGCTGCCGTCACGGGATGGATTGACAGGGCCAAGTCGCTTGCTGACTTGAGACTGAAAGAAGGCAGGGTTTTATCTACCGCCAACAGGAAACGGCTTGCTAGTTTGCTGGAGGCACTAAGGGAAATGGCCTCAGATATACATGAACTACTCGAGGCCACTCGGCCAGAAGATGATGAGAAACTGGAGGCACTAAACGCAATTGTCAACGGAATGAAGGCTGAGAATGAAGGCTTCGATATCAAACAGGCAGAAGGCCGTATCGAGGCTATACTTGAACAACTGAAAAAATAAAATACGGAGGTAAACTAATATGCCAGAACCAAAAGATTTAGCAGAACTCGTACAGGAAGCAGTAGACGAGCTGCACAAAGCTTCAGATCGTCAGGATGCTGAGATTAAGGCACAGGGTGAAATCACTGGCGAAACCAAGGCGGCTGTTGAAAAGATACAGACCAACATCACGGCGTTGCTGGCTTCCCAAGAAGAGGTGGTGAAAGCTGCTGAGGCTATGGAAGTCAAACTCCAGCGCCAGGCTATCCCATCAGCAGCTGGTGATCAGGGTCCCAAATCCGAAGAGGCAAAGGCTCGCTCTGCGGCCTTCTTCAAATGGATAAGAGGTGGCAAAGTAGCTATGGAGCCACAGGAACGCAAGGCTCTCGTTGAGAATGCTATCGGGTTAATCTTGGTGCCGGAGGACTTAGAGGCTGAAATCTCACGAGCACTTCCGCCACTGACTCCGATGCGGGGTCTTTGTGGGCAACGGACTACAACTAGGGACAAAATTCGCCGCCGCTCTCTAACGGAAGTCGCTGTTGGATGGGGTAAACTGGAGACTGGGGGCCCACTCACGGAAACTACTCTAGTCCCGTCTGATGCACATATCCACGTTGAAGACCTCTACGGTCTGGCCAAGATTGGTGAGGACGAGCTGATGGATACCGATGCTAACCTTCAGACACACATTGCTTCTTCCTTTAGTGTCGCCATAGCCACAGCGGAAAATAGGGCTTTTGTTGTCGGTAGTGGGCATGGTTCCAAGGAACCCGAAGGACTCGCAGTTGATGCAGCTCTTCAGGCTGGTGGTTTAATTGGTGGTGCGGCAGGAGCTGAAGGGGACTTTGGATACAACCTCGCCACCGCTGATACCATTATCCCAGACGACATGTTGAGAATCGAGTACAAACTTCCACCTCAATATCTTCCTGGGGCAAAGTGGCTGATGCACAGGAAGACCGAGCTGACCGTGAGACTGGTTAAGAGAGCCGTAACCGGGGGATACCTGTGGCAACCTTCCCTTCTGGCTGGACAGCCTCCTCAGTTTGACGGATACCCAATCGTCAATAGTGCCGATATGAACTATCCTGCTGATACCCTAGATCAGAAGATTGTAGCGATATTTGGTAACTTCAAACTTGGGTATTTGGTTGTAGATCGACAGGGTATTGCCCTTCAGAGGTTGGATGAGCTCTATGCCGAGGCTGGACTGGTGGGCTTCAAGGTTCATTTCAGGGTTGGTGGTGGGCCGGTTCGTTACGATACCTTTACCGTACTAAGTAACGAGAGCAGCTAAAGCACAGCGTAAGCTGAAGCGAATATAGCAAAAGCAAAATAAAATAGGGGCGGTGAAAATGATTCCGCCCCAAAGGAAGTGAAAAATGCCAGCAACAATGCACAGAAAACATTTCCCCAAGGTTGGGGAGGGAGTAATCTACATACCAGGAGGCGTGCCTTTCGAGGTTGACGCTATACCTCAGTATCCAGCAGGCTCATTTATGAGACTGGGAAACAAGGAGTTCATCTACGCCATAGCTGGAGGTACCCTGAACACCGATTTCGGAGCGATGAACTCCTACAAGCAGAAGGTCGTTGAGGCTCATTGCACTGCTGAGGTTCCAGCCGGGAAGACGGAGATAGAAATCACTATCGATAGCGATGGAAGTCTATCTTACAGCGAAACCGTTGTGAAGGATGAGCTCAAAGGTGGGCAATTCATAGCGTTCCCAGGCAGTGAGAACAGCTATCGCCGAGGCATAATTGGCAATACGGTTAAGGCAGAGGGTGCTGGGGTCGGTGGAAATATAACTATCTATTTAGACTCTCCTACTCCAGCAATAACTCCCATAAATAAGTGGTGCGAGTGCATCAGGAACCCTTATGGCAGCGTCAAGACCGATGGAGATGCACAGGGAATGGTCATGGGTATGCCCACAGTAGCTGCAACCGTCGGCCAGGGACTATGGCTTCAGGTGAGTGGTCCTAATTGGGCTGCGCCGGTATCTGGAGCAGGTGGGCCAGGCGGTGCTAATGGGTTACTGGAGTGCGTGTTCGTAGCCAATGGCAGTATAGCTGTTCGTAACACTACTAATATGGCACAACAGCTTGCTGGAGTCGTTATCGCCTTTAAGGACGGTGGTGGACAAGCCTCCCCGTTCATCATGCTCCAGATAGCGCACTAACGAGGAGTCCTGCTAGCGGGCTCCTCCTTCGCCTGGAGGGAGCGGCTAATCTGCTTCCTCCAGGTTAGAAAAACAAGGAGAGTAAAGGTGAGGGTAAGAATAATCAAAGGTGTGGCTTCAACTCATGGCACCTTCAATGCCGGCGAAGTGGCTGATGTTCCTGCTGAGGTAGGCAAGGATTGGTGCAAGATGGGAATAGCCATGCAGGACAAGAGTCTCGATGGTGGGAAAGAATCTAAGATAAAGAAGGTGAAGAAATGGCAGAAAGAAAGGTAGGATTTAACTATTTCGAGGGCTTAGCAGCAGCTGACAAACCCACAGGTGTTACTCCTGGATCGCACTATAGGGAGACAGACACCTATCTGCTGTGGTGGACGCCCGATGGTGATAACTGGGTGCTGGCAAGCAATGTGATGTATAATCTGGCGGCACTTGAGCATTACAACCATTCCCGCACACGTGTCTATCCCCAGGATATAAGGCTTGTAGCAGAGTTAGTTGCGGCTGCGGCTAATATATTTGGTGATTGGATAGAGATAATCCCAATAGACACTGTTGACTTTGATTATGAGGTAATAGGTATCGTAATAGAAGAAGCTGATGCTGCGACAACCTATTTCGTTCAGTTGGGCTTTAGTCTTGTTGATGGAACTGAGCCAACCGAAGCTCAGATTGCAGGAGAGAGGCGAGCACTGCTACCCACTCCAGCGGTTCGGGCGACAGAGCTACTTGAAATCAGGAGCCAGAACATCCCTGCAAATGCTAAATTATGGGGAAAGGTGAAGTCCAAGGCTGGAGGCTCTGAGACAATAGGGATTAGTGTAGTTATAGCAAGACATATTGAGATTACTAATCCAGTGGCGAAGTTAGCTACCTGGCCGTGGTCCACATGAGGAGGGAAAATGGCACTATCTAGCACTGCACTTGTGACGCTCATTCAAGCGAAAGCGCATCTGAGAGTCGATGTGGTGGTCAGTCTCCATGTAAGCGCCGAGTATATCGGCAAGGGAGACGGCGAGGACACAACTTTCGATCTTGACCATACGCCTATTGCTGGAAGCCTGAAACTATATGTCAATAATGTGTTACAGGTAGAAGACACAGACTTCTCCCTGGCAACAGCGACTATAACCTTTACTGTAGCGCCGGCTCTTAATCACGGTATAACTGCCGACTATGATTATGCTGCTGCCGATGACACGTTCGAGAGCTATGATGACGAGCTGCTGGAGAACCTTATCAATGCAGCCACTAAAAAGGCTGAGGATTATACAGGACGAGCCTTTATCCAGAGAACAGTTACGGAGCAACGCTTAGGCGATGGCACCAAAGTTATGAGGCTTTATAAGAGACCCATATCTTCTTTCACATCGGTTACTAGATATTACAATGACCGTGTTGGGACTGGCGATGCCTCAACCGTGGAATTTACTCTCGATAATACCCCACTGGGTGCCATAACTCTATATGTCGATGGAGTAGAGCAAATCTTGACCACTGATTACACGATTAGCGGGGCGACTATAACTTTTGATTCTGCCCCTGGCGATGATACCATGATTAGCGCTAACTACAGAATCAGATTGAGCGACTACCTGGAACAGTTATCTATTGGACGATTAACCCGCGAGGCTACTTGGGCACTGGATTATATGTATGAAATTATTTACACGGCTGGTTATGCGGCTACCAGGGCAGCTACGCAAGCGCTAGTACCCGATGCTGTGGCGGCTGTGTTGATGATGGTGGCATATCTTTATGAGAACAGAACTGACCTACTCAAAGGCGAGGTAGTCGCTGAGCTCGGGTCGGTGACTTACGATATACCCAGCCAGGCGAAAGAGCTGTTGGCACCCCTGAAGGTGAGCTTTTTATGACATTGACGAATATCTTGAAACACAGGGTTACAATCCAACTGAGGGTTGCTACTCAGACGGCCACCGGCGAGACGATAATCTGGACTCCTGTGGAAACCAGGTCTGCTAGGGTAATTCCCCTAGATGCTCGAGCTCGGGCAGTATATATGCAGATGCAAGGCATAGTATCTCACAAGATTATATTCCGAGGCAGCGTCAGCCTGAGCCTGGGTGACAATCGCTTACTCTGGAAGGACAAGACACTGGTGCAGGTAGGGCCTGTCCTAGAGCTTGGACATACGACTGTGGTTTTAGCGAAGGAGGATGTATGACTGGCGAGCACGTGACTCTTATAGACAACACGGACAAGGTAATAAAATCCATAGAGCAGAGTGCTTCTAAGCGTATGGCTAAGGCTGTTAATGAGGTCAGGAATGTCGTTTTAGAGACTCTCAGCGGAAGTCGTACCGGCAGAAGGTATAAGGTGCCGGGGACACAAAGGTTATACACGGCAAGCGCGCCAGGAGAACCTCCTGCACAGGCTACAGGTGGGTTAAGGGGGTCGATAAAAACAACTGTAAGTGGTGAAGATAAGAAGATTGTAGGAAGAGTCGGGACTGATCTTGAATATGGGAAGGAATTGGAGTTCGGCTCTCGCAAAGTAGCCCCCAGACCATGGTTGTATCCCAGTTTTGAGAAGGCATCACCGAAAGTAAAGGAGATTTTAGACGGTAAATGGTTCTGAGGATAATATGACTATAGACACCCAAAAATCGTTGCTTAATCACCTATGGAGCCTCTTGACAGAGGATGCTACCCTGAAAACGGCTATGGGTGATACTGTCAGGTGTTATTTAACCTGGGCGGAACCAGATGCTGTATTCCCGTATCTCGTGCATCGGATTGATTTCAGAAGGGAGCCTGGGACTTATGCTGTTAAAAGAGCGACTTACTATCTGGACATTTGGAGCGATAGTTCTAACGCTGATGAGATATTACTAATACGAGAAAGGCTTATCCAGCTATTAGACGAGCTGATCTTTAGCACGGATGACGTGTCCAGAGTCCATATAGAGATAGCTACCGAGGGATTCATACCCGAGGCCGAGCAGGGAATTTGGCATTATGCAACTATGTGGGATATAATCTTTAGAAGGGATTCAGAGGCAGCGGCCATAGATGAAAGGTAAAATAAAATGAATACGGAGGTGTTCAAATGGGAAACACAATAGCAAACGTCTTGGTAGGTGTGGCAAGCCTGGCAATCAGACAGCCGAATGATGCGCTGGCTAAGTGGTCAAGGACTCAAAAATATGCAGGGAGTTACTCCGCCAAGCTCTATAAGGGAGGCTCGGGAAATGCTGGAAGCACACACGTTGAAATGGTTCCACCTTATGATGTCAACGTTGATGTAGATGCCTTTGTGGCAGACCCCACTGATTATAGCTTCTGGTATTGGTATAGCGCCGTTACAGGCAACTTCGTCCAGTTCGAGTTGAAATTTGAAGACCCGAATTCCGACGGCTGGATGGAGCTTACTGTCGTTCCACATCAGAATACTCTAGGCGTTGGGCCGACTACTGGATGGCAGCAAAAGTCATTAGCGCTAACCGACAAGATTGGATACGGCGGAGTCAACGAGACTGGCGCATCCTTCTTCGATTGGGATTTGGGTGATACAATAGCTGAAGCGGTTACTGGCCCAGCCGGTCAAGCAGAAGCTCCTGTTGTCGGTGATTGGGCGCTAACCCGGGTGAGACTGGAATTATGGGAGGCTACTCCGGAGAGGACAGCCTACGTCGATTCATTAGAGATTGATGGAACTGTTTACACTCTTGAACCTGGTGGCACTGGACCAGCTATGAAGCTGAGCGGCCCTTATACGGAAGTTGGCTATACCGAGGATGGCGTGACTATCAATTATAATGCTGAGGTAGAGAATATCCATGTTGAAGAGGAGACTTTCCCTGTTAATGCGTCTCTAAAAGAGGAGTCAGTAGAAATTACCTGTAATATGGCCGAAAGCTCGCTCTACAATATTGATAAGGCGATGGCAGGGAGTGCTTTAAGTGGCAATATCCTAACGATAGGGGCAGGGGTTTTGAAGGAGATGTCTATTAAAATAACAGGAGAAACTCCTGGAGGGTTTATCCGCTCATTTGAATTCCCTAGAGTGATTACTGCTGGGGCGGTAGGAATGAGCTATAGGAAAGCCGAGAAGACTGTAGTCCCTATTACCTTCCGAGCCTTGAAACCTACTAGCGGTGATGTTGGCACTTATGTTGACAATATTGCTTAAATGGAGGCCTAAATGAGCGAAGATATTGAAGTAAGAGAGCTCAAGGCTAAGGACTTGAAGACACTAATTAAACTATTTGGCAAGCTCAGTCCTCAGTCTAAGGGCGACTTGATGTATCTGGTAAAGGGTGCGTCCGAGGAGGAGAGTCCCGACTTGACAGCACTTGGGGCTAAAGTTTTTCAGGTTCTACCAGAATTGACCGATGACCTTTATGCCTGGTTAGCTGATATGTGCAATATGAGTGTGCAAGAGCTAGATGACAAGCCTATAGGAACGCCAATTGAGATAGTAAAGGTGATATTCTCCAGAGCTGAAGTAAAGGATTTTTTCGAGCGAGCGGTTCAAGAAAGTACGTCTTAACTATTTACGATAATATATCTGCTCGGTATGGTTGGAGTGATAGTGGGATAGATGACTTGAGCTTTGCCCGCTTGGTAGAAATTAAGAGGTTAATAGATGAGTGTGAGAATGATAGAGTTAAGGAACAATTTACCCTATCGGCTTTCACGGCTTTTCAAATGGGAGCTGCTAATAAGATGACATTCAGAGAGTATTTGTGCCATCTGGGGCTATCAGACGAGCCTCCTCAGAAGGCTAAGGTGGACGATACTGAGGTCCTCTCACGCATGGGCATAAAAGTTAAGAAGGTGAAGAAGTAATGGATATCTTTTCACTTGTAGGTAAAATCACCCTTGACGGAGCAGAGAAGGTCAACGGCCAATTAACTGGCATACAGGGCTCGCTCCAAAAAGCCAGCAAGGGTATGAAGATAGCTGGTGCGGCCATGGTTGGAGCTTCTGTCGCAATAGGAACAGCATCGTTAAAGATGGCTGGTGATTTCGATGGAGCCATGCGAGAAGTCAATACCATGATGCTCTTGAACGAAGAGGATTTCAAATCCTTCTCAAAGGAAGTCCAGGGGTTAGCTAAGTCCATGGGAGTAGATGCTACGGAATCAGCCAAGGCTCTCTATCAGGCTATTTCTGCGGGCGTGCCAAAGGAAAACGCCGTAGAATTCCTCGCTATAGCTTCCAAAGCTGCCATCGGTGGCGTGACTGATACCTTGACAGCCGTGGATGGCTTGACCACTGTTATTAACGCTTTCAAGCTACCCATGGAGGATGCGCAGCACGTGTCAGACGTTATGTTTGCCACGGTAAAAGGTGGTAAGACCACGATGGAAGAACTGTCAGCTTCCATGTTTCAAGTAGCTCCGATGGCTGCTGCTGCTGGAGTGAAATTCGAGACGGTATCAGCCGCCCTTGCTACTATGACCAAACAGGGTGTGCCAACCTCCGTAGCTACCACGCAGTTGAGACAGGCTATTCAGGCTATGATTAAACCCACGGCTGACATGAAGACGGCTTTAGATGGCCTCGGGTACGCTTCAGGGGATGCTCTAATAGCTGAACAAGGACTATCAGGAGCTTTAGATTTACTAACTGAGGCTTCTGGGGGTTCGAATGAAGTGTTAGGAAAGATGTTTGGATCAGTCGAGGGATTACAGGCCGTTCTAGCATTGACAGGAGAGAATGCCGAGACATTCGCTTCTGATATTGCGGCTATAGGAGATTCTGCCGGCGCCGCCACTGATGCTTTCGACCAGATGGAGATGAGCACGGCCAGGAAGATGGAGAAGATGCAGGCTCAAATGAAAGACATGGCCATCACAATAGGGACGGCCTTAATGCCAACATTGATTAAACTGCTCGAGAAAATAACGCCAATAATCACGAAGATTGGAGATTGGATAACAGAGCATCCCAAACTTACAGCTATGATCCTGGCTGGAGTAGCGGCTCTTGGAGGACTGCTGTTAGTAGCTGGGCCTATATTGTCCGTTATAACCTTAATGACTACTGCGTTACCTCTACTCGGGGTAGCGTTTACCGCGATGATGGGGCCGGTTGGACTAATCGCCCTGGCGATAGCAGGACTTGTTACCGTGGGAGTCCTTGTTTATAAGAATTGGGACACGATCAAGGAGAAGGCGGGGCAGTTATGGGGTAGTATCAGGGAAACTTTTACCAAAATAAAGGACTTTTTCACAGGCATTTGGGACAAAATTACAGGTGTCTTCAAGGAGCATTGGGATAAGATATTGATGATTCTCTTCCCCGCTATCGGATTGCCTATCTTAATAGCTAAGAACTGGGGTGCGATTAAGGAAGCGGTGATTTTGATATGGGATAAAGTGAAGAGTGTCTTCTCCAATGCTTGGAATACAGCAAAGGAGTGGGGTATAGATGTAGTCAAGGGTTTATGGGAAGGTATAAAATCGCTAAGTTCCTGGATATGGGATAAAGTCACGGGATTTGCCAAGGGTATATTTGATAGCGTAAAGAAAGGGTTCGGTAAGTTGTGGCCGTTTAGTCCATCCGAAGCGGGTGTTGATATCGGAGAAGGGCTAACCGCTGGAATAGGACTCGGGGTTAAAAGGACGCTAAAAGACATCGCATCCGCCATGGATGGCATAACAGGAGAAATGTCAGTCGGAGCTACTCCTGCCCTAGCTGGAAGCGCTGGTGCAATCAATACTCCTGCAACTTCCACAATAATTAACCAGCATTTTGAGGGACCATGGTATATACGTGAGGATGCCGATATTCCCAGGATAGCTAGAGAGTTATATAGGCTGCAACGTAGCAAAGGAATTTTAACAGGATCATAAAATGGCGAATAGTTTGAGTTTTAACGGCACGGATTTAAGCTCCTACGAGTTGATTGTCATTAGCAGGACTTCCTCGGAGTTCAGCCAGGAAGTCGGCTATACTCAGTTATTGGATGCAGCCTATCCTTTCGGGGCCACACGAACAGCTAAGCCTATACGACTAAGGGTTGTGGTCACAGGGACAAGCTACGCTGATATCGAGGACAATTTGGACAGCATTAAGCGTGTTCTAAATGAACGTGACAGCAAGCATCTTATTTTAGATACCCAGGACGACAGATATTTTAAGGCACAATTCGTTTCGTTAAGTGGCCAGTACCAGTCGCCAATGTCATTCGCAGGTGAACTCAGTTTTATATGCACTGATCCTTTAGCTTACGATAACGACGAGACCTTCAGCCCCCACGACGTGGATGCTGATCCCAAGACGATAACGGAAGCGACAGGAGGCTCAGGTTTTATCAAGCCAGTTTACACTCTCAAAGCTGGGGAGGAGTTAAGCGATGTGACTATAAAAGTCGAAAACTTGGACACTGTAGAGGAGCTGCAATGGACAGGCTCATTAGCTGACGGAGAGGAGCTGGAGATAGATGTAGCTAATTGGCTGGTCAAGAAAGAGGGTGATGCGTCCATGGCCACTGTTACTGGTCAATTTCCTAGATTGTTACCAAATTACGATAACAGAATCAAAGTGACGTCTTTCAGCACTACAGGAACACTAAATATAACCTATAGGGATGTTTACCTATAAAATAAATATGGAGGGAAATATGAACATAGCAAAGGCACTATTAAAATACCATTCAAGATGGACAGTCAGGCATTGGCGAAAGGATGAGCACGGTATTTATCGGATTATCTGGGAGGAAGATGCGGTAGACAAGAACATCCTGCATGATACAGGTGAACAGGCGATTCTATCAGCGTTTTTTGCTACTGCTTGGGCTAATTATGGTGCGCCACAAGCTAATCATTATTTAGGCTTGGACAAAAGAGCCGCTCTTGCAGAAGCTGATACCCTGGCAACGTTGGATGAGATAGCGAGTGCTGGATATGAGCGTAAGGCTTTAATTTCTAGTGGCACAGGAGCCGCTGGACAAGATTGGGTAATCACTCAACCAGCAGCTTACTACCAAGCAGCAAGTGCAACTGTAACTTGGACGGCGGGTGAAAACTGGTCGGCAGCGGTCAAGAACATTTTCCTCTGCACTGATTCAGTTGCAGTGGTAGATGGCGCTGGTGACCACTTAATCTGTTCACTGGCTCTGTCGGCTGATAGAACTCTCTTGAACGGAGATAAACTAGAAGGCTCAATGGTTATCGGGTTGTCTGAATAAATCTCTATTCCAGGAGGGG
>Ga0265595_1001604_pt1 | contig 16909 bp, 33 predicted proteins | sample saktaG_15_FD_190148 | JGI IMG/M metagenome (GOLD analysis project Ga0265595, IMG submission 190148) | Saline water microbial communities from Sakinaw Lake, British Columbia, Canada - sak_2013_06_06_50m | ecosystem: Environmental > Aquatic > Non-marine Saline and Alkaline > Saline ... | reverse complement strand
TCCGCCTCCCAACAAATCTTTCCCATGGCTCTCGGCGTTGGATGGCCCTCCCTTAACTGGGAGGGCCATTTTTTAACGAAATAAAAATTGGTTAGCCAGAGAGTTTAATCTCTGGCTAACGGTTAATAATAGAAATGATTGTGTTCTCGATTTGCACATCGCTCTAGCGTGAACTTTAGAGTCGATAGCGACTTAACTTCTTCTGGATTTGTGAAAGTGTACTTATATAATAAAGGTACACCATTCGGTGTGAGCAATTTCGAGTTTTTAATCGCTGCGTTATTATACTTCTTCATATTGATTGGCTTTCGTTCTTTATAACCAGGTTCAACATCCTCACTTTCCGTTGATAATTTTTGATACATCAATTGTGGAAAGAGAGTTGCAAAGTTTGTAATAAACGATACCACGCTAAAATCAACCATCAGATTATCTCTGTATGGTCTACATTTGCCGATTGGTTTGCCGTTGACGAACGCTTGAATTTGAATGTCATTAAGTGTACGTGCATTTAATTCATTCCTGTCGATTATATATGCATCGTTCACTAATCTTCCGTTTTCGAATCTGTAGTTTCCACCTATTCCATACGTATTATTTGTAGACTCTTGTAATGATAGGTTTTTCAGGATCTGATTATACGTTTTACTATAGAATGGGTTTACGCTGATTCTGACGGTAAGATAAACATCAATTTTTGTAGTACCGATGTTCTTAATCTGGTAGCTTTCGTAAGATATATTATATTTCTCACGAATAGGTCTACTTGCTAAAAGTTTGAACATCTCCACAAGCTTTGTCATCTGCTCTTGCCGATGGGTGACCGTGCTATAATCTTTCATAACGTCTTCGTATGTAATTAAGTTGACGTTATTTCTGACTACGCTTTCGATCTTGTCTTCAGAGATTGTGACATCCATTGGCATCACTATCAAATTATCCATAACTGATTCTTTGATAATTCTGTAACTTTTGGCAAATCCTACGGAAGTGGCTACGATCTGGTCCAGTTTCAGTGTATAATTTTCAACATCTGTTACTGCATACACGAAACTTCCAGCGCACATTTCTACTGCTTTACGAAGACCATCTCGAATGGCTTCGTCTCTTGTTGTTCCTGTTCCTGTGACGATCACAGCCCAAGAGTTTGTTGTTATCAAAAGCATTATGATAACAGCCAACAATGCTCTCCATATTTTTTTCATAATGATCTCCTTTCGAGAGTTAAAAAGAGCCATAATTGGCTCTTATATACATATATTATTTCTATATAAACTGTTTAAATAATAAAAATTATCGGCAAGATCAAGTTAAGATCTTGCCGATATTCCAATACCTTTTAAATTTTCGCTGTTGTTTCTATTGAAACTCTTAATGCTGGATTTCCTTCTAGTGAAGAATATCCAAGTAGTTTCGCTTCTTCTTCCAACAATGGAATGTACAGATATGTTAATTTAGAATCAATTTCCAGAATTTGGCGTTTTGAATTGCTAACTATTGTTGCATTCATTTCTTCACCTCTTTCTTCTTTTTGATTAATCTCGAGAGGTCATAAAGCTCTTTACTACAATCTTTACATATCCTGATTGGATTGTTTGAGAGGTTATTCTTCCCATTTATGATAGCAAGATAACCAACTTCTTGAATTGGTTTCTCACAAACGTTGCAGCTCTCACCTCTTGTTGTTAGCAGGTAGAAATTCGCTCTCATCTTAATTTTCACCTCCTTCTTTTTCTGGCCAATTTTTGTTTCTGAAAAATCCAATATTGCTGTAAATTACGTCTCCAAATTCTCGCTTGTCCATGTATCTCCAGCAATATTTCGCTGTCATTGGTTCAGGCCATTTGTAGTAGTAGAAATTTACTCCCCAGATTCTAAATCCGAGTTGAGCATTATCTGAATCATCATCTGGATCTTCTAATCCAACGACCCATTTGGGTTTTAGTAACCACATTACGAAAGCTTGCCACATGTTTTTATCTCCTCCATTCAATTAAGCTGGCGTTGCAAATTATACGAACTTCCTTTACTACTTTTTCTGGATATTCGTTATTTTCATTACGAGCAACATATTTTAACCAACCAATGATATCTCCGAGAAGTAAGAACATATTCTTATCTCCTTTTATCGGCGTGAGTTTTTACGGTTTTCCTCCAAATCCACAATAGCCGCTTGCATCAAGAATCCAATATCCGGTACTTCCTCCTGGTCCTTCACGATGAGGATGTCTATTTGTTTTTCTACCTTCTTCGAATATCATCTCTTTTCCACCAGAATGATCCTCTCTTGAAGTTGCTGGATGTAGCTGTATCCAGTGGGCACATTTATCTTTGATGCAAATGCCTATTTCATCCAACTCATTCTGTTCGAAATTTGTCAATCTTATACAATCGCTTGATAGAGTTTTTATAGCCATGATGCCTGCCAAGAATTGAGCAATCTGACCAATTCTACAAACTTTTGGCTCGGGCTTTTTGTTTTCTCGCATTCTTCCTCCTTTTAGAGGTGTTCTGTATGTGATTTGATACTAAAATTACCGCGTAAATAATCAATCCAATAACTAACAGAATTAACAATATGTTAAGTATCATAATTTTTAAGCTCCTTTTTCAGCAAATGTTTCTTCATACAACTGATCAATCGCCATTTTTTGAAGCTCAGGTTTCAATAGAGATCCGAGCATGAACATTTGATCCAATTCAATACCCTTCATACGCTCTCTCGCATCGTCTTGAAACTTCTTCTCCAGACCGATAATTTTGAGGCATTGCGGGCAAACCTGGATAAGATCTGAAAATTCAACCAATTGTTGTTTTTTGAATCTGAATTGATTGAGAATACTTTTCTTTTTATCTCCCATTGAAATAACAATTAATGGAGTTTGAAACTCTTTCGGGATGAATTCTCTTGCTTTTTGATGCATATCAAAGAAGTTGAATTTAGCTCCAACAATCTCCATCTTCTCCATAGCAACTGCGCACTGGAGATAATAATTTTGTAAACTTGTTCCTTGACAGCCACATTTCCAGCAGACGTTCATACGAGTTTCCAGAGGAACATATTCTCTTGGAGCATATTTCTTTTCATGTTTTTCAATAGAGTTATTAAGAGCCTGTTTCTGCTGAATTTGAATTTGTTCTGATTGTTCTTGAACGCCTTCATGTTTGCGGCAAGCTCTTCCAGTTTTAGTTGCTAGGGTCTGCGCCTTCATAACTTGTTCGTTGCAGATTTCACAAGTGACTGTTTTCGGTGGCATTTTTAGCTTCCTCCTCGAACTGCTTTTCTAGATATCCAAGATTATATGCCGCGTTAAGAAGATTCGTAAGTTGTTTAACTTCTAAATATAAGCTGAATCCTCCGATAACTTGATAAATTACAGTCTCATCAAAGGTGATCTCGAATTTATAATAGAACATCCAAAACCGCTTTTGTTTTAATTCATACGGTTTTTTCCACTCCATCTTTTCCCTCCTTTTCACAATCTGGACATAATCCCAAGTATCCCAATAATCTCCTTGACTCTTATATTTCGGAATTTTGAATACTTCTTTGACCCATTTACCGCAGCAACCACAGTGGTAGCCGTTGTATAGGAGAATTTTACTGCCACCAAGTTTCCATAATATCCATTTGAAGAATATCATGTTATTCTCCTTTCTTCGAGTAGAATTCATAGAACTTCTTTTCTTTGTCGTATTTGAGCACGAAATTTCTTTCTTCGTACTCTGACCGAATTACTGTTCCGTCGATCAATTCTAGTCTTTCAATAGTTGCAAAACTTGGATAGCTTTTATAGATTTCTCTATGGAAGCTATCCGCATACTTTTTGCTTCTCTTCTTTCTTGCAATCTCTACCTTTAATGTGTCACAATGTTCAAAATGAATTTTAGACAAAACTGAACTGACACCGTCGCTTCTCCAGCAGCTGTCATGATCGGATGAAAGTTGCATTGCTGTGAGATCATGAGGACTTACAAATACTCTGTCCAGGACCTGGAACAATACTTTTGTGTAATTGCTTGGTCGCTGAAAGATGAAGTTAACTGTGAACGCTGGATGTTCAATGTGAACTTTTTCTTCGTAGAAATCGTAGTTACATCTCACGGAGATAAAGAGCAATTTATCTTTTGTAGACCTCGGCAACATAGCTTCTACGATCGCAATGATCGCTTGATGGATGTCGATCTTCATTTTCTTTTTCTCCTTTCTTTGATTGTTATGAAACACCACACTACTCCTAATACAATGAGCATACAAATTGCGAAGTAGAAACAGTAAATTCTTGTGGTTATATATACATCAGATGACATCCAAGCTCGTAGGAATGAATCAATTTGTTGCATATTTTAATCCTCTCAAATTGGCTTCACTATAAACAAGTTCAGCCCAATGTTCCATATTTTGGCAACCAGGATAAGGAGCAGATTCGTTCCCATCCCAATCCTTTCTTTGAAAGATAGCAGTCAAAATAGTAATGATATCATCATCCGAACTTAATTTAAGTTTTCTTTCAGCAGTCAGTTCAATCCGCTGAAGTTCGGCGCATCTTGGAACTGCAGTTGGACCGTTTCCAACATATTCGGAATAGCCAACGCACTCCCAAATCTCTTTATTATACAACCCATTCTCCCAATGAGATAATGGAACTGTTTTTCTTTCTGACATAATTTCTCCTTTCAGTAGATTCTTAATCCATGAACATTAATGTAACTTTTAAATTCTTCATCAACATCTAGACGCGCAATATACTTCTCTAGCTTTTTAGTAGCTAGAGTTCTCTTACGTTTCTTGTCCATCTCAACTGGATCGTGAGGACATTGAGTATCAATTTCTTCTCGCATGAAATTTGGTGAGAATCGAATTATAGAACCACATAAGAATTTGATACTCTCGTTCCAATGTCCATTTGTATGCTTATTTGTCTGTTCTATATAAACAACTCTGGATTTACACATTGGACATGATTTATGTTTTATCTCTTGAAGTTCCAATTAGTCCTCCTTTTCTTTGTATCTCAAAACAATTGTTTTTCCATACTCAACATTGATTTCCAAAATTGCTGAGCGAATGGAAAGTTCTGATTTTTCAGTGACCTTTTTGAACCACACCCGAATTTTCTTAACATCTTTTGGACCGAAATCACGAAGATCTCCCCATATGGCGACAGTCCACAATACCATTCCGTCGCCGGCAGGAATAATTTTATACTGAATACTTCCTTCGCTTCCGCGAGGAACACTACAATCTTTCCAGCGTTTGTCGGGCGAATTCCATCTACAAGTGACACCCAATATTTCACGGATGGATTTGATATCAACTTTATTATCAATTCCTGGAATACCGTCAATACGAATTGATCCATTAACGTGTGTCCATTGACTCATTTTTGCTCCTCCGTTATTTTTCTTGTTTTTGCGACATTGGTTATACTTTCTATTACTTGATTCATTCTCGCTTTGTTAAATGTGAACCATACATCGTTATCAATATCCCACAGGACATCACATATTCTTTCCCAATCTTTCTCTGTTATAGGTCTTGTTGACCAATATTCATCAATTCCAGTTATTAGTGTTTTGAGTTGAATAGATTCTTTTAATCGATGGGTTCGATCTGCAATTGCTTTTAGATATTCAAGATATTTATTTACATCAAAATCTTTTGGATGATATAATCTTAATGATCTGTCTTTAAAATCTTTAAGAGCTAATGTTGTTGTAATGTAAGAATTGAGATTTGTGATAATTCGATTTAAAGATTTAGGTAAAGCACCGAATTCATATTCTGCACTTCCCATATAATCCATTTCGAAATTATAATCCAATCCTTTTTTATCATCATATTCATTGTATGATCGTCTTTTGACTTTTTGGATAAGATATGGTTGTTTGATCATTTCTCCCAGTCCTCCAGTCGTTTATTTATTTCAGGTTTGATACGTTCTTCGAGATCGACAAGTAGATCCGAAATTTCTCTGAATCTTTCCGATAAAAGTTCTTGGGCTTTTTCTTCAATTATTCTATCAACTTGACTTTCCCAATGATCGACAAAAGCTTGAATATCAATTTCGTGTCCATTTGCTGTTAAGATTAGATCACAAATAACACCAACACCTTGAACACTTCCTACTTTTACTAAAGCGTCCATGGTTGTTTCTGAGATCGAATTAAGTACGATATGTGAAATTAATCCATCTTTTCTTAAATCATCTGTTAGGTTGATTTTCATGAGTTCTCCTTTTAAAGTTTTCTTCGTTCAATGAATCTTACGATCTCATAGTCGCTGTATTTTGAGATAAGTTTCAATAGATGAAATGCTCTTTTACCTTTTACTGATAATGATTGTTGAATTGCTTTCTTCTTCCTCTCCGCCTCTCCCATTAAATTCTCCTTTCATAACAAAGTCCACCACATGTAGGGTTTAATGGATCGTGATTTGGACAGAAGTTAGAATTATAACATCCAATTTTATCATCTATCCAGTCCTTACATAACTTACATGAAAAAGTTCCCAGGTGATCAAATTTACATAGTGTTATTCCATCATGTATAATTATTCTATTATAAGGTTCTCCACATAAACATTTAAACATGTTTTCTCCTTTCTGGGTAAAAAGACCTCCGAACATAGTGCTCGGAGGTCTTTAAATTTTTAATTTATATCCTTTATTATTTCTATATGAACAATTTGAATAATAAAAAATCCGGCAAGACCTTTATAAGATCTTGCCGGATTAAATTAGGGTCGCATTTTAACGTCAAAAATTTGACCTTTGTGTACATACCCAGCTACGCCGGTTTTTGCGAGTTGAGCGATTTCATCCATTCTCATATCATAGATGATTTTCGATAGATACAATCCACCAGCGCCTCCGAGTAAGACGAATATTATCATCATCGATATACTCTTCTTAATCCAGTTAATGAAATGTACCCAATTTTCACTCATCCAATTTATAAAAATTGACAATTTAGTTTCCTCCTTAGTTGAAGGTTGTATCACACTGTTGATTGTTTCTTCCATGACAGGTTCACAACTTTCGGTTATAATAACTTCCTCTGAAGCCTTAACTTCTTGTTCGATTGAAGCCTTATCTTCCTGTTCGACTTTATCGAGAAATGATGTACCTGCTTCGGGTTCAACTTTCATTTAATACGACTCCTTCTTCGGTGCATATGTTAGAAGAATCTTTGCCAGACGCTTATGTCCAGCCTTCATATAATTATCACGCCACCAAGTTGCGATAGCGATTACATGTTCTTTCGAAATCTCTTTCAACTTCTCTTCAGCTAATTCTGCTGCTTTATCCATTCCATCCAATACTTCTTTATTTTCTGCCATTTTATTTCACCTCATTTTTGGTACGAAGTAATATGTTGACTTTTTCTGCAATTTCATTAATTTTGTCTATTATATCATCAATAGATGCTCCACTACTACCATTCATTGAATGTGGACATATGTATTCATGTTCTAACATTTCAATTTCATCATTCGCTGCCATTTTTCAGTCTCTCCCGTATCTTTGTTAACCTGCCACAAAATTCGGCTCTTGTTAACACTGTATCTCTTGGAGATGTTCTTCCAATTGTATGTTCCAATACGCTCTTGCCGCTTGCAATTAAAGCTTTCTGAAATCCAGTATTGGTTGACAAAGCATCAAAAGCAGCATCAAGTAAATGTTGATATTCTAATGACGATCTTTTAATTTCTTTTTCATTCCAATATAAGATTTGTTTATCTTTCCAGTTCTTTTCTTTTCCAGCAAATTTTGCCGCTCTACCAACTAATGTACAAATGTGTTTCTGCATCTCAGGATTTTTAAACTTGAATGATTGTAATAATCCTTCCATGGAAGCACATTGTATCGTTACCCCATCATATGTAAATGTAAATGGATGAGGAGCAAAGTTTGATAGAGCATTTGATGGGTATTCATTTCCTGCTCCTATGTTCATTTTTTATTGCTCCTTTTTAGGTTACACGATCAGAATTGAATCTTCCGTCGAGCAATTCATCTTCATTATGAAACACTATTAGTCCTCCAATTTGAGTCAATACCCAACCAACTATTATCTCATCATTAAGAAATACTCGAATTTTCCTGAAATGTTCTTTCTCACCAAGAATATCTAAGAATATATCTTTTCTATCTGGATAAATAGTTTTTATTGGTTTCATATCCTCACCAACAATTACAACTTTTGATTCATGAGGATTTAATTTATATCTGATCATTTTTAAGTTCCTTCTTTCACCGGCAAGAGCTTCTTGACTTGTCTTAAAAACTCGATCGGTAGTTCATCAAAATTACATCCAGCTGCCTGCTTATGTCCTCCTCCTCCAAATTTCTTAGCGAGAAGTGAACAGTCAACTTCTTCTTTATCAGTATAGAAGCTCATTGTCCAGAGTCCGTTGCTTCTTAATCCGAAGGTTAACATAATGTCATATTTCTCTTTATCCCAGACGCTTTTGAATAATTGTGAACTTGTGAGGAGTTTGTTGACAGCAATAGCTTTAAAGCCTTCGAATTGAATTTCAAAGGCGCAGCTTTTACAATATTTTTCATTCTCCTGATCTTGGTACTTTAGAACAATTTCACCTTGTTTAATTGTATCTAATACCCATAAATTTGGATCTTCTTCTTGCCCGGGTGTAATATATTTTTTCCACATCTCTTGATTATCTGGCCAGGTGGTGTTTAATCTCATTCCATATTGAAAATCGAGAACACTGCCTTGAAGATCCCAGACATCGTAACGTCCGAGTAAACTAACTGCGAATGGCATTTTCTCATCAGGATATAAACACTCCCATGTAAGTTCACATCCTGCTTTACCAACTTGTCTTTTGCCGGGACAAATCTGATTAAAATTGATTGTAAATGGTTCTTTACCGTTCATAGGTATTATTTCATCAAATACACAGTCCTCAGAATCTTTGATCGCAGTCACATGATGATCAATCCAAGTCAGTTTATCCATCCCAACTTTTTGAGCGAGTTTAACCATTTCAATAAATGGTTGTAGACAAAAGTCAACCATAAGTATAATTTCATTTTCTGAAATTTTACCATAGTCAATTTCTTGACCATAGTTGATTCCAATTAACTCAGCTTCTGGATACTTCATTTTGACTATTGCCGCTGAACAGTGCCCATCAAGGTCTGCTGAATGGAAATAACACTTCATTCTTTTTCCTCCTCACTATATGTGATATATGTATTATTTTCTGACATTTTAATATTATATTTTTCAAAGATTCTTCTTACTTTAATTTCAGCTTCTAATGTTTGTAATTCAGTATCAAATTTAAATTGCATATCTCTTGTTCCAAATCCACATCCAGATGAGTCTCTTGATTTACCCAATGATTCTTCAATTTCATCGCAAATTGTAAATATTTGATCAATATCTTCTCTTTCTTTTAAAGCTATTCCAATATCAAGTATGAACATTTTACATTATCTCCTTTTTTATTTATAAAATCATGTATGGACTAAGAGTTCTTAGGCTCTTACTCTCTGGAGGCCCCGCTTTCGCAAAACCTTTATCCAGCTCGGTAAACTAAGTTGTTCCTACTTAGCAAGTCCATACATGATAGTTATTATTTCTTAACAGTGATACTATACAATTCATTGTCGTTGCTGAAATATACAGTTCCACCATCTGTCCACAATTTCGCATTAGTTGGTAACTTATCAGCGAACGCTATAGTTGACTGTTTATTAGATACTTCAATCGAATTCTCTTCAGTTACATACACCATGTTACCGTTATCTAACACGATAAAGTTTGGTGAACCAACATAATCAATATCAGAAACAATAGAATGTTCATATTCAGTAAAATCCTTATTGAATCTTAGAATATTTCTATTATATGTGTTATTATTATGAGTAATAACGATACACATATTCTTTCTTCGTTTGATTTCAAGGATTTTCAATCCTGTTATTTCTGGAATTTCTTTCATAAAGCAGGATGTAGGTTTGCCTGGAAATCTATAAGGAATAACCAGATAAAACTTTCCCAGAACATTCATACTTACTGCTCCATCCCATACTGTCGATGCATTTGGTAATACATTCCAAGACGATTGTGATGTAATTATAATTTTGCTGCTTTGTTCATATATAAGAACTTCAATTAATCTATCATTGTTGATATAATACAATATACCTTCATCTAAGTACATTTGTTGTGCTGTTGCCGAATATAAAATCTCATTTGTTTTAAGATTTGTCAATAGTAATACATCATTATTTATTTCAGCACATACTGGTGTCAATGATGTTGGAGTTAATATAACATTCGGATAATTTTTTGTTAATGTATACTTACGATTCTTCACATAAGCTACATATTCTGATTTTGTTTTGTTAACTGTAATTGGTGTAATACCAATATTATAAAACTTACTTATAGATACATCTTCGAATTTCTTAACTAGTGTTATCATAATCTTATCTCCACTCTTTACTGCAGAAGCAATATTAACTATGATTTTAGCATCCATTGTAAGAGGAGGAGCTGATCGAAGACCTTTCTCAAATAAGTTAATATACCATTCTTTGTAAGTTGCAGGAATATCATCAATTGGACGAATTGCCGCTGGCATTTTAACATTTGAATTAAATACTGAGACATTATTTTTCATCCGATTCTCAATATCACCACGTTTAAAATCTGGGTGAGTTCCTTTAAAAGGATGTATTCCTACAAATAATTGAAATGTTATAACACCAAACGAAAACCAATCCGTAAGCTCGGAAAAAGCTTTTGAATGAAAGTCTTTAATAGACATCATTATAGCTGTTGCCGGATAATTCGGAGTTTGATAACTATTAACATCAATGAAATAAGGATTCTCAAATGTAGTAAGATCTGCTAAGATATTAAATTCATTAACATCTACCATTAAACATCTATGATCATGAAGATGTTGAAGAACCCTATAAGAGTTCAAAATGAATTTCTTTGTCTTTTCAAGATCGATAGAAAACCTATTTCTGAAATCGTTTGTAAATAGTTTTACTGTTGGAACATTGTTTTTAACCCAATCCATTGTAAAACCAATTACATTCCCGGTCTTATCCGAGATAAGATTCTTTGGTTTGAGAATACTAGGATTAGTTAAAACACTCAATTCTTTTATTTTTCCCGGTGGTATCATATTTTTCGGTTCGATATACAGTTTATATATTGTGTCTCCACGACCATATATCATTCCTTCACCACCAGAGGTTATAAAATCTTTATCTGTGAGATTAACGTCACCTATTCCTTGAACCGTGATTTTTGGCATGTTTACTCCTCATATATACTTATTCCAGCTACGGATAAATCATCATAGTGATAAATACTATTTTTTGCATAGTCAGATAGCATTCGACCAACACGTCTTTGTATAAATTCTCCATTGTAGTTTTTAATACCACATAGATTTGTTATTACTTCTTGAGTACTTGGGTGATTCTCACTTGAATAATTTCTGAATGAACTTAATCCATCTGATGCTATTATTATACATTTATAAACATCAATATCGTGACTAAAATATAATGGAAAATTTGAATCTTTTGATTCACTTTCATTAATATCTGATGAATCTTTAATTATCATATTTGGTTCTGTGACATTTTTTTCATAAATACTTGGATATATAACTCTTGCACTCAAATAATATGGTGCATTGTTCTTAAATTGAATTTCTGTGAATTCTGCTTTGTTCTCTTTGTCTATTGTTATAATAAAGCCATCACCATACATAAATGTAATAATATCATTATTGTAAACAAATGAGATAATAAGAGTTGAATCTAAAGAGGTTCTATCTAATCCTAATGCTGAAACTATTGGAGTTGCCATGTTCATCAATACATCACCAAAAGAAATATATGAATCTTTAACATTATCAAAATTGAAATGAAATTGAGTCATAATTTTTCTAGCTAATCTTGCTACAATTCGTGATCCAATATCAGTATCATTAGATGATGAACAGCCATCAGATACTATAATAAGATTGCTAATTCTATTAGCATTATTCTGAAAAGTATCTGAATAATCTTGACAAATTTTATGTTCTTTTCCTATCCTTGTTATTTTGTCCAAACTATAGGTTCTGATCAATGTTCATCTCCTTTGTATGGGTGGCAGACAATTTCTTGTCTGCCACCCAGGCTGAGTTTAGAAAGTGGGAGCGTTAACTAACACGCTTGTTCCGCTGTTGATTGATGTGGATGTTGACGAAATGCTCTTGCTGATAAAGCCCGTAAGCTTCGCAAAAGCTTTTGCCGATGTACTACCCATATCAATATACTGGTTGAATCCGACGGCGTTGCTGAAATCCTTCAGGATCTGTTTGATCCTGTTATCATTACTTACAACACCGACGAGGACCGTAGTCAGCGACTGAATCTTTTCACCTTGTTTTGACTCGTCAATGAGTTTGCGAATCGAATCTGCCGTCATAACGGAATCATTATTAACACCATCTGTGATGACGATACTAATGCCGTTGACGTCATAGTCCTGTTTCTGCAACTCATTTGCGTACGTGAGCATGGCGCCGATTGAGGTGTATGCTGCATCATACAAAGGAGTCATTCCATTGGGGTCAATTTTGTATAAATTGATGTCAATATCTGCCAGAGGGAGATACCCGTGAATTTCTCTGATTCCATTCTTGTGCTGGGAACCAAAGGCGGTAACACGCATCAAAATATTTTCTGCTGTCGGAAACAATTTCGCTGCTTCGACAACTTCCACCATCATCTGTTCGATGTTGGATTTGAACAGATCGACACTTCCGGTTTCATCAAGCTCGACATCCACCAAAGTGTATGTCGAGGCACCGAGTGTTGCGATCTTTGCACCGGAAAAACCGAAGTTTCCGCCACCGGGAATATCAAACGAATCCATATCAAGCATTCTTGGCATGAGCTTATTCTCCTTTTGTTGAGTATTTGTTTTGGGTTAATTACACAAGAAAGTCGGTTGATTTACAGATTGACATTCCGCGGCTCGTCATTTCATTGACGAATGCGGTTCCCATTGCTTCACACTGGAAGACGTTGCTTGAGCAGTCTTCGAGAAGCACGAACTTCTTGATATTCTCGTCGCCGAAATTGGCGGAGATATCTCTGATCGTGTTTGCAACACAGTGGGACAGAGCTTCGCCGGCGATGGCGATAACATCTGCTTCATTCAACAATTCCACCAACTTCATGTTTGGAAGCGTGGACGGATCTTCCGGGATCGGAACTTCTGTCTGGAAAGCGGAATAATGCTCTGTCTTCCAGTTACTTCCCTTGGAAACGAAGTCGATCATATTACCTTTCTGCATCCAGCCGTAGAACGCCTTGTAGACGTCGTCAACGACACAGGCTCCCCAAGAGGAGATCAGACAGTGAGGCGGCCAAATCATCAGAGGATATCTGCCGGTACTTTCGAGTTTTCCGGTGTATTCCTCGGCCCATTTCTGCATAGCCGGATTGCTTGTTCTCCAGGCGCGGGATTTGAGATCGGAATAGGTAATTACGGTGAACGGATTCGGGTGATTTCCGTGCTCGTCCTTGTACATGATTGGATGTGCGATGTCATAATAATGATGCTGGTCCAATGTACAATGAATATCCCAGATCTTGTTTTCTTGCACTCCGAGCCGATTGATCAAAGCTGCGAGGCGAACCATGTCGCCGTCGGCGCCGGGAACAACCAACTGCCCTTGATTTCCGTTGGGACCGTTTGCGATACAAAAATCATTCTGCGGGTCGATAATCAACAAATGTACCTTTTTCATTTTTCTTGCCTCCTGTGTTAGTTTGTTTTACTTAGTATAATGTTTTTGTATTTTCCTGAAAGCGCCATTCTTAAAATTTCTACTAATTCTTTACTTTCCATAAACTGATCAAATTCTTCTCTTGTTAATTTATTGTCTTCTGCAAAATATTTGATTACATAGTCTCTTATAAAATTTATCAACATATTCGATTCACGAGCAAAATCAAGTTCTTTTTTAACTATAATTTCTTCATTTTTTCTCGCTAATTCAATTCCACGACGATTTTTTACATTGTGATCGGCACAACCAAGACACATTGGATAAGATCTTTTGTCTTTGTTATGCCAGATGATCGCAATCGCTGGTTGTCCACAAGGGATATAAGTTTCCTTGGAGAACATACTAGCTTCTTGACATGATAACTTATCCCACCAAATATCGCGTTTTTCATCCATTTATCTCGGCTCCGTTTTCCATGGAATTTGAGAAACCACAATTTCTTCTAACCAATATACTGTTACATCATCTGATTCCATTTTATATTTTGTATTGCAGAATTTACATATAACTTCTTGTGGTGCACTATAACCATCTTCCCAGATAATATATTTGCCACATTTACATTTATCACGCCTCATATTTACCTCGGCATGTTTTGAATTTGTTGTTTAAGTTGTTCACCAAATTGCCAGAAGGTGTTGCTGAAGAAATTTTCTACTGCATTCATAATATGAGTTGTAATCCCTTTATTTATTGCGGTTTCGATAATGGGCAATATCTTTTCTGGATTATCTTTAATCCATTCTGCGATAGCAATTCTTACTTGTTCCTTCATATGTTTTTCAACAAGTTCTTCACTAAGTGAAGGCTTGTAATCATTTCTACTGTAACTTGAATTTGTTAATCGAGCTTCAAAGAATAGTTTTTCGATACCTCTTTCAACAATTTTTTTGAGATCGTCTGGAGTAAATAATCCACCAACGTTCTCTCTCATCATGTCCATCATTCGTTCATCGAATGATTTTGTTACAACCACTTCTCCTGCCATTTACTTTTCTCCTTTTCATGGGTGCATTCTTAATCTACGAAGAGCAGCTTGACAATCTGATTCAACTAGCTTTAAAAAGGTGTCCGCTTCTTTTTGTGTTCTAAAATACTCTGAGTCTCTTGAACCTGGCTCTTGAAATCCTGCTGGATCATTATACATTGTTCCAACATAATATCCAGCTGGCGAATGAAGTACCATTAGTTCAGTATAATTTCCAGGATCGTCAACATCAAGATTTTTTAGCATTGGAGATTTCATTTATTTTCACCTCTTTCATATTTAATTTTGAGTTAAAATATATCGGCAAGAGCATTGACCAGCTCTTGCCGATATTCTAATTTTTACAATTCGTTCTTTTGAAGCATACTGTACAATTTTAAAACCTGATCTGCTTGACCGCGTGCCATAGAATTACTACCACCTTTATATAACGCTAGAGCTTCTCTTAAATTATCATTAGTTTTTTCTAATTTTTCCTTTAAGATTCTAGCACCATGTAATGTGTCAACATCAGAGAAACAAGTTGCACTAGGGGTTTGCATTAAACCCTTATAGCGTATCTTAGTTCTATTTTGAGGTCCTACGGCATCTTTGTTAAATTTTGATTCCGTATACATAAGAGCAATTATCAATTTTGGATTCAATCCTGTTGATTGATGTGAAGTGTATACAGCATTCGCTAACTCCGGAACTTTTTTCATCGGAGCTTTTAAACTTTCTAAGTCATTTTTTATTTCTTTAATTACTACATTTTCGTTGATTTTGACCGCCACTGGGAGAGCATTAGTTAGGCCATTATAGGCTATTACTACAAGTGCGACGCTAGCAATCTGTGCGATTGCCTTTATCGTTTTTGTTATCATAGTCTTTTACCTCCTTTTTGCATCTTTTTAGTTAGCGGCAAGCAGGATACTACAATTTTTATAAACTACAGTAAATGATTCTCTTATCTCCTTTTTCTAGAATTGGTGTTACATCCTCTAATTTCAGTTCACCATTATTAACTCCAGGAACTGGTAGATACACTTTCTCTAAATTAAATTTATTGATAAAATCAATTAACTGAATCATACTTGTTTCAATAAGTTCTAAACTAGCTTTACAATGATATCCTGGAATTTTCTGATCTGGTTTGTACATATATTTCACTTTATCTAAAACTTGATCATAATTTCCAAAGGATGGTTTAACTGGAAATGAAATAATTCTTTTGAATATAGGGCCAACAACATTGCCGTTCTTTTTAATATGAGCGGCAAGATTTGCTGGAAGAGTTGGGTAAATAGTTGCGGCAGCGAGAGCATTTCCGCGTCCCATTACAGCGCTACCATTTTTCTTAATATACCCGTTTGTTGTTACACAAATAATTTCGCCATACCTATGTAGATCGATTATATTGGCTTTTATGATGTCCATTTCCTCTCCATAAACCAAAAAACTAAGCTTAAAAAGCCTAATTTATTAAATATATTATTTCTATATAAACTTTGCAAATACAAGAAATCCGGCAAGACCTTTATTAGATCTTGCCGGATTTAATTTATTCTTTCTCCTCTCGAATTATCTTGATATCTCTTTCTGGATAGATAATCGTTATATCACTTCCTGCACGAAGCATACTCTCTTGTAGAAAAAACCAAGGTTGATAATTATTTTTTACTGATTCTTTTTTAGTTAATTGGAAACAGAATTTACTACCTTCCATACGATGGTCTAAGATATATTTAATTAAATCTCTTCCAGTCATATCTTTTTTCTTTAAGCTAATTGTTCCATATCCATCTTTTTCTTCACCATCATCAAATTTTATTTCTACATTTTTCTCTTCTAATAGGTCATTTACTGCAGCTAAAATTTCATTTACTGCAGCTAAAATTTCATACGGATTGTCATCACCTTTTATTTCACGTTGTTTCATTCTCTCTCCTTTTTAACTAAAGTGAGAATATCAAAACCATCATGTTCTTTACCATCAAATATAAATATGTATTTAATATTTTGTTCTTTCAATAACTTATTTACGCCAGCTATAATATTATAAGCATTATCGTCGTGTTCTATTATTATTTCCA
>Ga0265595_1001603_pt1 | contig 16917 bp, 12 predicted proteins | sample saktaG_15_FD_190148 | JGI IMG/M metagenome (GOLD analysis project Ga0265595, IMG submission 190148) | Saline water microbial communities from Sakinaw Lake, British Columbia, Canada - sak_2013_06_06_50m | ecosystem: Environmental > Aquatic > Non-marine Saline and Alkaline > Saline ... | reverse complement strand
TCCCCGGAGCTTCTGCCCAAACCGCCAGTCGGGAATCGGCAGTTGCGAATGGCCCGTGCCCGCCCGCGCATTTGACACGCCCGCCCGAATCCGCATAATGGCCTCATGCCAAAGACCAACCGCTGGCACCCCGTCATGCTGCCGGACAACTACCTGTGGAAGATGAAGCAGGACCTCAGCGAGGTCGAGACTCAGGTCGAGGCTGAGACCCGTTACAAACCCGTTCTGGACGACCCCCGCCGCCCGACGACGACCAACCGCCCGCCGATTTGACATCCCCGCCCGCGAGTCCGGCAGATCGGATGTGCCGAACCGAAGTAAATCTTGACAGGATATTTCCGCTGCCTAGAATCACCGCGAGATGAGGTACGTCGCCCGAGCCCTTCTGCTGGCTGCGGTACTCTTGGTCGCCGGCTGCAGCCTGTTCCGCGACCGAACTGTACAGGTTGCCAGAATCACATCCATAGCAGTTCCTGACACGGTCGTCGCCGATTCCTCGTTCAGTGCCATTGTCACCGCCATGCTGGGTCCCGACAGTGGCTACGTGCTCGACCGCTTTGAGGTCAGTTGCACTGACGCGCAGGTCACGGTACAGGCATGGTCTCGTGATACCAGCAACGGTGAAGCGGCTCCATTAGGCGCCACCTATATCGACATGAAGATTGGGGCCAGACCCACAGAGCCGGGTAAGTTCAGCATCATCGCACTCCAGCCCGACGGGAGTACTACCCTTAAGACAATCACCGTCCTGCCCTGACCGCACCCGGATTGCCGGGAACCGATGGTTCTTGGTTTCTGGTTGCAGGTTCTCAGTTCACAGAACCGGAAACCATAAACTAAGAACCAGGAACCATCCCGCGGTTCAGGCGAGTCCGCTAAGTCCTGATCGGAGGTATCAGTGACCGCAGCAAGGACCGCAGCAATCTGTCTGCTTCTGGCCGGCGTCGCTCTGGCCGGACCGACGTTACGCATCGGAACGAAACTCACAATACACGATTTTGGCGAATCCTATATGGCGTGGGAGGATACAATCGGGGTTATCCTGCGCGAAATGTACAACAAGTCCTCGATTGGGCCGGCAGTCGAAGCGTCGTATGGACCGGTGTTGGGAGTCCTTACCGGCAGGCTCGACCTGGCGCAGATGGACTTCTTCACGTCCGGCGGGGCAGCGTTCCGGTTGTTCCCGATGCTCGGACTGGACGTGATGGCCGAACCCCCGACGCAGTGGCGGGTCAAACCCTACGCCTGGGTCGGCGTCCGGGCAACCGGCTACATGCAGTCAGCCCTGGTGCGCGACCTCTATCACGATTCCGAGACGCACTGGCGCGGCGGGCTTGGCGTGAAGTACAAGCTGACCAACAGGATTGACCTGTTCGCCGAGACACAATGCTATTCGCGGGATACGTACTGGGAAGGCGTCATGATATTCCCGGACCGTACGTACCAGCCGGATTTCATGATGTTCGAGGTAATCGGACTGGTCAACGCCGAAATCGGCGTCCGCTTCGCGCTTGGGAAATAGCAGGTTCAGATTGCTCAGAAGGGAGCAACTCAGATGAAACCGAGATACCTTGCCTTCGCATTGCTCGCGTTGTTGGCCGTCGGCTGCGACGTCTTCAATCCACGGACAACGACGCAGTTTCAGACAAGCTCGAGTGCGATAGACGTGTTCGCCCGTAACGACACGTTGTTGGTAGCAGCAGGCGACAGTAGCCTGCTCGCTCTCGACATAACCAAACCCAAGTCGCCGCGCGAGCTGTGGCACACGAACCTCGGCCGCGAATGCCGGTGCGTCATCGCCAAGGGCGCAGCCGCGTACGTCGGCACCGATTCCGGCGTCGTTGTCTACAACCTCCCTACTGGTGACCGGACGTGGCAATATGGCGGCGGCACGAGCCAGGTCGTAGCGAGCCTGGTTGCTGACTCCTCTCGCCTGTATGTCGCCACTGTTGACGGCGTGACCGTATTCGACCTCACTTCGCCCGAACCAGTAAAGTACATCCCCATGACCGGCGAGCCGACCGGGCTCGCCCGGCGTGACTCGCGGCTGTTCGTGTCATTGCGCGACTGGGGCGTACGCGTGTTCAACATCCTACCCGGCGACTCGTTTGCCCTCGATACCCTGCAATTGGGCAGGCACAACCTGGCTGAAGGAGTGACCATTTCGACTGGCGGGTACTGCATTATCTCGCAAGCCGACTTGGGAATGGTCATCTACTACTCGCCGACCCCTGACACAGTCAGACTGGACGCAGCAGGTGGCGGCTTCGTCACCTATGCTTCGGCGGCGACCGACGGAGTGCAGGAGGTGTCCATCTACGCTGCGGATTCATCTGCTGTGACGGTCTACAAGATCATCAACAAACCGGGAGAGGTTTCTTTCGCCGAAGAGATGTGGCCGGACCTTTCAGGATTCACCCGTCGCATCTGCCTTGGCGGCAATGGCTACGTCTACACGGCATCCGGCGACGCCGGCATCTACATCATTCGTGAGTAGCTGAGATGAACAGGACAGAACGAGCTTCAGGACAAGTGGGGATGGACCTGTAACAGGAGGAATACAATGAGAACAATAGCTCTCGCAATAGTGGCCTGTCTGCTGGGCGTGGCCCTGGCCGGATCTGTGAATGACGTTTGGAACGCGGGCCGGCTTGCATCCCGCGGGTTTCCCGGTGCCCGGGTAACGCGCAGCCTTGCGGCGACACAAGGGCAGCGACCCGCGACCCGCAGCCGACTCACGCGAGCCGCGTGGCTTTCCGCCCTGAGCCGGCGAAGCAGCGCCGCCCACCGGGCGAGCGGCCCGCGTCTCGACGGCGAGTTCATGGTGGATACCGCGATCCACTACGGTACCGCTTCTACTCAGCAGTGTAATCCCTCGGTCGCCTTCGACGGGAACAACTATCTGGTGGTCTGGACCGATTGGCGAGACACGCTCTTTAATACCAGCGTGCTGGCAGCAAGGGTCACGCCCGACGGCACAGTCATTGACAATGAGGCGATCACTATTGACACAATGGGAGTCTATGCCTCGGTAGGTTTTGACGGCACGAACTACCTTGTCGTTGATTGGGGCTGGGGCATCCAAGGTTTCAGAGTGACTCCAACCGGTGAGGTTCTGGACTCAACGGCAATTGTCATCTCGTCCTCCGATGGATGGCAGCAGGCTTTGGCCTTCGACGGCGCAAACTACTTGGTCGTCTGGGAGGACTACCGCGATAGTGTCTCTCAGATTTATGGCGCGAGGGTGAGTCCGACCGGAGCGGTGCTCGACACCGCAGGAATAGCTATCGGAACCGGTCCCCACCGGCTAGTGTGTCCGGCCATCACGTTTGACGGCACGAACTTCCTCGTTGTCTGGGAAGTCCGCGACCCGACGACTGCCTACATTTGCGGCACGCTGGTCAGTCCGGCCGGACAGGCGCTTGACTCCGGCTTCGTGGTCGATTCTGCATCACAGATTGACGACATGTACGGCCCCACCGCGACCTCTGATGGTACGAATTCCCTCGTCGTCTGGCATGATTTCACGCTAGGCATGCGCGGCGCCCTGGTCGCTTCGGGCGGAAGCGTAGTAGACAGCGGCATCGCCATCGCACCGGCGGATGTGGGCTACGCGGGCCACGCCGCGCTCTACGACGGGACTGACTACCTCGTGGCCTGGAAGGCCTGGTCGCCTGTCGATTGCATCCTGGCCAGCCGGATTTCGCGCGCGGGCGTCCCACTCGACACACCAGGTGTATACGTAAGTGCCCCACCTCAAGCCTTCACCGACAATCCGGCGGTCGCCTTTGATGGGAACAGGTACTTCGTGGCCTGGGATGACGACCGCAGCTTCTGTCCCAATATCTATGGAGGCCGCCTGACTCGCCAGATGAACATGCTCGACACGACCGGCATCGGCATCAGCCGGGATATCAATACGCAATACGGTTCATCGGTTGCTTTCGACGGGAACAACTACCTGGTCGCGTGGACCGACAACCGGAACCAGGCCGAAGCGATGATCGCGGCGAGGGTCTCGCCCGGCGGAGCTAACCTCGACCCGGCAGGTATCCCGATTTGCACACTCGGGTTCCACCGCGAGTATTCCTCGGTCGCCTTCGACGGCACGAACTATCTTGTCGCCTGGGCCGATGGGCGTCGCAATGACAGCGCCGACATCTACGCAGCACGGGTCACCAAGGGTGGCAGCGTGCTTGACCCCCAGGGCATTCCGCTCGTGGTCGGCGGCGACGCGCACAGCTTTCCCGTCGTCGCATTTAACGGCAGCAACTACCTCCTGGTCTGGGACGACATTAGCGATTCGGGCATGTGCAGCATCCGCTGCGCTCGTGTCAGCCCGACCGGCCATGTCCTCGACAGTGGCGACACGATATGCACCGCCTGGAGCGCATGGATGCCGGTCGTCACTGCCAATGGCGCGAACTGGCTGGTTGCCTGGCATGATTGGCGGAGCGAGTCGAACCCCGGTGTGTACGCGGCGAGAGTCACGTTTTCGGGGCAGGTGCTCGACTCCGGCGGCTTTGCCGTTGGAACCGCAGATGAGGGCGAGGGATGTGCGACTCTCGCCTCTGACGGCACCGACTACCTCATCTTGTGGGGCCGGGCAGACGAGTCCATGCTGGACGTGCGAGGTGCCCGCATCAGCACAACTGGAGTATTGCTGGATAGCTTCATGGTGCAGCCCGCAGTCGATTCGTTTGGAACGCCCCCAAGTGCGGACTTTGACGGCACGAACTACGGCGTGGTCTGGGTCGACTCCTCTTGGGGATCGACTTGGGGGATCTGCGGAGCACGAATCAGCCCTTCGGGCGAAGTAATCGATGTCACCCCACTCGCATCGCAGCTTGCATGGCATACGTACTACCCCATGGTCAGCATGGCCATTGGGGCCGGAAGCCAGGCGTTCTGCGCGTATCCGTGCTGGACCGATGAGTACCAGGGCCAGACGTATAATACGAACCGGATTTGGGGCAGAATCGGGGCGTTGAGCGGGGTCCAAGAAGGGACTGGAAGGCTCATCTCCGGCTCAGGCGGTACGATCGTGCGAGGCGTACTGTTCCTGCCGGGCGACCGAAGAGCGGGAACCGAGGACCGGGCAGCGCTCCTCGACATCGCGGGCCGCAAGGTGATAAGGCTGCATCCCGGCCCGAACGACGTGAGCAAACTCGCCCCGGGCGTGTACTTCGTCAGGTCCGAGCCGTCGGCAGTCACCAAGGTCGTGATTCAGAGATAGCACGCAACTGCCCAACTCACTTCGTTCGCACCGTCCGCCGTGACGCGCTGATGAGCGTCGACCCGCTCTGTTGAGGTCCCGCACCGACGCACGGAAGGCTTCTCCCCTGCGTTCGGCTCACGGCTGACGGCGGCCGAGTTAGTCAGTTAGCAGATAGCAGATAGACAGAGACTGGTCGTTCGGACGGCGGGAGTTTCCAGTTACGAAACAAGAGAGACCCTCTCGTCTGACTCAGGGCGGCGCGGCGTCGGTTTGCAGTATCTGAGAGATTCCTCGACTCGTCGGACTCACTCGGAATGACATCACCATTGGCGTCCTAATCCTCCCTTCGCCATTTCCCCTTTCCACTTCGCCTCTTGGCGTTCTTGGCGTCCTCTTGGCGGTTCATCCTCTCCCCGACTGCCCGACAGCTTGAGGCTTGTGGCTTGGAGCTGCGCTACGGCCTGGGCTTGACCGTGAGAGTGACGGCGTTCGACCAAGCTATGCCCTGCCACATGTCGAACTTGCGGCCGTAGTCTTTGATGCCGCCGAGTTTGAGCCGGAACTGGAAGGTCGAGACGTCTTCCGGAATCCAGACCCTGATGTACCGGTTGACCGAGTAGCTCTGGTTCGGCTTGAGCCGGACCACGTCGCTTGAGTCCATCCACGTCGCTGTCAGTAGTCGGCCCGGCCACTCAATCTGCTCGCCGGTAGTCGGATGGATGTGGTAGAGCACCAGTTGTTCTTTCCAATCCCGCTTCATGAGCAGGTCGCGGTCGCTGGTATTGGTCGCGGTGATACTCAGGCTGAAGCTATCGCCGACCGAAAAGGTCTTGTGGTTGGGAGTGATGTGGACGGCAATGGGAGCGTCGTCGTAGACGCCGCGCCACGCGCCCAGGGCGAATAGTGAATAGTGAATTGTGAGTAGTGAAATCAGGAATGCTGCCGCCACTCGACCACTTGAGCACTTGACCACTTGAGTACTATCCTCAGTCCACATCGATGCTCTCGATGACCAATTCCTGTCCAGAGATGACCTCGCCGCCGGCATTGCAGTCACACATGCCCTCGAACGGGTTTTGGGGACTGTCCCCATTCGGGGACAGTCCCCTCGGGGATAGTCCCTCTGAGGACATTCCCCACTCTTTTCCGCACTTGGGGCAGCGGATGCGCAGCGGCACGGTCTTGAACTCAAGCTCGGCTTCGGCTGCCGCCGTGTCCTTCTTCATCAGGTCGAAGTAGAACCGGACGCAGTCCGGCACCACGCTACCGCCCTCACCCAGCAGCAGCCGGATTCGACTTATCTTCTTAGCGCCGTGGCTCTTGGTCTCGGCCAGGGCAAGGTCGAGCAGGGAGCGGGTGACAGCGAGTTCGTGCATGACGAGGGAAGTGACCTAGTGGTCTAGTGGTCATGTGGCCAAGTGAAGAAGCAGACGCTGGCACTGGACCACTGGACCACTGGAGCACTTGACCACTACGATATCTCTTTCAGCATCCTCGTTGCGACCGAGTCCGAGGGTGCGCGCTTGAGCCACTGCTGGAGCAGGCTTCGCGCATGGCTGGTGTCGTGCATGTCGTCGAGGTACAACCGGTACAGCGCCTGCAGCGCCTCCGGCCGGTTCGGGTCGCCGGCAATCGCCTTGAGGTATGCGGTCTCCGCCCGGTCAAACTCGCCCTTTCCCTGGTATGCATAGCCGCGTCGCAGCGACAGTTCCGGGTCCGTGAATCCCCGGCTCTCGATGGAATCAAGGTAGCCCAGCGCTTTGTCATACTGGCCGTTCAGCATGGCGAACACAGACGCGTGATACAGCAGCGGTATCTGGCGGTCCTCGTCGAGGTCGAAGCTCAATGCCTTCTCGAGCACTTCCAGCGCCTCGCGGTTCCGGTTCGCCTTCTGGTATTCGCTGGCCAGCGCCAGGTAGCTGGCCGCGTAGTTGATTAAGAGACCACGCGTGTTTTCGTCTTTCGGCACCTTGGGGTCAAGCATCGAGTTCATCACATAGACGTCGTACAGCAGGCGCCTTGTCTTCGCCGTGTCAACCTGGTTTGCTCCCAGCTCCGGCACGACGAGGTTGACCAGACCTTCGAGGCGCAGGTTCGGCTCGACGTCCTCGAGGTTGTCGCGGGAAACGGTCGTGGCGTAGTAGACCGGTGTGCGCGGATTGTAGCCTGCGGTGAACACCTTGGCCCGGAACTTCGCCGACGTGCAGCCATAGTCGTTGGGCCAGCTCAATTTGATGCCGGCGCTCGTTGCGACAATGTCGCGCATCATGATGTCCTTGAGCAGGAACGTCTGGTTGTTCTCGCCGACAAATCCCTGGGGCAGTTTGTCGATCTGCGCCTCGGTAAACGAAATCGGCGCGCCCCACTTCTTGAGCTGCTTGCAGTACCAGTTGGTGTTGAGCAACGACAGGTTCGCGACCGCCACGTTCTTGCCGAACGTCGGGTCGTATTTGGCGACTCGTGACGGCACCGTCTGCATGAACCAGAGCGGGAAGGTATCGTTGTCGCCGTTGGTGAAGATGACCGCGTGTTCGCCCGGACAGGAAACGAGCATGTTGTACCCGTACTCGGCCGGAATCCAGTCGCCGTGCCGGGTTACCTCGGGGAAGTTCAGGAGCATCGGCACGAACCCGAACGCGAGCAGCGCACCGGACACAGCGTACATCGGCAGCTTCCGCGTCTTTACCCAATCGGCGAACCAGCGCAGGAACGCATAGGCCCCGACCCCGATGAAGATGGTGTAGAATACGAATGAGAACGCGAAGAAGTAATCACGTTCGCGCACCTCGAGGTATCCGAGCTTGCCTTGAGCCGGGTCGCCGCGCCTCGGGTCAGAGGGCGAGTACTTCAGGTTCAGGTAGGTAACGAGCCCGATGGACGCAACGAGGAACGCCACGAAGATGAGGACGAACGACCGCTTCTCCTTCTTGAGCTGGTGCCACATGCCCCAGACTCCCAGAAGCGGCGGTATCAGTCCGAGGATCGCCTGCCAGCCGATGTGCAGGAAGATGTCGAAGAACCGCGCGTTCCCCCACTGCCAGAAGAAGTAGCGGACGTAGTACTTGACCTGTTCGAAGTAGGCGACCAGCACGCTGAACTGCGGGTTCTGGTCCATCCGCCAGTTCTCCTCGGTCAGGAACTGGGTCTTGCGCGGCAGCAGCTTCATCGGGTCGTACTGCTCGCGCTTCAGCACGCTCACGAAATCCCGCCAGTTCGAGGGATTCACTTCGTTGATGCTCGGGCCCAGCTTGGCCCGGATGAGCATGATGAACTGGACCGTGCTGGCGAGGAAAACGAGACCGAGCATCAGCCCCACGTACTTCATGTCCAGTTTGCCCTGCTTGTGCAGCGAGTACAGGTAGCCGCCGTAGCCCAGCACGAACGCCACCGTCAGCATCGGCGAGCGGACCCACCGCTCGATGACCGCGACGGTCGGCGAGGCCAGGAAGAGCACCGTGTCGTCCATGATCTTGTTGCCGGCCGCGACGTAGGCGATGACGAATACGAGAAAAAAGAGCCCCAGGCCATAGAGCGCCGAAATTGTCTTGTCCGACCGTTCCATCGTCCGGATTCCCAGCCAGGTCGCGCCGAGCATCAGTGGCACGGCGATGAACGTGCCGATGGAAAAGCCCAGCTCGGTCGCCGTCAATATCACCAAGTACCCGGCTACCAGTTCGAAGAGCCGCAACTGCAGGACTGCGTTCCGGTCTACCACCAGCGCGAAGACAAGCACCGCGAACACGGTCATCATCGGCGTGAAATGGATGCCGGTCGAAAGGAAGAGCAGGAATATCATGGCCAGTATCAGGCGGTTGTCGCCGCCGCCCCGGACAAGCTGGTCGCGCCAGACGAGCGCCATATAGAGCACCGAGAGCGCGACGACCACGCACGGACCGTAGACCTCGGCCTCGACGCAGTTGTCCCAGTAGGAGAACGCGAACGCACAGCAGAGCGCGCCGAACACTCCGGCCACGTGCGGCAGCCATTTGTCGTAACGACGTTCGGCCGTGGTGTAGAGCGAAATGAGTTTGATGATGAGGAGGTAGATGAGGCCGCAGGAGAACGCACCGAACAGCACCGGGATGAGGTTGATTCGGAAGGCGTATTCCGGGCTGGTCGGTAGCATCGAGAAGATGCGGCCGATGGCTACGAACAGCGGCGTGCCCGGCGGGTGCGGAACGCCCATCGTGTAGGCCGTTGCAATGAGCTCGCCGCAGTCCCAGAACGATGCGGTCGGCGCCACGCTCGCAAGATACACGATGCACACGACGGCAAACACCACAGCGAAGACGATGATGCGTATTCTCCGGTCATTCATCGGGCATGCCTCCAGTAAGACACAGGGTTCAAGGGTTCAGGGGTGCAGGTGCCGGGCACCGTCGCCCAGGTTCGGTAAGTCATTCACGAAGCATCATACTATAGGGGAACCGAAGAGAGTCAAATGAGGCGCAACGAAGCACGGTAGGGTTCCGCGGGTCATGGGACCAGGGGTTGGCCGCAGCGTCCTCTGTCGGGCAGTTCAGGCTCTGACACCGGAACCCCGGAACCCGTTCGAAGCCGACGCTCAGAAAATCTGCTTGAGCTGGCGGGCCGCTTCCGAGTCTGACGGAACCCGGCGCAGCCACTGTTCTAGCTGGGCCTTCGCCTTGGCTGTGTCGCGGAGCTTATCCAGGTAGAGCCGCACGAGCGGCTGGACGAAATCGCTCCGGCCCGGTTCTGCCGACAGTGCTTCGAGGTAGGCAGCCTCCGCAGCCGCGAGGTTACCGAGCCCTTCGTACGCAGCGCCCCGGCGCAGGGCGAAATCCGGCTGCGTGAAGCCGAGCGCACGGATGGTATCGAGCGCGGCCAGGGCGTGGTCGAAGTGCCCGCTCTGGAGTGCGTAGGTTGAGAGATGATAGAGAATCGTCACCCGCCGGTCCCGGTCCATGTCCAGCCCGGCGGCCCGGGTCAGGACTGCCTCGGCATCCGCCGGCCGGTTCTGCTTCCGATACTCGCCGGCCAGACCCATGAAGCTTGCGGCGTAGGTTATCAGCAGGCCGCGCGTGTTTTCGTCCTTCTGCACCCGGGGGTCGAGGATGGACTTCATGCTGTACACGGAGTCAATCAGGTATCGGCTTCTCGGTGCGTCCACCTGATCGGCCCCTGCCTCAGGCACGACCCGGTACACCAGCCCTTCAAGTCGCAGGTGCTGCTTTACGTCCTGCAGGCTGCGGGGAGAGACCGTGGTCGCGAAGTAGACCGGCGTCCGCGGGTGGTAGCCCGAACCGAACACCTTGGCCATGTACTCCTCGGAGGTCGAGCCGTAGTCGTCCGGCCACTTGAGCTTGACCCCGGCCGAGGTCGCGACCATGTCACGGATCATGATATCTTCGAGCAGGAACGTCCGGTTGTTCCTGCCCGCGAACCCGCGCGGCAGCCGGTCAATTTCCGCTTCGGTGAACGAGATCGGCGCGCCCCAGCGCTTGAGCTGCTTGCAGTACCAGCTCGTATTGAGCAGCGAGAGTATCCCGACCCGCACGTTCTTGCCGAAGTTCGGGTTGTATGCCGCTATCCGGGACGGCACAATCTGCATGAACCAGAGCGGGAAGGTATCGTTGTCGCCGTTGGTGAAGATGACCGCGTGCTCGCCCGGGCAGGAAACGAGCATGTTGTATCCGTACTCGGCCGGAATCCAGTTGCCCCGGCGGGTCACGTCAGGGTAGTTCAGGAGCATCGGCACGAAACCGAACGCGAGCAGCACCCCGGACACCGCGTATGCCGGGAGGCGTTTGAAGCGCAGCCGGTCGATGACCGTGCGGAGGAACGCGTAGGCCCCGACCCCGACGAAGATGGTATAGAATACAAATGAGAAGGCGTAGAAGTAGTCACGCTCGCGCACCTCCAGGTACCCGAGTTTGCCCTGGTTCGGGTCACCGCGCCTCGGGTCTGAGGGTGAGTACTTCAGGTTCAGGTACGTGATGAGTCCGACCGACGCGACGAGGAACGCCACGAAGATGAGGACGAATGACCGTTTCTCCTTGCGGAACTGGTGCCACATGCCCCAGAGTCCCAAGAGCGGCGGTATCAGGCCGAGCAGCGCCTGCCAGCCGATGTGCAGGAAGATGTCGAAGAAACGCTCGTTCCCCCACTGCCAAAAGAAGTAGCGCAGGTAGAACTTCACCTGCTCGAAATACGCGACCAGCAGGCTGAAGCGCGGGTTCTGGTTCGTGCGCCAGTTGTCCTCGGTCAGGAACTGGGTCTTGCGCGGGAACAGCTTCATCGGGTCATACTGCTCGCGCTTGAGCACGCTCACGAAGTCACGCCAGTTCGAGGGGTCTGCCTCGTTGATTACCGGCGCATGATGCGCCCGGATGAACATGATGAACTGTACCGTGCCGGCGAGGAACACGAGCCCCAGCATCAGCCCGACGTACTTCGGGCGCAGCCTCTTCTTCCGGTGCAGCCAGTACAGGTAGCCGCCGTAGCCGAGCACGAACAGCACCACGGTAAAAGGAGACCGGACCCAGCGCTCGATGAATGCGACTGTCGGGGAAGCCAGGAACAGCACCGTGTCGTCCATTATCCGATTACCCGCGGCGGCGTACCCGATGACGAATACCCCGAAGAGCAACGCCAGCCCGTATACCACGGAAGCCGACCGGTCGGAGCGCTCCATCACCCGGATGCCAAGATAGGTGGCCGCGAGCATCAGCGGCACGGCAACGAAGGTGCCGAGACTCATGCCCAGTTCCGCCGCGGTAAGGATTATCAGGTAGCCCGAGATCAGTTCGAAGATCCGGAGTTGCAGGATGGACTCCCGGTCAACCACCAGAGCGAAGACCAGCACCGCGAACACGGTCATCATCGGAGTGAAGTGGATACCGGTCGAAAGAAACAGCAGGAAGACGGTGGCCAGTATCAGCCGGTTGTCGGCCGTCGCATCCTTGATCCGGTCACGCCACATCAACGCCATGTACAGCACCGAGAGTGCCACCACCACGCACGGGCCGTAGACTTCAGCCTCGACGCAGTTGTCCCAGTACGAGTAGGCAAACGCGCAGGCCAGCCCGGCAAAGGCCCCGGCGACATGCGGCAGCCACTTGTCGTACCGGCGCTCCGGACTTGCGTAGAACGAGATGAGCTTGACGACAATCAGGTAGATGAGCGCGCAGGAGAATGAACCAAACAGCACCGGGATCAAGATTACCCGGAACGCGATCTCCTTTGCCAGCGGCAGCATCGAGAAGATACGACCAATGGTCACGAACAGCGGCGTGCCCGGCGGGTGCGGGACGCCCATCGTAAAGGACGCGGAAATCAACTCGCCGCAGTCCCAGAACGACGCCGTCGGGGCCGCGCTGTAGTAGTAGACCGCCAGCACGACCGCGAACACCATGCCGAACACGATCAGCCGGACCCGTCCCTGGTTCATCGTCTAGAGTTCCTTGGCCAGCGCCTGCTGGATGTTGTACTTGAGCTGGGAAGGCGTCAGACCCGTGAGCAGCCTGCCGCGGCTGGCGAAGGTGATCTTGCCCGTGGTCTCGGAGACAATCACCGCGATAGCGTCGGTGACGGTGGCGATGCCCAGCCCGGCACGGTGCCGCATTCCGAGCGCGCTTTCAACGTACCGCTCCTCACTCAGAGGCAGGGTGCAACCCGCGGCCATCACCTGCCCGCCGGTAATAATCACCGCACCGTCGTGCAGCGGGGCCGGCGGAGTGAATAACGAAACAATAAGCGGCGCCGACACCCGCGCCTCGACCCGGGTGCCGGTCTCGATGAAGTCGCGCAGGCCGATGTCCTGCTCGATTACCATCAGCGCGCCGGTCTTGTGGTCCTTCATCTGGGCCGCGGCGTCGACGATCTCGTCAATCGCGGCCGCGTCCGCGGCCTGTTTGAGCAGGAACCGCAGGGGCCGGTATCGGCCGAACATCGACAGGATGTTCCTGATTTCCGGCTGGAAGATGATGACGAATGCCACGATCCAGACCGTGGTCAGCGAATTGACGATCAGCCCCAGCGCCTTGAAGTCGAACCAGCGGGCGATGAACGACACGGCTACAAGGAAGAAAAGCCCGTACAACATCCGGATGGCGCGCGTACCCTTCAGGAACCGCAGGAAGTAATAGGCGAGCAGGGCCACCAGCAGGATGTCGAGCGCGTCGACCAGCCGGAACCTGATGAATGAAAGCATCTAGTTCTTAAGCCCGATGGCGTCCGCCAACCTCAGGGCCTTCACTACCGGTTTGACGTCGTGCACCCGAAGGACGTTGGCCCCGTTCGCGGCCGCGAGCACGCACGCGGCAATCGTGCCTTCTATCCGTTCGTCCGGCGCGGCATCCAGCACCGCGCCGATGAACCGCTTGCGGGACGGACCGACCATCACCGGGACGCCCAGCGACTCAAGTTCGGCCAGACGCCGCAGGATCTCAAGGTTGTGCGCTACGGTCTTGCCGAACCCTATGCCCGGGTCGACGAGCATCTGTGTGCGCTTGATGCCGGCCTGCTCTCCCCGCGCGAGCGCCGCCTCAAGGAACCCGGTAATCTCGGACATCAGGTCAGTGTACTTCGGGTTACGCTGCATCGTGCGCGGCCGGCCTTTCATGTGCATCAGTATACATGGAACACCGGAGCGTGCCACAACAGCGGGCATTCGCGGGTCACCGGTCAGGGCTGAGACGTCGTTCACCACGTCCGCGCCTTCGCGCAACGCCGCCTCGGCGACCGTGGCGCTGGTGGTATCGACGGACACCGGCAGCTTGACCTTCTTCTTAACCGCGCGCAGCACCGGTGTGAGCCGCGCCAGTTGTTCCTTTGCCGGGACGGGCCGCGCCCCGGGCCGGGTGGACTCCGCGCCGATGTCGATGAAGTCCGCGCCCTCTTCCGCCATCCCAAACGCGCGGTCGAGCGCGGCCGAAGGTGCAAGGAATTGTCCTCCGTCCGAGAACGAGTCGGGCGTGACGTTCAGTATCCCCATCACGTGAGTGCGCCGTCCAAGGTCAACCGTTCTTCGTCCCAGCTTGATGACGCGCATCGGCAACAGCATCCTCCCGCTCAGTTCAACCAGTTCGGGGACCAGCCGCGCCACGCACTCCGGTTGCGCAGCCAGCCGGTTCGCGAGAACTTGAAGCTGTCTCGCCGTGACCAGCAGCACCGCGTCACTTCGCCTTGCCCGGCCCGAGACAACTGCCCGGTTCACCGCGCAATCCCCGCCGCAGGCAATCGCGGTCTGCTTCAGAATATTGGCGCCGGCGGTCGAGAGACCTTCGAGTTTAACCGCCACAACCCGGCTCTTAGCTCGGAATATCGGCCAGCTCTGCGGGTCAGCGCCGACTGCCGCAAGCTCGTGTTCGAGGTCGGCCCGGTTATGGATGGACAACAAACGCACGTGAACTTATATGCTAACTCACTCGCAAAGTCAAGGATAGCGCGCGGCTGCGCCGCAAGTTGCCAGTTCCCAGTTTGCAGTTACCAGTGGCAGGATGGTCGGTTGACATCCTGATTCCCGCTTCGCCAGTCGCACTCTTCCTTTCGTATCTTGGCGGCCTTGGCGGTTCTCTTTCGGGTCTCGGGCTGCCGCTGGCGTGTCGACTTAAACGCAGGCGGGGCGGGAGTTCCCGCCCCGCGTCGCTACGGTCGGGAGCTACTTCAGTACCCGGGCGATGCGCTCAAGGGCCCAGTCCAGGTCGGTCTTGGTAATAATGAGTGGCGGGGCGAACCGTATGACCGTGCCGTGGGTCTCCTTGGCAAGCACGCCCAGTCCCATCAGCTTCTCGCAGAACCCTCGCGCCGGCCCGGACTCCGGCCGTATGTCAACGCCGACGAACAGGCCTTTACCTCTTATCTCCGCGACGTGACGTGAGTTCATCTTCGCCAGTTCGCCGCGCAGGTACTCGCCGAGCTTGTACGAGTTCTCCGGCAGCTTCTCTTCGATGATGACCTCGACCGCCGCCTTGCCCACGGCGCAGGCCAGCGGGTTTCCGCCGAAGGTCGAACCATGGTTGCCCGGAGTGAACACCGACATCAACTCCTTCGATGCCAGCGCACCGGAAACCGGGAAGCAACCGCCGCCCAGCGCCTTGCCGACAATCAGCACGTCCGGCTTGATGCCGTCGTACTCGTAGCAAAAGAGCCGGCCGGTACGGCCCAGCCCGGTCTGAATCTCATCGGTCATCAGGAGGACGTTGTTCCGCGTACAGACATCGCGCACCGTACTCAAAAAACCATCGGTCGGAACTCTGATTCCCGCCTCGCCCTGTATCGGTTCGACCATGAACGCGACGGTATTCGGAGTGATAGCTTGTTCCAGCGCGGTGGCATCATTGTATGGGATCATCGTGAATCCCGGAGTGAACGGGCCGAACCCGTCGTTGTATAGCTTCTCGGACGAGAACCCGACAATGGTCGTGGTCCGGCCGTGGAAGTTGTTGTCGCAGACGATGATCTCGGCCTTGCCGGCGGGCACGCCCTTCTTCGTGTAGCCCCAGCGCCGGGCCAGCTTGATTGCAGTCTCAACCGCCTCGGCCCCGGTGTTCATCGGCAGTATCTGCTCCATCCCGCACGCCTCGGTCACGGTCTTGCAGAACGGACCGAATGTGTCGTGATGGAACGCGCGCGAGGTCAGGCAAAGCCTGCCCATCTGCTCCTGCATCGCCGCGAGAATCTTTGGGTGGCGGTGGCCCTGGTTCAGAGCGGAATAGGAAGAGAGCATGTCGAGGTAACGCTTCCCTTCAACGTCCTCGACCCAGACGCCGTCGCCCTTCGCCAGGACGACCGGCAGTGGCAGGTAATTGCGGGCGCTGTGGGCTTCAGCCAGTCGAATGTAGTCGCTGTTATCCATGTGAGTTCCTTTCAATCGCCTAACCGGCGCGCTATTCTAGCCGATGGCCGGCGGCCTGGCAAGGCTGCCGCACCCGGACTGAAGTCAACTCGTTGGCAGCGGGGACGAAAGAGTCGGGGCGGCAGAGCCGCCCCGACCGATGTCACGGACTCCGGTCTATCTGACCACGAGCTTGCGGCTCTGGGTCTTGCTTCCTGTAACCAGCTTGCAGAAATAGACGCCGGAGGAAACCTGCCGGCCCGTGTTGTCGGCCAGGTTCCAGACAACCCGGTTCACACCCGGCTTTGCGTTGCCGTTCACCAGCGTCTTGACCAACCGGCCATTGATGTCGAACACGTTCAGGCTGACCTTGCCCTCGTCCGGCACCGTGTAATTGACCTCGGTCCGCACACCCAGCACCGGGTTCGGAGTCGCGCTCAGGGTCACGTTCAGCGCCGGCTCAAACGGGTCGAACTCGCCCACGCCGGAGCCCGAACCGGCCACGTACATGAAAGAGTTGTGCCAGACCAGCACCCAGTCACCCGAACTCTGCGGGGGCGAATAGCTGCCCGGATACTGATTCAGGCCCACGACCTTCTGGTTCGAACTAACCCCCACGTAGGCCGAACCGTCCTCCCAGGCCGCCACTGACTCGCCGACGAATGTACTGTTGACGGTGAAGAAATCACCAACCGCGGTGACCCCGCTCATTATCGGGTGCGCCGAGTTGTACCAGCCTAGTTGCGTCCCGCCAGAGCCGACGGCAACGGAGATTGTAGCATAGGCGCCGGTCATGATCCGCCCGTCCATCGCCCAGCCGGGGTACGCGATAAACGAGAACATACCGATTACAACGCCGCCGCCGGCATCAACGTAGTCGGCCAGTACGTTGATGCCGGCG
>Ga0265595_1001593_pt1 | contig 16998 bp, 18 predicted proteins | sample saktaG_15_FD_190148 | JGI IMG/M metagenome (GOLD analysis project Ga0265595, IMG submission 190148) | Saline water microbial communities from Sakinaw Lake, British Columbia, Canada - sak_2013_06_06_50m | ecosystem: Environmental > Aquatic > Non-marine Saline and Alkaline > Saline ... | reverse complement strand
TGGCATTTCCTTCAACTTGCCCAGTTCAGATAAAAATTTTATAGTTTTGTCCATATTTAGTTGGTCTCGTACTTTATGTTTCTTATCTTATACTTTATTTCCATCGGAGATGACACAACAACAACAACATCGCCAACCTTGTGGCCTAAAAGTGCCTTTCCCACAGGAGATTCATTACTAATCTTTCCTATGGCTGGATTTGCTTCTAATGTTCCAACAACCGTAAACTCCTCTTTCTGCCCATCAACATCAATCTTTACTTTAGCGCCAACACCAACAACCCCCAATCTATCCTTTGAAGGAGATTTTATGAGTTCGTGGTGCTCTAAAACATCCTTTAGCTCATCTATTCTTGATCTTAAAAAACCAATGTCGTCTCTAAAACTAACAAACTCAGGATTTAAATCTTCTGATTCTAAAATTTTAGGAGCTTCCTCTTTTATGGCTTTTTTGCGTTCCACTTCCACTAATTCGGCGTACTCCTGCTTAACCTCTGCTAGTTTTCTTTTGGTTATATAAAAAATTTTTCCTTCCATGTTATTTATTCATTTTATCCACTTTATATTTTTCACCATTCTTGGTATTCATAATAGTATTCCTCTATGATTTAAATGTCAACCCTGGTATAAACCCTATAAAACCCACTTAAAAAAAGTGCTTTAGGGGCAAAAAGGCACCCTATATTTCCTCCAAAAGAATCCCTCCCTGATAATCCAACCTATAAATACTTTTTTCTCCAGAAAAAATCTCCTCCTCGCCTGAGAATTCCTTAATGCTTCCTTCTCCAGTATTTTTATACTTAAACTCCCTTTTTTTATATTCGACTGCCTCTCCAAGTCGACACTTCTCTGAAAGCTTATGCAGAGCTTCCCTTAAGAAGCTTGTTTCAAGAATTCCGATTTGGTCTCCTACGTAATTCATCGCCCAAATTGGTTTTGATTCTTGGTATATAACCTCCATGCCGGTAAATCTTTTTTCTCCTGAAAAGCGAACGTCCATATAAAAATAATCTCCCTTTTGAAATTCTAGTTGTACCGAGCCAGAAAGTTTAGGGTTTTCTGCGCCAACAGCGTTAGCAGCATATGTATTCTTTCTAGCCTCACACAAAAAGTATTTTAAATTTTCCAGATTAACGGATCTTTTTTTAGTAAATTCTAAATTTTTGAAAACAACGCCTCCCCCAATCTCTAGCGCATCCAATAATAATTCTCCCAGTTCTATTGTGTTTATTAAAAACCTAGAATAAGCATTTTGATTTCTAAAATCTAAATCGCCCTCGAATCTTAAAAGCCTTTCTCCTTCTGGAGACATAACCACTTGAGCGGCGTCTCTAAAAAAGGAGGAGGGGATCAGCCAAATATGGTCAGCTATTTTTTGCGACACCTCATTAAAATAAACAAACAACAGATAAAAATTCTCGTTTTCTCTAAAGGATTTCTCTAAAAAATCTACTATAAATTTTATATTTTGAGTGGGGCCAACAAGGGTATTTATTTTAAGATAAAACTCTCTCTCTTTATACTTACCCCTTCTTTGCACCACAAGGTCAACTCCAGGGGAATTTTTATCCGGCTTAACAATTACTAATCGCCCTGCAGCCCCCGTGTTAATACAATCAATAACCTTATCCTCAATTTGTTCTTGTATTTTATCTGTCATTTACTTTAAAATTAAACTCTATACACCTTATACCCCTCGTGAACTTTCTGCTCCACTTTCATACCAACCGAATCTCCTTTTTTAGCGGACTTAACTCCCTCGCGCTCAATTTGCATAGAAGAAATTTTTTGCTCAAAGTCCGTTTCCTTGCCCCCAATAATTCTTATCTCATCTCCAATTTTTATAGGGGCCGTTAAATTAACAACTGCCACACTTATGTCGGAAAAATAATGTATTATCCTTCCCACTGGCTTTCCCTCTGAGCTCTTATTTTTAGAAATCACTTTGCGAACAATTTTTTTAGCGGTCTTTTTTGTCGCCGGCTTTTTTTTCGCAGACTTTTTGATTTTTGACATGTTTTTAAGCTTATTAGTTAATAAACCATATTTGACCTTCGTTGCTATATCTTATCACTCTACTGAAAATTTTGAAACAAAAACACCTAAAATATAGACACGTATTAAAATACTAATGCTATAAGATATCCGGCTATAGCAAATAGGGCAATTGGGGGCAGGGCGGGAATCGACTCAGCTGGACCATCAGCCCCTCTATGCCACGAGGAGATAAAATAACTAAAAAACATCCCGGCCAAAGAGAAAGTTATAACTATCAGCGCCCTTAAAAAACCCGATGGAACAACCGAGGCCGCTAATAGTGTAGGAAAAACAACGTACCCTCCGCCCAAGATTATAGTATCTCTTTCTGGCTTTAATTGTGATATTCTATCTTTAAAATTATTTATTTTTTTGGGAATAATAAACCCTAAAACAACCCCCTTATCTATCATATCTTTAAGCATCTCTACTGTGTACTTTGTTCTATAGGTCGCAATAAAGTCATAAATAGAAAAAGCCAACAAAAGAGCTACGACTGTGGGCGAGGTAAAACTTAACCCAAAAAAACCTGCCGTGCCAGCTAAGCCTAAAATCACTAAAATATTATGCACCAATACCGTCGAAAATTCTAACCACAGAGTAATTAATACACCCATTATAAAAACTGAACCAAAAACTGGAAGAAAGAGATTCAAAACCACTACGCCTCCCCAAAAAACAAATAATATAAAAAATCCTTTATAAATTATTTTTTTAAATTTCTTTGTTTTTCTATAAACAATAAAAAGTAAAATAAAAAAAGCTACAAAAAGAAGTGAAAAGAAAACATCCTGTAGAGACGTCTTGGGTAAGTAAATTTTTCTAGTTGTTGCTATTTTGTTTAGTTCAAACGCAGTCGTGATAGCTAAAACTGAAACAATTAAAAATAGCGCCCCTTCTACAAAGAAGCCTTTCCAAAATTGGATGTCAGTCCTTTTCTTTAATATCTTTTCCTTCTTATTTTTTGGTAATCTATATTTCATATAGAATAAGTTTAACACCTTGACTGGCTCGCTGTAAACAAAACCCGCTCCAGAAAAGGAGCGGGTTTCTAACTTTTTGTTTTGTTTATTTGTTAACTCTCGAAAATCTTGTGAACCCGGAGCAAGAAACTATTTCAATTCCTTGTTTTTCCAATTCATCCATAAATAGGTTTACTCCAAGCGAGTCCGAAGAAATATGACCAGCTATTACAATGTTAACATGGGCTGATTCTGCTTCCTTTTTATGCTCCTCAGAAATGTGCATTCCAACAACCGTACCAACTCCCGCCTGTGCCATCTTTTCATAAAGTTTTGGAGAACCTTCTGTCCCCCCCGTGATTTCGGCCATTGCTATTTTACCACAACGATTATCGGGAGAGCCAACAAAAATTTTAGGACCGACTCCAATTTTCATTGCCTCTCTATATTCTGGAATTTCTTTGAGTGTGCTTATTAGCTCGCCAACTGTTTCAATTTTTTTGGATTCAATAAGCTCCTTCAAAAATTTTGCTGCAAGATTGTCGCAGGGAGTATGAGAATTCATTAAGTTAATCTTCATAAGCCTGGCAGCGTCAACTGTTCTTTGATGGTTTGAAGCGTTAACTCCACGAGCAACCTCTGAAATTCTTTCTTTCATTAACCCTTCTGCAACATTTATAGGGACGCCATAATAGTTATAAACGTCAGCCTGTAAATCCATAACGTCGGCTAGTTGAGCCAACCCTTTTCCAATTGGATGATGAGCTATAACTAAATCAATATTCCCAAGCTCTTTAGCCATTAAAATTTCTTCTGGCCCTACGTCTATGCCAACTAAAACTCTTTTTATTTCTTTGTCTTCGGTGACATTATAAACACCCGAGTCTAAATAAGGATTCTCTAAAGCGTCGTTATCAAACTCTTCTTTTTCTTTCTCCGACATTTTATCAAATTTCTTGCGCTTAGAATCCAATAGCTTTTGGACCCCGTCTGCGCCCCTGAAGTCAGAGTCCGTACCCATCTTAATGGCTAACTTATAAATATCATTTATTTTCATAGTTTTTTATTATAAAAACGAAAAAAGACCTTATATTGTCTTTTTATATATTACCACGAAAATTAATAAAAATCAATACTCTATTCGAGTGACGAGACTTTTTCCTCTATATCTTTCTTTAATTCCTCTTCCAGTTTTTCCGCCTCCTCCTTAAAAATATTTTTAAAATCAGGGATATTAGTCCTTATAAAACTTTCCTTTTTATCATCACTCTCAGAAGAGAAAACTGCATCCATTTCTTTTTGAGTTTTTTCGTCAAAGCTAGAATAAACCCTTCTCAATAATCTATCTATTAGTAAATCAAAAAATCTTAAACCTAATTTTTTTTGCTCGTCTGGTAAATCGTCTAGTGTTTTATCTAATTTCATTTTCTATGATTTTTTATCTTTTTTCCCATCAAATGAAACAGCTTCGCTGCCGATTTCGTACCCCTTACTGAAACCCACTTTGCCCCTTTTTACCACTATTTCCTTGGCAAATTTTAATAAACCTAGCGTTAACCCTAAAACAGTTTGAGAAACGACACTAAGAGCATTAACTGCGAATTTCCCCCCTTCTTTTAAATATTTCTTTGCTTTTTCAACGGATTCTGGTGCCGGAGTATTTTCAGTAGCACTCCTAATCTCGGCGTTAGAGGCAGCCTCGCCTAAGACTGCGGTCGCAGCCTGGTCAGGATTATTCTCTCTTTCTCGGCTTTCTCCTCTAGAACGTTCTGCTGGCATAATTTTATTTTTTAATATTTTTATTTATAGCATCCTTAGCTATTTGCCTGTCGTCCCATGGTATTTTTTTACCATTTTCTATACACATCCATGGCTCTGACCCCTTTCCTGTGATTATAACAACTTCGCCAGACTTGGCAAGTTTTATGGCTGATTCTATCGCTTCTTTTCTGTCTAATATTTTCTTCACATTTTGACCCGCTTTTTCGGCTACTTGGTTTATAATTTCTTGTGGGTTTTCATCGTATGGGTCTTCATTTGTGACAGTAATTTCTTTACAATATTTTCTGGCTATTTCCCCTAGTACTGGCCTCTTCCATTTATCTCTGCCACCACCGCATGACCCTAAAACACATATTAGGTTTTTTCCCATAAGTGATTTATAAACAGCTTCGAGTTGGTCTGGCGTATGAGCATAATCAACAACAACCTTGATTGAGCCGCTAGAAACAACCTCCATTCTACCGGAAATCCCTTTTGCTTTTTCTAAAGCTTTTTTACAAACCTCTAAACTGACGCCATAGGCCTTAGCAACAGAAATCGCGGCCATTGCATTCATCAAATTAAATATCCCATCCATGTTTAATTTAATTCCGGAGTTTTCGGCATCACTCATACCAAATTTAATTTTTTGCTTTGCCGGAATATCTAAAAAATATTTTGCGTTTTGGTCATCAATGTTTATGACGTGGATATTTTTGGTTGCCTTAAATAATTTTACCTTTTCATTTCTGTAATTTTCAAAACCTCTATGGCTTTCAATATGCTCGGGCGTTAAATTTGTAAAAACAGCACAATCGAAATTTATAAACCTATGGCGAAACTGTCTAATGCCCTCAGAAGTAACTTCTAAAACAATAAAATTACATCCCGCGTTTTTTGCTTGCCTTAAAAATTTTTGAATTACAAATCTTCCGGGCATTGTCATTTTATATTTATTCTCCCATTCCTTGTCGGCCACTTTAAACCGAACAGAAGAAATAGAGGCAACTTTATTCGGGACGCCCTTTGGGTCGTCCTCTAAAATCCTTGCTATAAAATCAACTGTGGTAGACTTCCCACTGGTTCCCGTTACCCCAATAATTTTTAACTTTTTACCGTACCCCGGAAAACCAAAAACCACAGCGCCCAAAAGCGCTAATTTAAAATGGTAGACCCTTATTATAAATTTCGGTGTTATTCTTTTGATTAACTCCTTAATATTCATTGGTTTAGTTTAGCCCCATATTTCCATAGCTATTTTATCTTCCACGAGCCCTGCTCTTTTACCATATTAATTATTAGACCTCCTTCCGAGCTTGATAACGTGGCGATATCGCCATTAACGGTTTCTACTAATTGCGAAGCCGCAACAAGTTCAGATTGAGACATCTCCCTTAGATATCTTAGTTCCTGAATTTTCTGGCTGGGAGACATTTTTTTAATATCTGCTGTGCTTGTTAGAGACGCCTCACTTTTTTGTTCTGGGGAGTCAAAAGAGCCATATTCAAGAGTTATCTTATAAAAATCCTCTAGCGTTTCTGCTTTGCTGGCATTAGTAAGATATTTTATATAAGCCTCCTTTGGTCCGCCAGGGCTTGCGGTTGTATCGGGAAGGTTGCTTGGTGGAGGTGCAGGAGAAGTAATAAAATAATTTATATAAACGAAATACCCCGCACAGGCTAAAATTATAACAACCACAATAATTACTAATGCTATTAAAATATTTTTCTCCATATTTTTATTTTAATTATTTTTTATTTGCCTAAATTTTTTAATGCAAGCTTAATTCTTTCTTCAGAATTTTTTACTGAAGAGGGGACGCGCGCAAGAGCGTCTTTTGCCTGCTGTTTTGAAAATCCAAGCTGTGTTAAGGTGTCCTCTGCCTCATCGGCCGATCCTTTTTTTTGACCAAGCATTTTTATTTTTCCTGTAAGTTCTAAAATTATCGTCATTGCTTTTTTTGAACCAATGCCTGGAATCCCTTCAAAAATCTTCTCGTCTTGTTTTAAAATCCTGTCCTTTATTTTGTCTAAAGATCCCAGCGCCGAAATATCCAAAGCCGACCTTGGCCCTACTCCTCGTATATCCATTAATATTTCAAAAAATTCTAACTCTTCGTAGGTAAAAAACCCATACAAATCTAGGGCTTCTTCTTTCACGTTTTGATAAGTAAAAACCTTGAGATTTTCTCCAATTTCTGGTACCTTTAATAGGTTCTGACGGTTTAAAAAAACCTTGTAGCCAACACCGGCCACTTCCACAATAATAAACCTATCCCTTTTTAATATAATTTTACCCTCTAAAAATGCTATCATTGAATTAATCATATATGAATTTTGAGCTAAAATCAAAGTTTAAACCTACGGGTGACCAACCCGGGGCCATCAAAAAACTGGCTGAAAACCTAAAATCTGGAGTAAAAGACCAAGTGCTTTTGGGCGTTACCGGTTCTGGAAAAACCTTTACTTTGGCGAATGTTATCCAAAAAATCCAGAAGCCGACTCTTATAATTTCTCCTAATAAAACTTTGGCGGCCCAGCTTTACCAAGAATTTAAAGAATTTTTTCCAAACAACGCTGTTCATTATTTTGTTTCTTACTACGATTATTACCAGCCTGAGGCATATATCCCTCAGTCAGATACATATATAGAGAAGGACGCAAAAATAAACGAAGAAATCGACCGATTAAGGCACGCGGCAGTCCAGGACGTAACTCAGAGAAAAGATGTAATTGTGGTTGCTTCAGTTTCTTGCATATATAACATTGGCTCACCAGAAAATTATGGAGACACCTCTTTAGAAATATATGTAAATCAAAAAATAAAACGCAAAGATTTTTTATTTTTACTGACAGGTTTACAGTATCAACGAAACGATCTTGAATTTAAGCCTGGCACTTTCCGTGTTAGGGGAGACCTAGTTGAAATTTATTTAGTCACTGGAGAAAAAATAATAAAAGTTGAATTCGGGACACCCTCCGGGTCGGATATTATAGAAAAAATTTCTGGTGGAAATAAAATTAAACTTTTTCCTGCTACTTTTTGGGTGGCCCCACAAGACAAATTAAGGGTTGCAATTGAAGCCATAAGGGACGAGTTAAAGGGCCAACTAATAAAGCTTAAAAAATTAGGAAAAAATCTAGAAGCGGAGCGATTGGAACAAAGAACGAATTATGATTTAGAAATGCTCACAGAAACTGGAAGATGCCAAGGCATTGAAAATTATTCTAGTCATATGGAATTCAGAAAGCCAGGATCGCCCCCGTTTTCCTTAGTTGATTACTTTAATTATTTTAACCCTGGCGGTTCGTTAATATTTATCGACGAGTCACACATTTCTGTTTCCCAAATAAGAGCAATGTCTGTTCAGGACAGAATAAGAAAACAAACCTTAATTGATTTCGGCTTTCGCCTACCATCAGCAATTGATAACAGGCCTCTTAATTTTACAGAGTTTACAGAAAGGCAAAAACAGACAATTTATGTTTCTGCCACGCCAGCCGATTTTGAGCAACAAAAATCTGGAAAAAATATTATAGAGCAATTAATACGACCTACCGGCTTATTAGAACCATCAATTGAAATAAGAAAAACAGAAAACCAAATCAAAGATTTAATTGAAGAAGTAAAAGAACAAGTTGCAAAAAAACACCGTACTCTGGTTGTAACTTTAACAAAAAGATTGGCCGAAGAAATTTCTGACTATTTAATTGAAAAGGGGATTAAAACTCAATATCTTCATTCTGAAGTTAAAACAATGGAAAGACCAAAAATTTTAAAAGACTTCCGGGAAGGAAAATTTGATGTGCTAGTTGGAATTAACCTTTTAAGAGAGGGCCTCGACTTGCCAGAGGTTTCGTTAGTGGCAATTCTAGATGCTGATAAAGAAGGGTTTTTAAGAAACAAAACAACGTTAATACAAACAATGGGGAGAGCGGCGCGCCATATTAACGGCCGAGTAATTTTGTATGCCGACAAAACAACTTTTTCGATGCAAGAAGCTATAAACGAAATTGACAGAAGAAGAAAAATTCAAGAAAATTATAATAAAAAAAATAACATAACCCCAAAAACAATAATTTCTAATATAAGGGAATGGGGATTTTCTAAAAACAGTCCTACGGACTCAGGAAGAGAAAGCATTGCAGAAGAATTTTTTGTGGTCCACGATAAAAAACTTTTAGAGAAAGAAATGAAAACAGCCGCCAAAGATCTAGACTTTGAGAGGGCGGCCGAAATTAGAGACCTTATAAATAAATTAAAACTTAAATAGCTTTAATTTCTGCTAAGAGTTCTTTTATTGCCTTCTTTGAGGGTTTTTTTATTACACTTTTTTTAGCTATTTTTCTTTTCGAAGGTTTTTTTGTTTTTCTATTTTTTTCCATAAATCTATAAATCAGCTATTTTTTCAAAAATATTATTTCTAAATATTCTGGCTCTTGCCCTTATGGCAGCTATCTTTTTCGCGTCTCTCCTCCTGGCAATCTCTCTCTTTTTACTTCTCAGCGCGCTTAGTATTTCTCGCGGTATAGGAAATTCTTTAGGCAGATCCGCCTTATCTTCTATAAACCCGCCCAAATTATCAAGTTGCCCCACCTCCAAACCAAACTGCTCTGCCGTCTTTGAAGCAATCTCGGCAAGCTTGGATTCTCTTATATCATATTCCTCATCAGCTTCCTTTTCTAACGAAGCCGCCTCCGCTTCTGTGTTTATTTCTTTTCCAATTATTTCTTCTGGTCTAACCGCTTGCTCCATTAAATTTTCGGATATGTCTTTATTATCTTCGCCCAACTGATACTCTTTTGTGTTTTCTAAAACAATATCTCCTGCCGCTTTTAATTTTCTTTTCATCCACCTACTTCTTCCTTCGGCGCATGTTCTCTGCATCTTTTCTGCTGTTTGCCCATTTAAGTCTTGATTAAATTTATTTTGTGTCGCTTCATTTTTTGCTTCAAAATCATTTAACTTAAAAGATTCGGGCTTTTCGACGCCTGCCTTTTTCATTTCTATTTTTTTCCAAAATAATAACCCTGTTTGTTTTATTGTGCGCGGATCATATCCTTCCTCAAAAAATTTAAAATATGCATCTCGCGAAAAAACGAAGCCATTTTTTCCCAATTGTTTTCGATCCGCCTCAAGCTGACGCGCAAAATGCCTCTCCCCGCCATCTGACTTATTTTTTGTTTTTTCGTCTTTAGCTGAAAACTCCTTCCATCTTAATTTCTCCTGGTCTGGCAATCTGTCCCAGGCTGATTTTATTCCAACAGACCACATCTCGTGGCGCTCTTTCTCTTTAACTTTTTCTATATTTTCCGGAGAAAAATATTCCCTCTTAGTTCTTATGTTATGATTTTCTTTTTCTGCTTCTGCTACGGCTCGATCCTTTGCGTCTGTGTTTAAATTTCTTCCAGTTAATTCTTTATAGGAAGACCTTGCTTCTTGATATCTTACCTCTGCTTTAGTTTTATCTTTCACAGGAATATCCGGAGAATCTATCCTGTATTTAACTTCATCCATAAACCTCGCAAAAGAATTGAGTAATCTCTCCTGAAATAGAACTTTGTGTTCTGGCGATAGTTCTCCTTTTTCTACCCCTGTTTCTTCGGTTGTTTCTGCTCTCTCACGCGCTTCGCGCATCTCGTGCAGTGCGGCGACATTTTTTTCTATTTTTTCTTTTGGCGTTTCTTTATTAGCAATCTTGTTTAGCGCATCAATTGTTTCGTTAGTTTTTACTGTTTGTTCCAATCCTTCAACAACATCTTCCAAAACACCCGGCTCGCTAAAAACACTATCATCTCCCTTAAGCGATTCTAAGGTTGCGCCTTTTTCTGGTTCAACATTTCCAACTTTTGACGGCTGCCCCCTTTTTAGTTCTGAAAAACGCGCTTGAAACTCTTCTTCCCCTATGTTTTCGCCTTCTCGCTTACCCGTTTTTAATTCTCTTATGTTTTTTTGAAATTGAAGTTCCTCTAATGTTTTTTCTTTGGGATTTATCTCCTTAGACAACTGTTCCATTTTTCTTTGAACCTCCTTTTTTTCTTCATCAGAAACACCACCTGCAACCACTGTGTCTTTTTTATCAACTATTTTATATTTTTCGCCCGCCCCATTACCTAAAACCTCGGCCATTTTATCGGTTACCTTCTGTTTTTCTAAAAAAGTTTTTTCGTCTTTAAACCTTCCCTTAGCACCAGGCTCTCTCGAAACGTCCATAAAATGTTTTTCTGCGTAAGCCCTTGCCTCAGCCTCACCAACATCATCAACTGTTTGTTCTTTTTTTTCCCGCGGGCCTTCTTGTTCGACCAGTTGAGTTTTTCTAGTATCTAAAACTTCCGGGCTTTCTGTGCCTCCTTTTCCAAGATTTTCTTCTACGCCCAATGGCGGCTCTTGTGGAAACTCTTCTGCCCCCTTTGGCATAGTTTCTAGTCGGGTCATATTAAAAAATTAAATGTTTATTTATTAATTTTACCACCGCTGAAAACTATCGTCAAATAATAAAAAGGGCGAGTCACGTGGACCAGCCCATAAAGTCTGTTGAGAAAAAACAAATACTTATCACGTCAGTGGATTGGCAAATTTGCAAAGCGGGAGTTCCGGCCGATTTCTGACCGCCGAGTTCCGCTCACAAATCGTTGGAGGTTCTCGAGTCCAGCCATTCCTAAGGCGGCGATCTTCTCGCTTGAGCGCCGAATAAATAATCCACCCAATAGTTGGTCCTGCCAATCTGGCCCCCAATCCGAACGTCGCGTAGATATCCTTGAGCGTATTATCCAGGCGTTGTGCAACCTGCGCATTACCAATCTTGCGGAACCACCTTCGTCCTGCCCAAAGAGCGCCGGCAAGTTTTGTGGATAGTCCACGAGCCTCCCACTCGAAGCGCCTACAAACCCTCGTGTCGGGATGGTTACGGTATTTCTTCCAACCCTTAAGTGTAGTCTTCACTACGCGAAGCACGCTAGGACCATTGACCTCAAAGTCCCGATCAAACGCCCGCAGGAGCATCTCCGTCTCGACGCCAGGAGCGATGGACTTGTGCCGCCAGTTGAAACGATATTGCCCATGCACATCGGCAGGGTCTATTTCGTCATCACTCAGGATCACGCCACGTTGTTTGAGATCGGCGTGTAGTGGCGAGCCTGGCGAAGGCGAATAAAGCATAAACTGGTGAAACTCGGTGTCATGGCTAACGGCGTAGTCAATTGCCGCATCAATGTTACCGGCGTTGTGCTCTTCTAATCCAATAATCGTCGAGCCCAGCACCCGTATGCCGTGCGACTGAAGGTCGCGAACGAGCTTATGTGTGTCCGTGCCGTCCAACTTGGAATACTCACTGTTCTTACCCTCCAAGCCCATCCACACCCAGGAGATTCCAAGGTCAACAAGATCTTCCATGGTGTAGAGTTTTATGGCGTTGGCCGAGCTAAAAACGTACAGGGCCCACGCCTTGTTGTGAAGCTTCATCAGCTCCAGTAGTCTCATTGCCCGCTTGCGGTGCAGTAGGAAGTTCTCATCCATTACAAAGAATGATTGAACTTTCATTGCCTCCTCGAGCTCACACATGACGTCAAACAATTCGTCGCCAGTGTCATAAAAGTTCACGAACTTGCCCTTACCGCCGAACATGGCCGATGTCGAGCAAAAATTGCACCCCAACGGACAACCAACTGACGGAATCAAAACGGCGGCGATAGAACCATCCAGGTCACTTCCGCAAGCATGCGGATTAAGCGCCGAATAAATTATCGGATGATTTATGGGAGAGCTCTCATCTTCTCCGAGGAATCTCCTAAACCACCGCACACCTTCACCGCGAACGATGTGGTCGGCGTCGATACGGTCGGATAGACCGTCGACGTTGGAGATGTGCCCGCCGATAACGATGGTCGCATCCGGCAAGTATCGTCTGATCAGTCGGCACATCTCGGCCACTTTTCCCACATTGGGAGAAATGGCGCTAATGCCGACTATATTGTACTTATTGTCGCGAATCTCCTGGATAAATCTCTCGCGCGTGGGAAAGTCCAGCACCACACAGTGCGCCTCAATATTGGCCTGTATAAGCGCCAAGCCCCAGCTCCGGTGAAACATCCTCAGCGAAAAAGCTCCTTGAACCCTCGTAACCTGATTGTGGTACAACTCCATTGGGTTAATCACCCGACTTCCAAACTCGTCATCCTGGGCATATGGTCCAAAAACACTACACAAGAGAACTTTTGCCGTAGACCCAAGCGGGTGTGGCTTAACCATGTCTGTTCCGAAACTCGTGATAGTCATTTGCATTCTTCCTTCCTGAAAAACAATTGTTTTTCATATTATGCGAGACTCGCCCGCATTTTTCTCAAGGTTCTACTCTTAATTAAAACTACTTCCTAGAATATACCACTTAAGGCCCGCTATTGCAAAAAAATAAATTACCTGGTATTATATCGTTATACAAAAAATACCATATTAAAGTTATATAAAGCCAATGGCAATAACAAAATCAGCAAAAAAATCAATCCGGCAATCTGCAAGAAGGAAGGAACATAATATCATCTATAAAGATAAAATTAAGAAGCTAGTGAAAGAAGCCCTTTCTTTAGTTGCTGCAAAAAAACAAGCAGAAGCTCAAAAGCTTTTGCCAGAAATATATAAAGCACTCGACAAAGCAGCTAAGGTCGGAGTAATTAAAAAAAACAACGCCTCAAGAAGGAAATCGAGACTAACTAAGGCTATAGAAAAAAAAGCTTAGCTTTCTGCAACAAATAAATCTAGAGCTGTTTCTGCATCAATTTTCCCCGTCTTAATATCCAAATCTATCTGAAAAATCTTCCGGTAGATTTTTTTTAAATCTTGTATTGAAAAACGACTGCACATATAAGAAGTTTTTTGAACTACAAAGGGGTGAAGCCCACTTTTTTTTGCCAGAGAACCATAAGAGACTTGCGTGTCCTGGAGTTCCTTTATTGTTAAAAGATTTCTAAACTGATATGAAATCATAGAAAGCAAATAAAGCGCGTTGTCGCCGTTTTCTATGTGTTTATGTAATAAAAGTATTGCTTGCTTTTTGTCTTTTGAAGCTATTGCATCTATGGTTTTAAAAATATCATTTTCAATAGCCGGCCTGGCCATTAGCTCAACATCTTCCTTTTTAATCGTGGAATCCGCCTTGTAGTTAGATAATTTATTAATTTCGTTTGCCATTTCCCATAGGTTACTGCCTCCCACGGCGGACAAAAAATCTAGCGCTTCATTATTTATTTTTACCTTATTTTTATCAAACTCGAGGCTTATCCATTTTTTTAAAGAAGCCCCTTTTAGCGAATCGAATTCTTGGCACTTAGCATATTTTTGCAGATTTTTAAAAAGCTTAGTTCTTTTGTCTGACGCTTTATTTTCGTAAATTATAATTATATCTTTTGATTCTTCTAATTTTTTTATATTTTCAATAAAATCCTCTTGAAACTTGGCGTCTGTAAAAACGTTTCTTAAAATTATCAGTTTTTTCTCCGCAAACATCGAAGTAATTTTAAGATTACTATAAAAGTCGTTGTAATTCTTTTCCTCGCCAATATCAATGTAAATTAAATTCAGTCCAGACTTGTGAACCCTTTTGTATTCTTCAATTATCTCCTCTAATTTTCTTTTCGAGCGATATGAATCCTCGCCAAAAATAAAATAAATCATACTTGAGTTATTAATAGCATAATTATTATAAAAAAATAAGCCCGCAAAACACAACGGGCTTTAATACTGGAATCTATTCTCCCTGAGGAGAAGCATCTGGCGCAAGTTGGCCATTGCTTTTTTGAGGCAAAACGTGCAATCTCCGCAGCATTCTAGTAAGAATGTTTGACGTGTCATCAACGGCCTTGGTAACGTTGTCAATCCTAGCAGTCTGAACAATTCTTAGTTCTTCCAGCTTTCCCTGTAAAACCGAACTTAACGCACTATGCTCTCTTTGCATCGCTCCAGCCACTAGAGCAGATATAATTTCCTCGCCACGAACTTTAAACACATTTTCTGCTTTGGTCGCGGCCACTGCCTCGGCTCGAGAAAGAAGGTCCTTGGAAAGGGTTTCCAGCGCCTTTGTCTGGAGGCCCAATTGCCTATTGGCCAAGTCAAGACCTTCTTGCATTGGGCCTATTTTCTTCTCAACCATACGTGTCTTGGCACGTTCAGAAAACACCAACACCACAAGGGCAAAAACAACCACGCACAATACTAATACTATTATCAACATGCTTCACCTCGCTTTCTTTGTTAAAGGACGCCATCTCTAATACTAATTTAAAGTTAGCGCCCTTTGTTCCTATAGTCAATGAATTTGTTCTACCTTTTTTATTTTTGGCAACTCGGGCAAAAAAACGTACCCCTTCCTCCAAGCGTTATTCTTTTTATTTTTTCTCCACAACGATTGCATTTCTGATTCTCTCTTTTATACGTCACCCTTTCAGAATCAAAATTTCCTTTTGACCCGTCGGGCTTCCTGTAGTCAGAAAAACTTTCTCCACCAAGTTCAACTCCAAGAGTTAAAACTTTTTTAATATATTTATACAGCAAACCTAATTCAGCATCGTTTAGGGTTTGAACCGTTCTTTCGGGATGTATTTTAGACCACCATAATATTTCCGACGCATAAATATTGCCTATGCCCGCTATTATTTTTTGATCCATTAAAACCTGCTTAATTTTTCCTTTTTTGTTTTTTAAAATTTCCTTAAGTTTTAAAATTGTAAAACTATCCTCTAACGGTTCTGGCCCTAAATTTTTAAAATCTTCTGAATTTAATAAATCTTCTGTTTTTTGTAGTTCAACTTTTGCAAATTTTCTGGCATCGGAAAGAGCCATCATTTCTCCATCATCTAAGAAAAAAACTAAATGCAAAAAACGATTATATGGATCACTTAGTGGCCCCTGAATTGCTGGGGCCCATTCCCCGTCTTTTAAAATCCATTTTCCGCATAAGAGGTGACCTGTCATTTTTTGATGCACTAGAAGAGAATATCCGTCGGATAAGTCAAAAATAATATTTTTTGCTCGGCGCCATATTTTTATTATTTTTTTGTTTTTTATTTGGTTTTTAAATAGCTCAAAACTTTTTGGTTTTTTTATTAATTTGTGCCAATCAGACCACACATCAAGAAAGGTCCTTTCTAGGACCTTTTCTTTCAAGCCATTAACTGTGGTTTCAACTTCGGGAAGTTCTGGCATGCCAGGTAGTGAAAATTCGACTTAGTTAATCGAATTCTCAGTCTAACAATTTATTATTTACTTATTTAATTGCCAAAGATATATTTTCTTCTGCTTGCTTTGCGAACTGTCGAATTTCTACTACCTGGCATGTTTTATTCTTCGACGGGTTCTTGTTTTATTTTATTACGTCCCACAACCTTTTTTTTAACTTCATCTAAATCTTTTTTTAGCTGAGATGTCTCTGTTTTTCTACCGTTTAAATCATTTTTTAGCTTTTGGGATTCTTCAATTAATCGCTCTAGTTCGATCGTCCTGTTTTTAACTTTTTGCTCTAACGCCGTTATCGTTTCCTCTAAATCTTTGGTTCTCGCCATGACCTTAACACTAACTGCCTTTTCTAGATTCCCTTCAAGCCCACGGCTTACCTCAAGCTCCTCTGCTATTTTATTGAAAGCCCTCGCTAATTCTGAAAGCTCGTCTTTCGTCTCTAAATAGACCCTACTAGATAAATCCCCCTCGCTTAGTTTAATTGCCTTGTCTAATAATTTCCTTATCGGAAAAACGATATTTTGCCCTATAGCTAATCCAAAGAAAAAAACATATACAACAAGAAATAAAATTATAATATAAAAACTCAAACTTAATTGCTTCTGCTCTACGGCCAACAACGCTAAAATTGTAAAAATACCGACTAAAATTATAGGAAGAGCAATTTTTAAAGTAAGCCTTGGCATGTTCTAAAAATTTTAAATTTTAATTACTTTTGGATTAGTTATTTACTAAAAATTAACCAAACTACAATGAAGATAATCGGGCTATTAAACTATTGAAGTCTAATTTTTTAAAAATATTTTCGACTTGGTTTTTATCAAAATTACCAAATTTACAATCTTCAATCTTAAAATCTATATCAACGTCATTTTTCATTTGCGCCAATTCGCGAGACATTAAAGCAGATTCCTTATTTAATTTTAACATCTCTTTTACCTTCGGTTTTAAAACGGCCGTGTCTGTAGAAAGCTCTTCGTAAAGATTTTTTATACTGCCGTACTTCTGTATTATTT
>Ga0265595_1001591_pt1 | contig 17036 bp, 16 predicted proteins | sample saktaG_15_FD_190148 | JGI IMG/M metagenome (GOLD analysis project Ga0265595, IMG submission 190148) | Saline water microbial communities from Sakinaw Lake, British Columbia, Canada - sak_2013_06_06_50m | ecosystem: Environmental > Aquatic > Non-marine Saline and Alkaline > Saline ... | reverse complement strand
TTTTTAAGAACTTTTTTCTTATAAAAAGATAAAGCAATAAAAAAACCTATGACACCAGATGAAACTGTATGAAGTAAAGTGGCTCCTATGAATCGCATGTTCCCAACTAAAAAAGCTTGAGTAATATTTCCCCCAGTTGATTTTATTGAATGCATTAAAAAAAGGGTATTTTCTAAAGCGGCAAATCCGAGAGCAATTATTATCATATAAATGATTGCATCAATTGGTTCGTCCATATATTTCTTTCGCAAAGAACTAAAATAAGCACCAAAATATTTAAAAATTTCTTCGGCAAAGGCAAAAACAACCACGGGAAGAAGCCCTACCTCAGGAAGAAATTTTGAGAGAAATTCTTCTACGGGGAGAACTAAAAGAGCTGAAATCATTCCAAATAAAAAGGCTAAAAAAATATAACGTCGAGGTTCGGGATTAATTTTATCTTCTCTTAACCAAAACCATAACCAAACTAAAACTGGGAGTAACCCCCCCAAAATTACATAAAAAATAGCGGACTGATTAAGCATAAAAAATTAATTTGAAGCAGGCCAATTCTCAATTATTAAAAGCTTCTTGTTTTTAATTGGTAATTCTGACCAAATTTCTTCTGTAATAAATGGCATAAATGGGTGTAGAATTTTTAAAATAACTTGCAACATTTCAATTAAGAATAATTGTGTTTCGGGAATATTAATTGTTTTTTTACTTTCTTCTATTATTATATCAGCAAATTCATGCCAAACAAAGTGATAAATCTTTTCACTGGCTAAATAAAAACGATAGTTGTTCATGTCTTCTGTAATATTCGTAACTTTTTTGTAGAGGTCTTTGATTTCTGATTGACTCCTTCTCAATTCTTTAAATTGTTTGTTTTCTAAATCTATTTTATCCAAGTTCTTTGTGTTATCTAAAATAAAACGAGTAATATTCCATAATTTATTAGCGAATTTTTTATAAGCGCGAAGTTTGTTCTCATTAAATTTTATGTCTTGTCCAGGAGCAACTGCAACCAACAAAGACATTCTTAAAGCATCTGTTCCGTATTTTTCAATTAAATCAAGTGGGTCAATCGCATTTCCTAATGATTTTGAAAATTTGTTGTTTTTGCTATCTCTAATGAGGCCATGAATATAAACAGTTTTGAAAGGAATTTCTCCAATTAAATAAGTACTCATTAAAATCATTCTGGCTACCCAGAAAAATAGGATGTCGTGAGCTGTTTCGAGCAAATCAGTAGGGTGAAAAAGTTTTAAATCTTCTGTCTGTTTTGGCCAACCTAAAGTTGAAAAAGTCCAAAGTCCAGAAGAAAACCATGTATCTAATGTATCGGAATCTTGCTCCCAACCGTTTTCTTGAGGGGTTTCTATTCCAACATAGATTTTTTCTCGAGAAGTATCTTTGTGTTTGTACCAAATAGGAATTTGATGTCCATACCAAATCTGTCTTGAAATACACCAGTCCTGCAAATTATCAATCCAATGATAATAAGTTTTATTAAAACGGTTTGGTAAAATTTTTATTTCTTCTGATTCAACAGTTTTTTTCATTAAATCCTTTAAGTTAACTTCGTCTGAGGTCTTTATTCCCTTAAGTTTAGAATAAGGAAGTTTAAACTTTTTATTTACATCAATAAACCATTGTAATTTTGGCAAAGGTTCAATTGTTGCTCCAGTTCTTTCAGCGGTAGCAACCTCGTGTTCAATTTCTTGCTCTTTCTCCATTAGGTTTTTTTCTTTTAACCAATTAACTAAAATTTCTCTTGCTTCAACTACCTTTTTTCCATCTAATCGTTTGCCAGAATTTTGCATTTGAGCATATTCGTTGATAACTTGTTTGAAAGGCAAATCATTTTCTAACGCCATTCCCTCGTCTATTTTAGAATGAGCTGGCGTAACTCCCAAAGCTCCTGTTCCAAATTCAGGGTCTACCTCGCGGTCAGCGATAATTTTAATGAAAAGTTTAACTCCGCAAAAATTTGTTATTTCAAAAGTTTTTCCAATGTAAGCCTGATATCTTTTGTCTTGGGGGTTAACTGCTACAGCGGTATCTCCTACTTTTGTTTCTGGTCTAGTGGTAGAAATAGCAATAGGGAAATAGGGAGAGTATTTAAAAGTATAAAGAGTGGTTTTTCTTTTTTCATAAACAATTTCGTCATCGGAAATAACTGTTTGACCCTTTGGGTCCCAATTAATAACTTTGTTTTTTCTGTAAATTAAATCATTCTCATACATTTTTTTGAAAGCTGTCTTGACCGCTAAGTTTCTATTGTCATCTAAAGTGAAAGCTAAACGAGACCAATCCAACGAGGCCCCCATACTTTTGGTTTGAGAAATAATTATTTTTTGAGAGCTTAAAGCAAAATTATTTACTTTTTTTAAAAATTCATCTCTTCCTAAATCTTGTTTTTTTATTTTTTCTTTAGCTAAAATTTTTTCTACTTTGGTTTGGGTAGCAATAGCGGCATGATCTGTTCCTGGAAGCCACAAAGTCTTTTTTCCTGACATTCTTTGAAAACGGATAGCAGTGTCTTGGATGGCAAGCATATCAGCATGTCCCAAATGGAGTTTACCTGTAACATTAGGTGGTGGTAATACCATGGAATAAGGCTCTTGGTGTCTTTTGGGAAGATTATCAGGATTGAAAAAACCACTCTCTTCCCAAATTTTATAGATTTTTTTCTCGGTTTTCTGAGGGTTGTAAGGTTTTAAAAATTTTTCATGCATTCACTTATAATAACATAAACAAAATTTCTTTTCCAAAACTTTGTTTGGTATAAAGTATATTTTTAAAGACCTAAATTACCATCAACTTTTAGTTCTTTAAGGTCAATTGCAGTTTGCAATTGACCTTTTAATTTTAGATATTGAAAATAACCTGCGATGCCTATCATAATAGCGTTGTCGGTAGAAAATTCTATTTCTGGCATTAAAACCTTCAATCTTAACTTCGAGAAGTCGGACCTCCCGAGATTTCGGGAGGTCGAACCACCCGAAGTTTTACCAAGTGATTGGAAAGCTTGGCGAATTTGAGAATTAGCGACAACCCCTCCTCCTAAGATAAGGGTCTGGGCGCCGAATGTTTCAATAGCCCTTTGAGTTTTTTTAAGTAAGACTTCCACCACAACGTCTTCAAATTCTTGAGAAATTTGTTGTTTGACTTCAAGAGGTAGTTCCTCCCAATTATTTTTTTCTTTCAAATTTTTAACTAAATACAAAACTGCTGTTTTCAAACCAGAAAAGGAGAAATTGAAATCATCAGTATTTAGCATTGGGCGAGGGAGTTTAATTTCTGGGTTGGTCTGTACGACTTCGTTTTTTTCTCTCGCTATTTGGGCTAATTTAGAAATTTCTGGACCACCAGGATAGGAGAGATTCATCATACGAGCCGCCTTATCAAAAGCTTCACCAACAGCATCATCTAGAGTTTGTCCAATTTTTTTATACTGCATCCAGTTTTCTATTAAAATAAGTTCTGTGTGGCCTCCAGAAATCAACAAACCAATAGCGGGAAATTTTATACCTTCTATCTTTTGACTTTTGACTTTTGACTTTTGACTCACAAGCGAAGCAAGTAAATGTCCCTCCATATGATTGATTGGTATCAGTGGTTTGTTCCAAACTAAACTTAATGCTTTTGCAAAATTAACCCCTACCCATAAGGCGGGTTCTAATCCAGGACCTTGAGTAACGGTGATAACATCTATTGGAGGTGTTTCAATAGTTGGAATATATTCCAAAAATAATTTTAGTAATTCGGGTTCTCGCTCTAAAATTTTTTCAATCTCAACCCACTTAGTAACTCGGTTACTAAGTGGTGGTGACTTAGTAACTGGGTTACTAAGTTTTGCTTCGGCGAGGGATTTGGCTAAAAGGGGAATAAGGTTTTTAGAATGTTCTCTTTTCGCCAGAGCAGGGAAAACCCCACCATATTGTTTATGGAGGTCAATTTGAGAAATTAGGTTATTGGCTAAAATTTTAAATTTAGCTGGATTATTTTCACTTCCAAAATTTCCCTCAGCTTCTAAAACGCTAAGAGCAGTTTCGTCACAACTGGTTTCTATGGATAGGATTTTCATAATGTTAAAATGGGCTTTTAATATTTTTTAACATAGGATTGGTTACTTGGGTATAAATTTGTGTGGTGCGGATATTATTGTGACCCAATAATTCTTGAACATAACGAATATCAGTGCCATTTTCTAAAAGGTGAGTAGCAAAACTATGGCGTAAAGAATGAAAGGTAGCATCTTTTCTAATATTAGTTTTTCTCAAAGCATTTTCAAAAACTTTTTGAAAAGATCTAGTTGTTAATTTCCCACCACGGTTTGAATTAAACACATAATCGTTGTTTTCTTTTCCAGCTATTATATTTTGGATACCAGTTTTTAATTTTTCTGGGAAAATAGTAATTCTGTCTTTTTTACCCTTAGCTTCTTTTAAATGGATGGTGAGTTCATCTAAGTTGATATCTTTTACTTTTAAATTTTGAATTTCACTTATTCTTAATCCTCCGGCATAGGCAAGGGTGATACCAATTTTGTATTTTTTATTCTCAGTATTTTCTAAAATTTTATTAATTTCTTCTCTGGTTAAAACCACGGGTAATTTTTTGCTTCTTTTTGAAAATTTTAGGTCTATTTTTTTACTGTCCTTTAAGATTTCTTTATAGAAAAATTTTATAGAATTTAAAGCAAGATTTACTGTTTGGGGTGAATTTTTCTTTTCAATTTTTTCTAATAAAAATTTTTCAATTATGTCTTTTTTGTCTTGACTTTTTTCTTTTTGTGAAAAAATTAAGTATTGTTTTACATATAATAAATAGGATTTTGCAGTTTTACAGCTGTAATTTCTTAACTTTAATAAATTTTCTGTTTGTTTTAATAATTTATCCATGATAAAATTAAATGCAAATAAAGCGGATTTTTTATAAAAGACATAATATCAAATATTCGCTTTTATTACAAATTTATGCTTTTATCCGAAAAGAATTTCGTATAAAAACGAGTTATGCAAAACTCCGCTCCGCTCCGTTTTTGCATAACGTGTGCGCCTACCGGTCGCTGTTCTGCTCCGCTCCGCTTCGCATAACAGCTACCTATGCGAAATGTCCAGCTCAAAACTCGCTCCGCTCGTCTTGAGCTGGCCACTTCGCATCAGGCGCACACGTTAGGCGAAATATTTTTTTCTTAACCAAATACGATATGAAAAATTATTCAAAAACAACCGCTGCAATCCTAGGTGTTATTACAACTATTGTTAGTTACTTAAGGTTGGTTGATTTGGGCGACTTTGATTACCGCGGGTTTCCGCTACCCTATTATAATGGAGTTTGGGGCATGGGAATGTCATATAGGCTTAATGTTCCATGTTTATTTATTGACATTGTAATATGGAGTGTATTTTGGTTATTAATTATCAAAGCTATTATTTGGTTAAGAAAAAAATACATCGCAGAACACCGAATATGAGGTTCAAAAAATTTGCACAATTATATTAACAAGGAAGGCAAATTTTTCTCAACCCAAATTTTTGCCCTTTTCTTCTATTGATATATAATAAGGAAGCGGACAAAAACTTCTCATATTCGGATACGTTATGCAAAACTCCGCTCCGCTCCGTTTTTGCATAACGTGTGCGCCTACCGGTCGCTGTTCTGCTCCGCTCCGCTTCGCATAACAGCTACCTATGCGAAATGTCCGGCTCAAAACTCGCTCCGCTCGTCTTGAGCTGGCCACTTCGCATCAGGCGCACACGTTAGCTGAAATATTCCTTTTCTTTTTTGGGCTATCGCCCAATTGTTTTAAAAAATTTTAAAATTTCTTTTTCATTAATTATAGAGGGGTAATAAGGTGTTTTCTCCGCTCCGCTACGAAAACGATTTATTTATATTTAATTCTATTGTAAGATACAGATATGAACACAACGACATTTAAACAATTATTGACGATAAAAGAGGCTTGCGAATGGGCTAGTTCTTTTTTGGGTCGCGCAATCAGCGAGACAAATATTTCTTACTTAATACAATATGGAAAAGTAAAAAAATATGGCGAAAATGGCAGTACTCAAATTCACATCAATGATTTAAAAAATTATTATCAATCATTTAACGGAACAAGAGAAATTGAATGGAAAAAGAAACTGGGAAATGATTTAAATTGGAGTTTGTCATTTGATAATTTAAGAGAAAAAGATACCACAAAACACGTTCATAGATTGCATCCATACAAAGGTAAATTTATTCCACAATTAGTTGAATATTTTATAGATGGTCATACTGATGATTTTAAAAGACAAATCTTTTTCAAAAAAGGAGATATAGTGTTGGATCCTTTTTCTGGATCAGGGACCACACTTGTGCAGGCAAATGAGCTCGGTATTCATGCAATAGGCTTAGACATATCTCGGTTTAACTGCATGATTACTGATACAAAACTTTTAGATTATAATATAGATTCGTTAACACAAGATATTAAAATTATTAACTCAGCGATTACTAAATTTGAAACTGACGCAAAAATACAAGAATTTGAAAAAGAATTATACTTAGAATTAGCAAAATTCAACAATAAAAACTTTCCATCCCCTGATTTTAAAAGAAAAATTTATAAAAAAGAGATTGATGAAAATAAATATTCAGCTACTAAAGAAAAAGAATTTTTATCAATCTATAATGAATTAGTCAAAAAGTACAAAATTGAATTAAATCAAGAAAAGAATAAATCTTTTCTTGATAAATGGTATATAAAGAATATACGAAAAGAAATCGATTTTGCATTTGAACAAATTAAAAAAATAAAAGACGAAAAAAATAAAAGAGTTTTGGCTGTTATATTAAGTCGAACAATTCGCTCCTGCAGGGCAACTACTCATTCTGACCTGGCTACATTAAAAGAACCACAGATAACTACTTATTATTGCTGGAAACATAAAAAAATTTGCAAACCCCTTTTCTCTATTAAATATTGGTTTGGTCGTTATGCAAACGACACTATTGCCAGGATTAAAGAGTTTCAAAAATTAAAAAATGGTGCACATTGGGCGTCAATTACTGGCGACTCTAGAACCGTTGATGTAGCAAAAGAAATTCAATCAAGAAATAAAGAATTTTATAAGCTTATTGAAAACCAAAAAATTAAAGGAATATTTTCTTCACCGCCATATGTCGGACAAATAGATTATCATGAGCAACATGCTTATGCATATGATCTCTTTAATTTTGAAAGAAAAGATGAGTTAGAAATTGGTCCATTATACAAAGGACAAGGAATGGAAGCTAAGAAATCGTATGTCGAAGGCATATCGCAAGTTTTGCTAAATTCAAAAAAATACTTTGCAAATAATTACGATGTATTTTTAGTTGCAAACGATAAATGGAATTTATATCCCACAATAGCCGAGAAAGCCGGCATGAAAATTGTCAATCAATACAAACGCCCTGTATTAAATCGCACAGAAAGAGATAAAAATCCTTATTCAGAAATAATTTTTCATTTAAAAAATAATTAATATGGCACTATCAAAAAATTTACAACAGAAAGTTTACAAATTTTTAAAGGACAAACTCCTTAAAAAAATAGACGAATACAATTTGAGCGACGAAGATTCATCAAAACCATTTCAGTATGCTCTTTTTACAAAAAAGGGTTACTTGGCTAAAGGATTTATTCATGGATGCGAAACAGCGCTTGGGAATTGGCACGAAACCATAGCAAAAATTATTGCCACTGAAAATTTTGCAACTGCAAATAAATTACAAGGACAAAACAAGCTGAAAGGTAAAATCACAAGAGAAGCACAAAGAACATCAGAAAATATTTTAAGTGATCTTGATAGTGTTAGAAGGGAGCCAAATCATAAATCAGAGTCAGAGGAAATTTTCAATGCTAGCCAAAACCTCAAACAAACAGAAGATAGAATACAAACCGTTGATCTCTACCTAGAAACAAAGGACGGTGAAGAAATTTATTTTGAAATAAAAGGTCCTAAGCCAAATAAAAACGAGATGAGAGCAGCAAAAAGAGACTTGCTAGAAATATATGCAATGAGATCAGCGGAAGGTAAGAAAGTTAAAATTTATCTAGGTATGTATTATAACCCCTATTATCCAGAAGATTACCAAAGATGGACATGTCTAAAATTCTTTGATAAAGGAAATGACTTTCTTATTGGCAAAGATTTTTGGGACTTTTTAGGAGGAAGTGGGGCTTACGAAGAATTGATTGATATTTATGAAAAAGTTGGAGAAGAAATAAGACCAGTGCTAGACCAAAAGTTCAAAGACATCGCGAAGAATCAAGCAGAATAAGGAGTTTTGAAAAAATGAAATTCACCCCTAACCCCTCTTTCATTTTTTCAAAACAAAAAAAACAAAATCAAAATTCTTTTTTAGAGCAATCCCGATTGCTATCGGGATTAAAGTAAAACATGCACATCACATAACACGGCATATCTGGTTACGGCTTTTTACAAAAGCCTTCACCCATATTTGCCTCCGCTACGCTACGGCAAACATCAGGTATACGCAAACGTTATAAAAACCACTATTGCGGAGGTGGAGGGATTTGAACCCCCGATCCGCCTAGGGCGGATATCGCATTTCGAATGCGACGCTTTCAGCCACTCAGCCACACCTCCAATATACTCCGCATTGTCATCCAAAACTCAACAACGAAGAGTTTTGGAAAGTGTGGCTTCGTGTCTGCCACCTTCGCTTCGCTACGGATGAAAAACAAAGCAGTTGGTTTTTTGTCCACTCAGCCACACCCCCTTTTATTATAGATAGTCTAACATTTTTTTGCTTTTTTAACAAAAATTGATATAATTTTCTTAAGTTTTGGCCCTATCGTCTAATGGTTAGGACATCAGCTTTTCAAGCTGGTAATCCGGGTCCGATTCCCGGTAGGGTCACAAATCGAAAAAAATAAAAAACAAAGTCTTTGCTTTGTTTTTTATTTTTTAGAAAAGCAACCAGTGTTGCTTTTCGGCGATTTGTGAAAGCGGAGCGATATTTTTAATTCTTTTCCAAGAATTAAAAATCGCGAGCGGGGGTCGGCAAACACTTAGTAAAATTAAGTCCGTAAGGACGAAAATTTTACTTAGTGATTTGTGATCACATAAATATTAAGTGCTGAACACACTTTTTAGTTTTGTGAAGATTGAACGATGTTTTTGTTTTTGAGTTTTATGCTTCATCAGTATTTAAATATATGAAAAAAGTTTATTCAGAAATTGGTTCGGGGAATGAGAGTTTTCTATCGACAGAGGTTGAATCAGTTGACGGGGAATACAGAATTCCCAAATTTATTTTACCTAAAAAAATCCAAGAGGTTTATTTTAGATTGTGGTTTTTCAAAAAAGTCCTAGTTATTTCTGTTCACAAAGGTATAAAAGTTGAAAATAAAGATAGAAATAAGTTAAAAATATTATTTGGAATTGGGGGGAGGAGATAAGATATAATCAAATTAAGTAGGGGGCGGTTAGCTCAGTTGGTAGAGCGCTACATTGACGTTGTAGATGTCACAGGTTCGAATCCTGTATCGCCCACAAAATCTTAAGTCCCAATGCGAGAGCATTGGGACTTTTGATTTTGTTGTGGCGAGACAGAATTCGAACCGAGGCGATACAAAGTCTGCCGAAACGAAGTGGAGGCAGAGTCGCCGAGTGGAGGTTAAGGGAGTGAGATATTTACAAGTCCGTAGGATGAAGTAAATATCCACGAGAGTAATCGAATCCTGTATCGCCCACAAAATCACAGCGAAGTAAAAAGATTAGAGATTAAAAAATTATTCACATTTAGTCAGTTGCTTGGAGTGATTTGATGATGTATATTAAAGATAGGTGGTTCCTTTATTTTTTCAATAAAACCTTAACGGAGAAAGGAGACATTATTATGGTCAGAACAATAACGTCAACTCCTCATACGGTTTTGAGGGAAGTGCGGGAAGTCGGTGAGTTGCTTCAGGGCATACCTGAAGTAACGAGAGTAACAACGGGAAGTTTTAGCTATCGGGGGGCGTCTCCTAAGAGAAGAATTCGAGTGATGACTCAAACTCAAAAGGTCGGTGGGCCGTGGCCTGTCAAGGTAATCTGTCCCGAGGGAGTGCAATTTCTTTTCGTTTATACCAAACAAAAAGAAGAAGATGCGTTCTCCCTCAAAAAACTGCTAAGACAAACAGTTCCCAACTTCCAGCTGGTCTAGCCACTCTCTTCTTATTCTCCCATTCGGACAACCTCTCTCGTGGCAGAGAGGTTGTTTTTTTATTGTGTAGCTATTTGGTTTCTTGCAACCAAGAATAGATATTTTCTAGGGCTTTGGCAGCATCTCCAGTAGCGATATTATTTTGATGGTAAAGTCCGTGGGTGCAATCTCCAGCAGCCCAAATTCCTTCCACAGAGGTTCTTTGTGTCATTGGGTCAACAATAATGGCTTCATGGTCATTTTTCTTTACAAAATCAATAAATAGGGTGGTGGGGGTAGATCCAACCTCAACAAAAACCCCTGCGGTGGAAAGTTCAATTTCTTGATTATTTTTGGTGTTTTTATAAATAATTGACTTAATAAAATTGTCTCCTTTAATCTCGACAATTTGTGCGTTAAGAATCAGCTTGAGTTTGTCTAATTGGGATATTTTTTGAACAACAAGTTCATCAGCTCTAAATTTTTCGGACCGATTAAGCAAAGTGACGCTTTTTGCATAAGCCGATAATTGAGAAGCTGACTCAAAAGCTGAATTTCCACCCCCGATAATAACGACATCTTTGCCAGTAAAAAGAGGACCATCACAAGTGGCACAGTAGACCAATCCCTTTCCTTCAAATTTTTTTGCTCCAAGACAATCTAATTTCTTTCTAGAAGCACCTGTGGCAATCATAACCGCCCTTACTGAATAAGTTTGAACATCAGTGATGATGTTAAAAAGATTATTTGTTTGTTGTTCAATTTTTTTTACTTTCTCTTTCTTGATATCAACAACATCTTGAGAATAAGCCCTTAAATGTTTCTCAAGTTTTTTGGCTAATTCTTGTCCGGAGAGAGCAATTGTTCCAATCCAGTTTTCAATTTTAGATGAAGTAGCGCTTTGTCCACCAAAACTTTCAGCAAAAAGGACAGTTTTTATTTTTTTCCGAGAAGCATAAACCCCAGCTGTTACTCCAGCTGGTCCGCCTCCGATGATAGCCAAATCATACATAATAAGTTAGTCGAAAGTTCATAAAGTCTATAAAGTCAAAAGTTAAATAAATTTTTTCTAAAAATTTATTTTTTATTTTTTTGATCTTTTAAGAAAAGACGGAATAGCATCCCAAGTATCATCCTCATCATCCTCAGGAATAATAATATTAGATTTTTCTGGAAGGGGAGAGCCCTTTTTTTGTTTTTCCTCCTTGTCTTTTTTTGAGGAAGTTCCTCCAAAGAGTCCTCCTTTATTTTCTCTTTTTACTTCTTCATCTTTTTCTTCCCTAATGTTTTTTTGGAAAAAACCTCTTCCCCCACTATCTCCATCTGTGTAATCTTTAAATCCAGTAGCAATAACGGTTACTTTAATTTCGTCTTTCTTGAGTTTGTCAGTTTTTGAAGTTCCAAAAATGACTTTGGCCTCTGGGTCAATTGATTCAGTTACAATTTTAGCGGCGTCTTGAATTTCATTTATAGTTAGGTCATCCCCTCCTGCTACTGAAAGCAGAACGCCCTTGGCCCCTGCAATAGAAATGTCAAGCAAAGGTGAATTAATGGCACTACGAGCAGCTTCTTCAGCTCGTTTTTCTCCGGTAGCTCGCCCAATCCCCATAAGAGCCGAACCAGCATTTCCCATAATGGTTAAAATATCAGCAAAGTCAACATTAATTCTTCCGGGGACAGTAATTAAGTCAGAAATTCCTTCTACAGCTTCTTTTAAGATTTTGTCACTCATAGCAAAAGCATCTTCCATAGTTGTCCCCTCTGGAGCAACACTTAATATCCTATCATTAGGAATGACAATTAAAGCATCAACTTCTTGTCTTAATCTTTCAAGACCTTGTTTAGCAATATCGTTTCTTTTTGCTCCTTCAAAAGAAAAAGGTTTAGTCACGACAGCCACAGTCAATATTCCTAAATCTTTGGCGATTTTTGCTATTATAGGCGTGGCTCCTGTGCCTGTTCCCCCTCCGAAGCCTGCAGTTAGAAAAACCATATTTGAGCCCTTGAGAACATCTTGAATTTCTTCAGCTGTTTCTTCGGCAGCTCGTTTTCCTAAATCAGGATCCATCCCGGCGCCCAATCCACCCGTGAGGTTTTTCCCAATATGAATCTTCTTTTTTGCTAAAGAATGATGTAAATCCTGGGCATCAGTGTTAATTGCAACAAATTCAACTCCTTGAACTTTGGATTTTATCATATAATTAGTGGCGTTTTTTCCAGCCCCACCAACTCCAATGATTTTTATTCTAGCAAAAGCTTCTACAGCTGTATTTATTTTTGGCATATTTAATTTCTTTTATTATTAACGACTTAATTTTTTAGCCCTAACATATGAGCATCTATTTACCTTTAATAATAAACATATTAACAGAAAAAGCAAAACTATACAAAGAATTGTTTAATCCATTTTTTTCCTCGGTCTTTAATATTTTTGGTCAATTTAGATATGGAAAAACTATCCTCAGACAAGGTTAAACCAGTCAAACATAAACCACAAGCCACAGCCCAAGTTGAATCTTGAATTCTTTCTTGATTGGAGTTTAAAAAATACAGATTAGCAATTCTGGAAGGTAAATTAAGAGAAGCTTTGGCCAAATCATTTATTGTAGTAATGCCCGAACCACCACCAGAAAGAATAATTCCAGCGGGGAGAAGTTCATTTCGGTCAATCTTTTTTAAATGGTTTTCAATTAATATAAAAATATTTTTTAAACGAGTAGTGGTAATTTCTTCTAATTCTCTCTTGGAATATATAGTTGAGGTTATGATACCTTGTTTAATTTTTTCAGCTTCACCCAGTTCAATTCTAAAACCGAGGGCAATATCATTGGTGATATCAGTTGAACCCATAGGAAAAACTTCTAACGAGATAGGCAAATTATTTTCAAAAACAACAATAGAAACTGTCTCTGCCCCGATGTCTGTTAAAACACAGCCCACCATTTTTTGTGTTTTAGTTAGCGTTACACAACTATTTGCAATAGGAGAGGCAACAATTTCGCCTTCAATTTCAATTTGGGCGTCTTCAACAACTTGAACGAGATTATTATAATGTTGTTCCAAACAAACGATAAAGAGTGATTCCACTTTTAATTTTTCACCTTTCATTCCAACTGGGTCTCCTAAAACTTTTCTGTTATCAATCATAAAACTGAAAGTGGCGACATGAATGACTTTCTTATTCAAAAAAGCAGGACTGTTTTGACTTTCTTTTATTGCATTGTTGACGTCAAGTTCTGTTATTTCAGAATCAGCTCGAGTAATTGTTGTTGTCCCCTTGGCTCTTATTCCTTCTAATCCCTCTCCTCCAACTGAAATTGTTGCTTTTTTAATTTTTACGTTTGCGCTTTTTTCTGCCTGTCTGACAGCTTGTAAAACACTTTCTGTGGTTTCTCTTTTGTTTATAATATAACCGTGTCTTAATCCCCTTGATTTACAAAGACCTCTCCCAATAATGTGGGGAATAAGTTTATTTTGACTTTTAACCAATTCAGTAATAACCACTTTAATTTGGTAAGTTCCGATATCTATCCCTGTGGTAATTTTTCTTGTCACAATAAATCAAATAATAAAATTATCGATGATAATTTAAATGTTTTTAAAGAAAGAAAAACAGGCTAGAAATTAAAGATTAAATTTCTTTCTTATTCTTTCTTCCTCTCCTTCCATTTTACTACTATGTTCGTAACCTTTCAAATGAAGCAAACCGTGGATAAATAAAAAACCTATAAATTTATTGTAAGATTTGTCAAATCTGAAAGACTGTTTTTTAGCTAAATTTAAGTTTATAAAAATTTCCCCCTCGTCTTTTGATAGGGGAAAAGTTAAAATATTTGTAGGTCTACCGATTTTTCTGTATTGTTTATTTAACTTGCGAGATAATTTATCTCCAATAAAAACTAAACTTAACTCGTAATCCTCGTTTAAAACAAATTGCTTAATTTTATTAAATGAAATAACGGGTGTTTTTTTCTTAGTTGTATTTTTTATTTCCATTTCTATATTAAACCACAAAACAACAAAATAAAAAAAGGGTCTGCTGACCCTTTTTATTTTTTATCTTAATCTATTTTCTGGGACTTTGCCCATTTTTATTTGTTTTTTTATTTCTTCTCTTTTTTTAATTTTACTTAAAGTCCCTTTTTTCTTTATATATTTTGAAATTGCTCTTTTATGATAACGAATAGAACGAACACGAGGAAGAATTCCAGCATTGCGGACCTTCTTAGTAAAACGACGAATTATATTAGTATCATTTTCGTTATTGCTTTTTATTACTTCTGCATTAATCATGAGTATAAACTATCATTTTTTAGTAAAAAAAGCAATAAAAAGTTATTTTAATTGTCGTAAATAGGGGAGAAGGTCACTGGTAAATATTGTTTTTTGAGAGGCCTTTCTTAAATCTTTTACAATAACAGTCCCCTCAATCACTTCTCTTTGACCTAAGATTATAGCATAGGGGACTTCTGATTGTTTGGCTATCTCAATTTGTTCAGAAAATTTGTCCAAGTATAGGTTTTGCTGAATTGTCAAGCCAGATTGGCGGAGCAATTCCATAATAGACAAACTTTTTAATTTTGCTCTTGGCCCAAGTTGGATAAAATAAAATTCAGGTTTTTTCCCGTGAAGAGGAAACGGAATTCTTTTTGCTTGAAAATTCTTAATTTCTAAAGAAATTCCAACTGCGGTTGAATCTTTCTTTCGCATAATTTTTCTGGCTAACTCATCATATCTCCCCCCTTTTCCTAAAAGGATTTCTTCGTCGTTCCCGTTATTTTTGCTTCTTATCTCAAAGATTACTTTTGAGAAAAAATTATCTGAACTAATTAAAGAGTTGTTAAGACGATAAGCGATATCAATTGATTCAAGGTGTTCGAGGACTTCTTTTAAGTGTTTTTGACTATTCTCGGATAAAAAATAAATTGATTTAGGAGCACCATCTCTTAGTTGTTGACATTCTTTGTGGTTACATGTCAATAAATTAAATATGTTTTTTTTATTTAACTCCCTACATTTGGGATGTAGTTGGTTAATCTTACTTTTATAATAATTAAAAAGTTCATTTCTGAATAACAGAAAAGATTCTTTGTCTCCGACACTATTTATATCTACAATAATATTTTTGAAACCCTCCTCAGTTAAGGCGATAACAGCTGTTTGTATAATAATGGCTTCTGCAATACTGTGAGGAACACCAATGATATCAAGATTTTTCTCAAAGTTAAAACTTTTCCTACAACGATTATTGGCTTGTTTGTTTAAGTTACTATAAACCATTGAAACGGTATTTTTTTTCTGGAGGTCGTTTAATAGTTGTGATTTTATAAGAAAATTTTTTTTCTCAGAACTAAAATCTGTTTGCTTGTCTATGTGGAGAGGGGGAACTTCCAATGTTTCAAAACCATAATGTGTAGCTACTCTATCTATCCCATTAATTTTTTTTGTCATAATTATTTTATTAAATAAAGTTTAATTGCTAATTAGACACCCAATAAATTGGCTTATTTAATTTTTAAAATTTGTTTGAACTTTCTGGAAAAAATTCTATTTGATTAAAAGGGAACAATCTAAGAAAAGCTCTGCCGATAATAAGATCTTTTGGTAAGGAACCCCAAGTTCGCGAATCTGAACTGGCGGGTCGATTATCCCCCATAACAAAATACTCGTCTTCACCCAAAGACATTTCAGATTCGTTATTACCTAAATTTTTTATGTAGGGTTCTTTTAATTCGAATCCGTTTGGATTTTCTTCGTTTTTTATAAAAATCTTAGAACTTTTGATTAAAACTGTTTCATTAGGAAGACCAATTATTCTTTTGATGAAGAATTTTTTATGGTCTCCAGGATATTTGAAAACAATTACTTCTCCTCGAGCTGGTTCAGTGAAATTATAAGAAAGTTGGTCTACAATAAGATAATGTCCAGTTTCAAAATTGGGGCTCATAGATGCTCCACTAACCAGAAAGGGTTGAGCGATAAAAATTCTGAAAGGCAAAACTATTAAAATAGCAATCAAAGAAAATTTAAGGGTTTCTATAATAAAATTTTCCTTGTTTTCATTCATCTTGTTAGTATTTTATTACAATTGAAAGCGAAAAGCAAAAATTAGAACACAAAAAAGAAATAAGAAAATTTATTTGTTGGGTCAAGTTAGAAATTACAAAGAGAAGGGGGTTACTTTTTTGTTTTTTTTGATATACAATTGCAGATATGTCTTATATTCTTGTTGGTTTAGGAAATCCGGGGAAGGAATATGAAAATACTCGTCATAATTTGGGGCGAATTGTTTTGGAATGTTTCCGCAAGAAATGCGATTTTTCAGATTGGAAAGAAAGTAAGAAAAATCACGGGCTTATCTCTGGGGGGAAGATAAAGAAATCAAAAGTAATGATGTTAGAGCCAGAAACATTTATGAACAAATCGGGGTTAAGTGTCAGTTCTTTTATTGATAGTAGGAAAAAAGCCGAAAAATTAATTGTTGTTCATGATGATTTAGATTTACCGATTGGAACATTTAAAATTTCTTATAATAAGGGAAGTGGGGGGCATCGGGGGTTAGATTCTATTGTAAAAAATATTAAGACGAAGGAATTTGTTAGGGTGAGGGTGGGAATTTCACAATTTACACCAACAGGAAAGTTAAAGAAACCGCAAGGTGAACAGAAAGTGCTTGATTATCTAATGTCAGATTTTAGTAAAAAAGATTTAGAAATTTTAAAAAAGATTAAACCTAAAATAGTTCAAGCAATAGAATCTGTGATTGTAGATGGTCGGCAGGTGGCAATGAATTTGTTTAATTAAACTTCAAATAAAAAAGACGGATTAAATAATCCGCCTTTTTTATTTTATAAATTCAGCAA
>Ga0265595_1001590_pt1 | contig 17040 bp, 16 predicted proteins | sample saktaG_15_FD_190148 | JGI IMG/M metagenome (GOLD analysis project Ga0265595, IMG submission 190148) | Saline water microbial communities from Sakinaw Lake, British Columbia, Canada - sak_2013_06_06_50m | ecosystem: Environmental > Aquatic > Non-marine Saline and Alkaline > Saline ... | reverse complement strand
GCCGTGAAGCACACGCTCTCCATCCTCGTCGAGAACAAGCCCGGCGTGCTCACGCGGGTCGCCGGGCTCTTCGCCCGCCGTGGCTTCAACATCGAGAGCCTCGCGGTGGGCCTGAGCGAAGACCCCAAGCTGAGCCGCATCACCATCGTCATCGACGGCGACGAGCACCCGGTGGACCAGGTCACGAAGCAACTGCACAAGCTCATCAACGTGCTCAAGATCCGCGACCTCGACCCGGGCAACGCCGTCTCGGCCGAGCTGCTGCTGGTGCGCGTCGCCGGCGAGGGCGACAAGCGTGACGAGGTGCTGCAGATCGCCGAGATCTTCAAAGCCAAGATCGTCGACGTCGACCGGCGGACGCTCACGCTGCGAGTGGTGGGCGCCAACGACAAGCTCGAGGCGCTGCTCGAGCTGCTGCAGCCGCTCGGCGTGCTCGAGGTGGTGCGTACGGGGACGGTCGCGATGGGGCGGGGGCGCGGCTGAGGCTGCGCCCGGCCGCCCCGCGCGATCGCGCCCGCCTGCGCGTGACGGCGAGAGCGCGGCATGAGCTCTGAGCTCGCCGCCGCGCTCTCGCTGGGCGCGCAGGCCTTCGTCGTGGGGCTCTCCGGGGCGATGTCCCCGGGCTCGTACCTCACGGTCACGATCGCCCGGACGATGCAGAAGGGGCCGCTGTCCGCGGCGCTCATGCTCGTCGGGCACGCGCTGCTCGAGGTCGCCCTGCTCGTCGGCTTCGCCTTCGGGCTGCAGCACTTTCTGCAGTTGTCGACGGTGACCCTGGCGCTCGCCGTCGCCGGCGGCGTCGTCCTGCTGTGGATGGGCGGCGGGCTGCTGACCGGCGCCGCCCGCGGCACCCTCTCGGTCGATCTCGAGAGCGCCGAGCACGCCGGCATGTCCGGCCACCCGCTCGGCGCCGTCGCCCACGGGGCGATCGTCTCGCTCTCGAATCCCTACTGGACGCTGTGGTGGGCGACCATCGGCGTCAAGCTCGCCGTCGACGGCCTGGCCATCGGGCCCGTCGGCGTGCTCGCCTTCTTCGTCGGTCACCAGCTCGCCGACGTCTCGTGGTACGGCTTCGTGATCACGGTCGTGCACCGCGGCAAGGGGCTGCTGACACCGCGCACGTACAGCATCGTCATGGGCGTGCTGGGCGCCGCGCTGCTGTACATGGGGCTGCGGTTCCTGGGCGAGGCGCTCGGCCTCCACCTGCCGTGGCTGCCGTTCTAGCGGAGGACGGCTCCGGGCGCGCTCCGGGCTCCGCTCAGCCGGTGCGCCCCTCGTGCTGCGCCTTGCGCGAGCGCACGAGGGCGTTGGCCTGCGGGGGCAGCTCCGCGTGCTCGGCGATCAGCGGGCACTTCACCCTGAAGAGGAAGAAGATGTCGGCGTCCGCGTCGCTCAAGGTCTCGTAGTTACCCTGCCCCTTGGCGATGACCAGGTCAGCCTCGGCGAAGACGCTGCGGAAGCGCGGCGAGCAGTCGGTGAGCACCGTTCCGGGGGCGTCGGAGCCGTTGTCGACGACCGGCGCCAGCGCGTCGAGGCCGGCGAGGAGGGCGTCGGGCATGGTCGCGTCGTTGAGCACCGGGGCGCCGCGCACGGCGATGGTCAGCCGCTCCACGGGGAGCAACTCGACGAGCAGCCTGTCGACCACGATCTCGCCGCAGTTGTCCGTCAGGAAGAGGATGCGCCCGGCTGCGGCGACGGCCTCGCGAAAGGCGCTCAGGCTCCCGCGCAGGGGTTCGTGAAGGCCGCGCTCGAGGGCGCGGACGACCGCGTCGCCGGGCTCGTCGCCGTCCGCGCCGCCGTGGAGGCCGCCCTCCATGGCCGCGGCGTTCATGCCGGCGTCGAGGACGTTGGCGGCGATGGCGAGGCGCACCGCGGCCCCCAGGGGGTCGTCCGAGTCCCGCACGAGCGCGCGCAGGCGCGGCAGCGCCGCGAGCGCCGCGGCGTTGGAGCGGGCTTTGAGCGCGCCGTAGGGGTCGTCGTGGCCGGCGAGCCCGCGGACCAGGCGGTGGATGCGCTGCCCGATCTCCGGGGGCGACCGGTCGTAGTCCAGGTCCGACGCGAGAGCGGCGAGCGCCTCCCGCATGATCCGGCGCTGGGTGGCCTCGTCGTCGGCGGCGAAACGGGCGGCCTCGAGGGCCTGCCGGGCGAAGCAGGGGACGCAGTCCAGGGTGGTACGCATCGTGAACGCAGACCGCCTTCTGTCGTCGGGTGAGCCGTGCGCTCTCATGCTACCTCGTCACGGCCACGGGCGAGGCCGCGCCGTCGTGCTTTGCGCGCGACGGGGATAGACTCTCGAGCATGACCACATCCTCGTCCCAGAGCCCCGCGCCGGCCGTCGCGGCCCCCGGCCACGAGGCCGTGAGCCGCGCCGTCTCGCGCGTGGCGTTCTGGGGCGTCGTGGTCAGCGTCGGCCTGCTCGCCCTGACCGTCGCCGTCGCCGTCGCGTCCCGGAGTCTCACGCTCGTGGCCGCGGCCGTCGACTGCGCCGTCGACGTCGTCACGGCCCTCGTCCTCTGGGCCGGTCTCAAACTCGCCGACCGCACGTCGTCCAGGTTCCCCTTCGGCCTGTACAAGGTCGAGAACGTCCTCCAGGTCGTGATCGCCCTCCTGCTCTTCGTCGCCGCGTACGAGGTCGCCGTCCAGGCGCTCACCGCCGGCGCACGCGAGGCCGACATCGGCCCGTGGGTGATCGCCGGGGTGGTCGTCTCCATCGTGGCGACGTGGCTCTACGGCTGGTGGGCGACGACCGTGGGCAGGCGGGTGTCGTCGCCGGCCCTGGTGGCGGACGGCAAGCACCGCCAGACCGACGTGCTCTCGACATCGCTGGCGCTGGTCGCCGTGGTCTCCACCGCCCTCGGCTTCAACGTCGACCGCTACGCCGCCATCGTCATCGTGGTGTTCGCCGTGTACTCGGGCTGGCGCCTCCTGGTCGCCGGGATGAAGGTGCTCCTCGACGCGTCGGTCGACGCCACGGTGAAGGCGCAGATCGAGCGCGTCCTCGCGACCGAGGCGCTGGTCGTCCAGGTCGACGGGCTGGCCGTCCGCAGCGCCGGCCGCTACCTCTTCCTCGAGGCCACGCTGCAGGTGCGGACTGACGACCTGGCCCGCGCCCACGCGGCGAGCGAGCGCCTCGAGCAGCGGGTCCGCGCCGAGGTCCCGGCGATCGAGCGGGTGAGCTTCCACGTCGAGCCCCGCCGGCGCGACGTCTGGCATGTGGCGGCGCCGCTCGCGGCGCCGTCCGGCGAGATCAGCAGCGAGTTCGGCGAGGCGCCGTACTTCGGCTTTGCCGAGGTGCGTGACGCCGACGGCGGGATCCTGCGGCAGGAGATCGTCGAGAACCCGCTGCTCAGCCTCGAGAAGCAGCGGGGCATCCTGGTGGCGGAGTGGCTCGTGGGGCGCGGCGTCGACGTCCTGCTCACGACGCGTCCCGTCAACAAGGGGCCGAGCTACGTGCTGCGCGAGGCCGGGGTGGACGCGCGGCTCGCGCAGCACGCGAGCCTGAGCGACGAGCTCGCCGAGTGGCGCCCCGCCGTATCCTGACGCGCCGCTTCGCGGGGCCGGTTTTCCGGGTCGGCATAGTGGGCATATGCCCGTAACCTCATTGCCGCAAAGGAGTCAGATGCAATCCCGTCTACGCTACTTGCCGATCTCCGTTTTCTCCCTCATTCTCGGTCTCTCGGGCTACGCCATCGCCACGCAGCGCGTGTTCGGGCATCTGGGCTGGGGAGACGGGTTCCCCACGGCCCTGGTCTACGCCACGAGCGCCTTCTACGCTCTCCTGCTCATCCTGTACGGCGCCAAGGTGCTCCGGTACAGGGAAGCCATGCTCGCCGAGTTCCACCACCCGGTCATGGTCAACTTCTTTCCGACGGTGACGATCTCCCTGCTCCTGCTGAGCATCGCCTTCCTGGAGATCAGCGGACCCGTCTCGCTGGCGCTCTGGATCGTCGGCGCGGCGCTGAACCTCATCCTCACGATCATGGTCCTCTCGACCTGGGTGCGGCACTCGCGCTTCGAGATCGACCACTTCAGCCCGGCGTGGTTCATCCCGGTCGTCGGGAACCTCATCGTCCCGGTCGCCGGGGTGGTGCACGCGCCGGCCGACGTGTCGTGGTTCTTCTTCGCCATGGGCCTCGTCTTCGCGATCGCCCTTCTCGTCATCTTCTTGCACCGCATCATCTTCCACCAGCCGCTTCACGACCGGCACCTGCCGACCCTGTTCATCATCATCGCTCCGCCGGCGGTCGCGGCCATCTCCTACGTCAAGCTCACCGGGTCGTTCGACTCCTTCGCCCGCATCCTGTACTTCATCGCCGTGTTCTTCGCGATCTTCCTCGTCGCCCACATCCGCATGTTCGGCCGGCTGCACTTCTACCTCTCCTGGTGGGCGTACACGTTCCCGCTGGCGGCCCTCACGATCGCCACGTTCCTGGTCGGCAAGGAGACGGCCACGCCGTTCTACCAGGACGCCGCCACGGTGCTCTGGGCGGTCGTCTCGATCCTGGTCGCCGGCCTGGTCGTGCGCACGCTGGTCGCCGTCGGCCGCAACGAGATCTGCCGGGCGGAGCCGGGAGCGGCGAAGGAGGTCACCGACGCGGACGGCGACGCCTTCGAGCCCGAGACGGGGGTCGGCCGGGCGTAGGCGCTCACGGTGCGGGGAGCGCCTCTCCGGGGGAGACTCACGGTGAGGCTGCCGGGCCGGCGCAGGCCCGCCCGGCAGTCGGCAGCCGAGTACCTCGAGCGGAAGGGGCGTGGGACGATGCTCGACACGACCGCCATCGACGAGTGGCTGGCGCTCTACCGCGCGGCGTGGTCGACCGACGACCGCGACGACGTCGCCCGTCTGTTCAAGGACGACATCCGCTACTACACGGCTCCCCATGGCGACCCGCTTCGCGGCGTCGCTCCGATCGTGGAGTATTGGCTCGGGGAGAAGGAGTCGGGGATCCCGTGGGAGTTCGAGTACGAGGTGCTGGCGAGGGAGGGCGACCTCTGGGTCGTCCGCGCCGTCACGCGCTACCCCGAGGGTACCCGGGACGCGAACGGCCACGAGGTGTTCTCGAACCTGTGGCTGGTGACGCTGGAGGATGACGGGCGCGCGAGCGAGTTCATCGAGTACTACATGCTCGCAGAGTGACCGCGACCGATACCGACGCCCGGCGGCCGCCGGGGAGGTTTGCGTCGGCTCGGGCCGGTGATAGTCGATGAAAGGCGGTCTACTCAGGGAGGGCGCATGTACTCACTCGCCGACGACTTCCGTGCAGGGCTCTTCACGGCACACGAGCCGCCCTGCCTCTCGATGTATCTGCCGACGCACCGGCACGCGCCGGAGAACCGCCAGGACCCCATCCGCTTTCGCAACCTCGTGAAGCAGCTGGATGCTTCGCTGCGCCGCGCGTACCCCGGCAGTGAGGTCAAGGCGCTGCTGCGGCCGTTTGAAGAGCTGGCCGGCGACCGCCCGTTCTGGGAGCACACGCTCGACGGCCTGGCGGTGCTGGCGGCCGACGGCCTGTTTCGCGTCTACCTGCTCCGGCGCTCCGTCCCGGAGCTGGCGGTCGCCGCCGCGAGCTTCCACGTGAAGCCTCTGTTGCGCGAGTTGCAGCCCGTCGGCGGGTATCAGATCCTCGGGCTGAACCGGCGGGAGGTCGAGTTCTTCGAGGGCGACCGCGACGTACTGCACGAGGTCGAACCGGCCAAGGGGGTGCCGCGCACGATCGCCGACGCCCTTGGTTCGGAGACGGCGGAACCGCATCTCACCGTGGCCTCGTACGGCGGCGCCGGTGGTGCCTCGGCCATGCGCCACGGGCACGGCGACAGGAAGCAGGCCGTGGACACGGACACGGAGCGCTTCTTCCGCGCCGTCGACCAGGCTGTGCTGGAGCATCACTCGCAGCCGTCGGGACTGCCGCTCATCCTGGCGGCCTTGCCGGAGCACCATGACGTCTTCCGCCGCGTGAGCCGGAACCCGTTCCTTCTCCCGGACGGTATCCCGATGCACCCCGACGACCTGGCTCTCGATACTCTTCGCGAGCGCGCCTGGCAGGCGGCGGAGGCGCGGTACGTCGCGCGTCTGGCCGCCCTCGCCGGGGAGTTTCGCGAAGCCGCGAGCAAGGGCCTCGGCGCCGACGACCCGGCGCGCATCGCCGAGGCCGTCTCTCAGGGCCGCGTCGGCACGCTGCTGCTTGAGGCGGAGCGCACCGTCCCGGGGAGCATCGACGCCGCCACCGGCGCCGTCGCTTTCGGCGATCTCGACGATCCGGAGGTCGGGGACCTGCTGGACGACCTCGCCGGACACGTCCTGGCCAAGGGCGGCGAGGTCATCGTCATGCCGGCGGCGTCGATGCCGAGCGCCACGGGAGCGGCCGCCATCTTCCGGTTCTGACCGCGAGCGGCGTCGCGTTCACGGTCTCGCGACCCACCCGCGGTCCGGTGCGCCTCGCGCGTCGTGACCCGTGACAGGCACTTCGGCGTCGGATACGCTTCGCGCCGACTACGACCTGACGTGCCGAAGGGGTGGCGATATGAAGATCCGCGTCCTTGCTCTGCTCTCGGTTCTGCTCCTGGCAACCTCGGTGGTCATCGCGTGTGGAGGCGGCGCCGACGACGGTTCGGGCGGCGGGGCCGGCGGATCGGACCTCGGCGACACCATCGTGCTGCCCGACGGTTGGGAGATGCTCGACGCCGTCAGCGTGGAAGACGTGGAGGGTGTCGTCGGCGTCACCGGGTACGAGCCGTGGAGCGAGCCGCTGAGCGACGCGGCGGCCGGCAAGCCTCAGGGAGGGTACGCGGGCCCCGACGGGGTCGCCTCCAAGATCAACATCCTCGTGTACGCCCAGGACGGCCATGCCGAGTACGACCGCGTCGCCGGCTACGTCCAGAACCCGACCGCAGTGGAGAGCGAGCTGTGGGACCAGGCGGTCTTCGGCGACATGCCCGACGCCGGGGAGGAGCTCGTCGCCATCCTCGCGCGCCGGGGCGACGTGTGCATGCGCATCCGCTGGAACCCGGACGCCTATGCAGACTGGGACCAGAAGGACCTCGCGATGAAGCTCGGCGCCATGGTCACCGAGAGCCTCTTCGCGAAGTGACGGCTCCGGCAGTCGCGCGCAGGCGACCGTCGCGTCGCGTAGACTGAGGGCAGGTCAACGACAAGCCCACGGTCCACGAGGTGAGAGATGGTCGAGCAAGCGACGGTGCACGAGGCTGCGGCGCAGCAGGCGGCGCGGCGGCAGGCGGTGCCCGACGAACAGGGGTTCTTCGGCAAGTACGGCGGGCAGTACCTGCCGCCGCAGCTCGAGGCACCCTTCGCCGAGATCGTCAAGGCGTACCACGAGATCGAGAACGATGCGGCGTTCATCGCCGAGCTGCGGTACATCCGCAAGCACTTCCAGGGCCGGCCGACGCCGGTCTACCACGCGCGGACGCTCTCGCTCGCCAACGGCGGCGCGCAGATCTACCTCAAGCGCGAGGACCTCAACCACACCGGCGCCCACAAGCTCAACCACTGCATGGGCGAGGGCCTTCTCGCCAAGTACATGGGCAAGAAGAAGCTCATCGCCGAGACCGGCGCCGGCCAGCACGGCGTGGCGCTGGCCACGGCCGCCGCCCACTTCGGCCTCGAGTGCGAGATCCACATGGGCGAGGTCGACATCGAGAAGCAGGCGCCCAACGTCAGCCGCATGCAGCTGCTGGGCGCCACCGTCGTCCCCGTCTCCCACGGCCTCAAGACACTCAAGGAGGCCGTCGATTCGGCGTTCGAGGCCTATCTCGCCGACTACGACGACTCGATCTACTGCATCGGCTCGGTCGTCGGCCCGCACCCCTTCCCGCTCATGGTGCGTGACTTCCAGCGCGTCGTCGGCATCGAGGCGCGGGAGCAGTTCGTCGAGATGACGGGCAACCTGCCGGACGTCGTCGAGGCCTGCGTCGGCGGCGGCTCGAACGCCATCGGCATCTTCTCCGGCTTCCTCGACGACTCCGTCGAGCTCATCGGCGTCGAGCCGCTGGGTCGCGGCGAGGGCGTGGGCGAGCACGCCGCGACCATGACGTACGGCCGCGAGGGCGTGATCCACGGCTTCCGCTGCTACCTGCTGCAGGACGAGCAGGGAGAGCCGGCCCCGGTGTACTCGTGCGCCAGTGGCCTGGACTACCCCGGCGTCGGGCCCGAGCACAGCTACCTCAAGGACTCGGGCCGCGTCCAGTACGTCACCTGCTCCGACGACGACTGCCGCGACGCGTTCTTCAAGCTCAGCCGTCAGGAGGGCCTCATCCCTGCCCTCGAGAGCGCGCACGCGGTGGCCCACGCGCTCGTCAAGGCCCGCGAGATGAAGACGGGCACCATCCTCGTCAACCTGAGCGGCCGCGGCGACAAGGACATGGACTACGTGATCGAGCACTGGGGGATGGGGGAGTAGAAGCATGACGCGGGCCGCGCGTCCCGGTCGACCGTGCAGCGGCCGCTTCGGCGGCGGTCTGCCGTTCGACCGCCGCGGGCGCGGCCCCCGTCCTCTGCTCGTCTTTCCGGGGCTCGCCTTCGAGAACCAGCACATGGACCGACTCACGGCGCGCTTCGTCTTCGGCGCCTACCGGGATCTGCTGGACGCGTACACCGTCTTCGTGGTCGCGCGCCGGGCGGGCCTGCAAGAGGGCGTGAGCGTTGCCGACATGGCCGCCGACTACGCGGCCATGATCGCGGAGGAGTTCGGCGGGCCGGTCGACGTCGTGGGCACTTCGAGCGGTGGCTCGATAGCCCTGCAGTTCGCCGCCGACCACCCTCGACTCACCCGCCGACTGGTGGTCCACTCCGCGGCGCACACGCTCGGGCCGCGGGGCAAGGAGATCCAACTGGAGGCCGCCCGCCTGGCGGCCCGTGGTCAGTGGGGTCGCGCGGCCGCGCTGCTGATGGAGTGGGTGCTCCCGAGCCGCGGCGCGGGACGGCTGCTCACCCGCTGCATGCGGCCGCTCGCGGCGCTGGCGATGTCGTCCGGCGCGCCGAAGGACCCCGCCGACTTCGTCGCGACCGTGGAGGCCGAGAACGCCTTCGCCTTCAGGGACCGGCTTGGGGAGATCAAGGCGCCCACGCTGGTCGTGGCCGGCGCCGAAGACCCGGGGTATACGCCGAGGCTCTTCCGTGAGACGGCGGAGGGCATCCCCGGATCCCGTCTGCTCCTGTACGAAGGCATGGGGCACCCCGCGAGGGGTCGGCGCTTCCGTCGTGACCTGACGGAGTTCCTGCTTCACGCCCAGTGCGGTACTCTTGGCCGGTGAAGCGGATGACCGGGCAAGCGTTCGATCGCATCGACACCGCCCTCGCCGGCTGGATGGCGCGGCACGGCATCACGCTGCTGCGCCTCAGCCTCGGGGCCATCTTTCTCTGGTTCGGCGTTCTCAAGTTCTTCCCGGATCTCAGCCCGGCGCAGAGCCTCGCCGGCGACACCATCGCCAAGCTCTCCTTCGGCCTCCTCTCTCCGGCGACGGCGGTCCTCATCCTGGCCGTCTGGGAGACGCTGATCGGCCTGGGTCTGATCTCCGGGGTCTGGCTGCGCGCCACGCTCCTGCTGCTCTGGGTGCAGATGCTGGGCACGATCACCCCGCTCTTCCTGTTCCCGGATGCGTGCTTCACCTCGATCCCCTTCGCGCCCACGCTGGAGGGCCAGTACATCATCAAGAACCTGGTGCTGATCAGCGCCGGCATCGTGATCGGCGCGACCGTGCGCGGCGGCCGGCTGAGCGCCGGACGCGACGCCGGCGGTGACCCGGTCGATCCGGGCGGCGGAGGTTGACCCTGGCTGTGGCGCCCAGGCACGTTGCCGCACTCCATCCCAGGCGATAGCATCTACGCTTCCGAGCGCACCCGGCCCGCCGGGCCGTCCAGAGGAGGACACCGCATGTACTACGACAAGGACGCCGACCTTTCCCTGATCCAGGCCAAGACCGTGGCCATCATCGGCTTCGGCAGCCAGGGTCACGCCCACGCCCAGAACCTCCGTGACAGCGGCGTCACCGTCGTCGTCAGCGAGGTGCCGGGCACCGTCAACGCGGAGCGCGCCGAGAAGGCCGGCTTCGAGGTCCTCAGCGCCGCGGAGGCAACGAAGCAGGCCGACGTCGTGATGATGCTGGTGCCCGACCAGACGCAGGCCGTGGTCTACAAGAACGACGTGGGCCCGAACCTCAAGGACGGCGCGACGCTGATGTTCGCGCACGGCTTCAACATCCACTTCGGCCAGATCGTGCCGCCGAAGACCGTCGACGTGACCATGGTCGCCCCCAAGGGCCCCGGTCACATCGTGCGGCGCCAGTACGAAGAGGGCAAGGGCGTGCCGGTCCTCATCGCCGTGCACCAGGACGCCAGCGGCACGGCCCAGGCCCAGGCGCTCGCCTACGCCGCCGGCATCGGCGGCCTGCGCGCCGGCGGCCTCGAGACGACGTTCGCCGAAGAGACCGAGACCGACCTCTTCGGCGAGCAGGCCGTGCTCTGCGGCGGCGCCATGGAGCTGGTCACCGCCGGCTTCGACACGCTCGTCGAGGCGGGCTACCAGCCGGAGATCGCGTACTTCGAGTGCCTGCACGAGCTCAAGCTCATCGTCGACCTGATGTGGGAGAAGGGCATCGCCGGCATGCGCTACAGCATCAGCGACACGGCCGAGTACGGCGACCTCACGCGCGGCCCGCGCGTCATCGACGAGAACGTGCGCGACACCATGCGCGAGCTGCTCGCCGAGATCCAGAGCGGCGAGTTCGCGCGCGAGTGGATCCTCGAGAACCAGGCCAACCGTCCCGTGTTCAATGCGCTTCAGCGCCAGGGCAAGGAGCACCTCATCGAGACCGTCGGCAAGGAGCTGCGCGGCATGATGAGCTGGATCGACGAGGGCGGGCTCGACATCGACGTCTGAGCAAGCCCGGGATCGGTGCCCGGATCGTCCGTCAGCTTCCCAAGGGGGTGCGTGAGATGAGCGCGAACGGCAGAGTCGTGGCGCAGGGCGACCTCGCGCCCGAGTCGCTTGCGTACCTCGAGGGCGAGGGCCTCCGGGTGGACGTCGTCGCACCCGGCGACGACGACGCGCTGCTCCGGGCGATCCCGCAGGCCGACGCGCTGATCGCCGCGCCGGGGAGCGCCGTGCCGGCGGACGTCCTGCGCGCCGGCCGGCGGCTCATGCTCGTCGCCCGGCCCGGCGCCGACGTGGCCGACATCGACGTGGCCGAGGCGACCAGGCGCGGCGTGATCGTCGTCCACACTCCGCGGAGCAACGTGGTCTCGGAGGCCGAGCAGGCACTGGCGATGCTGCTCGCCTGCGCCCGCGACCTCGCGCGCACCGACGCCGACCTCAGGGCCGGCCGCTGGCAGAAGGGCCGCTGGGCCGACTCCGGCGTCGAGGTGCGCGGCAAGACGCTCGGCCTCGTGGGCTGCGCGGACGGCTCGGCGCTGCTCGCCGAGAGCGCCGGCGCTCTCGGCATGCGCGTGCTGGCCTGCGATCCGCGCGCATCCGCCGAAGCCTTCTGCGGCTCGCCGCTCGAGCGCGATGAGCCCGGGCGCGTCTACGGCGAGTCCGACTTCATCGTCGTGCACCTGCCGGCCGGCGCCGAGACCGACGGCGTCGTCGGCGCCGGCGAGTTCGCGCTCATGAAGCCCGGGGTGCGCTTCGTCAGCCTGTCCGGCTCTGACGTCGTCGACCGCGCCGCTCTGCTCGGCGCGCTCGAGAGCGGCCGCGTCGCGGCCGCCGCGCTCGAGGTCTCCGCCGCCGACCTGCGCCCGGGCGACGCCCTGCTCGCCGCGCAGAACGTCCTGCTCACGGCGCACCTCGAGGCCTCGACGGCCGACGCCCGGCGCCGCGCCGCGATGACCGCCGCCGAGCAGGTGGCCGGCGTGCTTCGCGGCGAGTTCCCCAGCGGCGCCGTCAACGTCCCCGTCGAGGCCGGGGACGACGCCGGCGAGCTGATGCCGTACCTCGATCTGTGCACGCAACTCGGCCGTCTCGTGGTGCAACTCGCCGGCGATCCCGTGGGCGCCGTCCACGTCACGTACGGCGGGAGCGTCGCCTACTTCGACACCCACCTGCTGACCCTCGGCGTCCTCGCCGGCGTCCTCGCCGGCCGCGCCGACGGCCCGGTCAACTTCGTGAACGCGAAGGGCATCGCCGACGCCTGCGGCGTCGGCGCCACCGAGGAGCGGCAGTCCGACGTCCCCGACTTCCCGCGGCTCATCACCGTCACGGCCGCGGGCGCGGGCGGGGAGGTGTCTGTCTCCGGCACGTCGCTCGGCCGCGAGCACAAGCCGCGGCTCGTCAGGGTGTTCGGCGAGGATGTCGACATCGCGCCGGCGCCGCGCATGGCCTTCCTGCGCTACGTCGACGTGCCCGGTGTCGGGGGCAAGCTCGGCACGCTGCTCGGCCAGTGGGGCGTCAACATCGGCCACATGTCGGTAGGGCGTGGGCGGCTCGGCAACGAGGCCGTCATGGCGCTCACGCTCGACTCACCGCTGTCCGCGGCGCAGATCGACGAACTCGTCGAACACTGCGGCCTCGAGTACGCGCGCGCGGTCGAACTGTAGTCGCCGCGACGGCCGCGCCGCCGCATCTCGCGCGGCTTGTGCATCTGGACACAAGCGCGGCCGTGCGGTATCCTGTGGCGCATGCGAGACTCGATACATCGCCCGTCGTGACGGCTGGAGCGGGCGGGGCGGCACGACCGCCCCGCCCGCTCCAGCCGGCCCCCGCATCACGCCACGAGATCCCTCGCCGCCTCAGGCCCGTGCGCCTGCTCCCACGCCTCACGATCACGCGATCGCGCGCGGCCGCAGCCCGGTCCGGGCCTCCCGTCGCCTCGGCCGCCGAGCATACGGGCGAGGCCGGGGACGCAGTCCCATGCGGCCCCTCCTGACTGGGCGTTCAACGTTTGTGCAAGGCCGCACGCACGCCTAGAATCGCGTCCCTGCATACTCGATCATCCGTTCCGCCGGCCGCACCCCCGGCGCCCGACCATCCACGAAAGGACCACAAGATGCAGAAGCGCTTCCTCATCACCCCCGGCCCGACGCCCGTGCCGCCGGAGGTGCTGTCCGCGCTCTCCGAGCCGGTCATCCACCACCGCGCGCCGCGCTTCACCGAGATCCTCACGCAGGTCGTCGCCGGGATGAAGTACATCTACCAGACCAAGAACGACATCATGGTGTACTCCGCCAGCGGCACCGGCGCCATGGAGGCCGCCGTCACCAACGTCGTGAACCCCGGCGACCACGTCCTGGTCGCCTGCGTCGGCAACTTCGGTGAGCGCTGGAAGAAGCTCACCGCCACGTGGGGCGCCGAGGTCACGGCGCTCGACTACGCGTGGGGCACCAAGGCCGACCCGGCCGACATCGAGAAGGCGCTCGCCGCCGACCCGGCGATCAAGGCCGTGTACGTGCAGCACAGCGAGACGTCCACGGGCGTCGTCAACGACATCAAGGCGATCGGCGAGATCGTCGCGAAGACGCCGGCGATCCTGGTCGTCGACGCCATCAGCGGCCTCGGCGCCAGCGATCTGCAGACCGACGCCTGGAAGGTCGACATCGCCGTCGCCGGCTCCCAGAAGGCGCTCATGGTGCCGCCGGGCCTGGCCTACGCCGCCGTCAGCGACAAAGCCTGGGCCGTCATCGAGCAGTGCACGACGCCGCGCTTCTACTTCGACTTCGTCGCCATGCGCAAGAAGATGACCGGCGACTCCGCCCAGACGCCGTACACGCCGGCCGTGAGCCTCATGGTCGGGCAGAACGCGGCCATCGACCTGATCAGGGAAGAGGGCCTCGAGAACGTGTTCGAGCGGCATCGCGTGCTCGGCAAAGCCGCGCGCGAGGGCGTCAAGGCGCTCGGCCTCGAGCTGTTCGCGGTCGAGGATCCGGAGGCGAACTCCGTCACCGCCGTCAAGGTGCCCGAGGGGGTCGACGGCGGCAAGATCGGCAAGATCGCCCGCGACAAGTACGGCGTGTGGCTGGCCGGCGGCCAGGGCGCCGTCAAGGGCAAGATCTTCCGCTTCGGCCACTGCGGCTACTTCGGCCACAGCGACATCGTCGTCGGTCTGAGCACCGTCGAGATGGTGCTTTCCGAACTCGGCTACGACGTCAAGTTCGGCGCCTCCGTGGGTGCGGCCGAGCAGGTGTTCATGACCAGCACTGTGCTGCTGTAGAGGGGGCGAGAGGACATGACCGACATCAAGAAAGTCCTGGTCAAGGAGAAGCTCGCCCCCGAGGGCGTGGCCTACCTTGAGGAGCGCGGCTACCAGGTCGACATCGGCACCGAGTGGGATGCGGACGAGCTGCTGGCCCGCATCCGCGAGTACCACGGGATCATCATCCGCTCGGCCACCAAGGTGACGGCCGAGGTCATCCAGGCCGGCGCGAACCTGCAGGTGGTGGGCCGCGCCGGCGTCGGCGTCGACAACGTCGACGTCAAGGAGGCGACCAAGCGCGGCGTCATCGTCGTGAACGCGCCGCAGAGCAACGTGCTCTCCGCCGCCGAGCAGACGGTCGCCCTGATCATGGCCTGCGCCCGCAATCTCGCCCAGGCACACGCCGACCTCAAGGCCGGCAACTGGAACAAGGGCAAGTGGGGCAAGGGCGGGGTGGAGCTGCGCGGCAAGACGCTCGGGATCATCGGGCTTGGTCGCATCGGCTTCCTGGTCGCCGAGGACGCGCGCGGCCTCGGCATGAACGTGCTCGCCTACGACCCGTTCGTGCCGGCCGAGAAGTTCCACGAGCTCGGCCTCGACCGTGCCGACAGCCCTGACAAGATCTACCGCGAGGCCGATTTCATCACCGTCCATCTGCCGAAGAACGCCGAGACCCTCGGCTTCATCAGCGACGAGGAGTTCGCCAAGATGAAGGACGGCGTGCGCGTGATCAACGTCGCCCGCGGCGGGATCATCGACGAGGAGGCCTGGGCGCGGGCGATCGAGAGTGGCAAGATCGCCGCCTCCGCCGTGGACGTGTACCCGAAGGAGCCGACCACGGAGAGCCCGCTGTTCAAGTACGACAGCGTGGTCGCGACGCCGCACCTCGGCGCCAGCACGGCAGAGGCGCAGCTGCGCGCCGGCATGATCATCGCCGAGCAGGTGGCGGCCGTGCTGAACGGCGAGTTCGCCAGCAACGCCGTGAACATCCCTCTGGCGCCGGGTGACGACGCCGACGAGCTCATGCCCTTCCTCGGGCTCTGCGAGCAGCTCGGCAAGCTCGTCGTGCAGATGGCCGACGGCCCCGTGGACGCCTTCGAGATCGCCTACGGCGGCGGCATCGCCCGCTACGACACGCGCATCCTCACGCTCGGTGTGCTGCAGGGCGTGCTGGCCGACAAGGTCGACGGGCCGGTCAACTTCGTCAACGTGCAGAACATCGCGGAGGAGAGAGGCATCAGCGCGAAGGAGTCGAAGCAGCCTGCCGCCGTCGACTTCCTCAACCTGATCACGGTGACGACTCACGACGCTCAGGGCGAGCTCTCCGTGTCCGGCACGACGCTCGGCCCCAAGCACAAGCCGCGGCTCGTCAAGGTCTATCGCCAAGACGTGGACATCGAGCCGGCGCCGCACATGGTGTTTCTGCGCTACGCCGACGTGCCCGGCATGATCGGCAGGATCGGCACCAAGGTCGGCGAGTTCGGCATCAACATCGGCCAGATGGGCGTGGGCCGCGAGGTCAAGGACCAGAAGGCCGTCATGGGACTGACGCTGGACGCGCCCATGAGCGCCGAGCAGCTCGCCGAGCTGGTCGAGAGCTGCGGGCTCGCGGACGGCAGGCGGGTGGCGCTCTAAGCCAGGCGCGCTGACGACGGCCGCCGGCGGGCAGCCGCCTGAGGCCGGATGAAGGAGTGTCGGGGGCGGTGGGCCGCAGGGCCCGCCGCCCCCGCTTGGATGCTCGGGCGCGGCGCCCGACTGCTCGCGTCGGGCTCGACCGACAAGCATCCATCCGCGTTCGCGCAACTCGTCGGGGCAGCGCTGCGCGTGTGCCTGGCGCTCGCTCTTGCGGGGCGCGCAAACGTCACCACCCCCCGGCGATTGTCATCCTTCCCGACCCTTGCATTGGTGGCTAGTCTCTGCCACGGGATGAGAGAGACGACCGAACACCATCGCGACTTGTTCATCGTTCTGGGCACTGCTCGAGGGCCCTTCGGCGGTTCACTGTGGAGCCGGTCGCCGAGCCTCTCCCGTCGCGGGCCGCTCCTCATCGCATTCTTTGTGCTCCGGTGCGCGGGCGTAGGGCATCAATGGTCTGGCTGCCCTGGGTGCGGTACAGTTGGGCAGGCGGCTCGGTCGGCGCGATCATGAGGGCTACTCGGTATTTCCTGCACACGCGTCGTCGCGCAGACCGAGCTATCATCCGAGACGAGTGGATTGAGCGCGTCATCCAGGATCCCTTGTGCGAGGAGCGGCAGGCAGACGGGCGCATCCGGCGCTGGGCACGTGTGCCCGAGATGGACAACCGCGCCCTGCGCGTCATTCTCTTGGGAGATGGCGAGACGGTACACAATGCCTTCTTTGATCGCGATTTCAAGGAGTAGGCCATGCGCGTCAAGTATTTTGCCGACACCGACACTGCTCTGGTCGAGTTCGCCGAAGGTCCGCCAGTAGAGACGCGCGAGCTCGACGAGAACATCTACGTCGATCTCGACGCCGATGGGCACATCGTCAACCTGACTGTAGAGCACGCCCAGCAGTCCGCCGGGATGGACGAGTTCTCTTACCAGCGGCTCCCTGCGCGGATCGGCGCCTGACACGGGGCCTCAGGGTATGCGGTGATACGCCCTTCCGTGCGGCGTGCGGCGGCAGGCCGCAGGGTCTGCCGCCCCCGCTACGTGCGCCTGAGACGGGCGTAGGCGAGCGCCAGTACGTGGCTGGCGACGAGGATCGCCATGCCCAGCAGGGCCGCCACCCACGACGGCCGATCGAACACGCCGAGCGTGATCGCCACCCATCCGATGACGACCCACTGGATGAGGTAGACCGCCGTGATGTTGCGGCTGAGCGACGTGAGGTACTGGGGCACCAGGCGCCACGAGAGCTGGCGGTCGAGCCACCAGA
>Ga0265595_1001589_pt1 | contig 17044 bp, 17 predicted proteins | sample saktaG_15_FD_190148 | JGI IMG/M metagenome (GOLD analysis project Ga0265595, IMG submission 190148) | Saline water microbial communities from Sakinaw Lake, British Columbia, Canada - sak_2013_06_06_50m | ecosystem: Environmental > Aquatic > Non-marine Saline and Alkaline > Saline ... | reverse complement strand
ATTTACATTCTCCAAGTCCTCTTTTTTTATCAAATATTTTCTTATTCCTTTTTGTAGTAAGATTAAGATTGGCTTTGAATAATTAAGAGAAGTTTCCAATTCTGAGAAATTTCCTTCTCTTATGTTGCTTCTAATTTTTTGGAGAACTTCAAGATAAATTCTTTTATCTCTGGCTCTTCTTTCAGTCAATAATTCCTTTTCTGCTTCAAACCAAATTCTATATTCAACACCTACAAACCTTATGATGTCTTTAATCCTTAATTCCATTTTTTCAACTAGCTTTAATTCAACATCTAAATCATCATCTGGTCTGAAATTAAGAACATCTATCTCTTTGGGAGTATCCAAACGAGTAGCTCTTCCTATTCTTTGGATTATTCTTACAGGGTTGTAGGGAATATCAAAATTGATCACCAAATCTGCTCCACTAATGTTGAATCCTTCGGAAAGCGTATCTGTTGATATTAAAACTCTTAATTTATCTTTTTTGTCGTTAAATTTTTCAATAATTGACTGCTTGTTTTTTGTATTAGAATCTACAAATCTTATTTCATCTTGTTTTATTGAGTCTTTGAAGTATTCTTTGATTGCTTTAAGAGTATCTTTGTATTCTGTAAAAATAAGAATCTTTTTATCCTTATTTAATTTCATAATAGAATTAAGTTGATTTATTTTTTGGTCGTTCTTAAATAATACATTCGAGCCGTCTTTTAAGAATGGCTCTAATTGTTGTATCTGCTGATTGATTTTATCTATATCTAATTTTAATTCTTCTAGGATTTTTAGATTTTCTGCTCCTTTTCCCTCTTTTATTTTTTCAATGACCTCAAATAATTTATCTTTGAAGTCTAAATCAAAATTAATGTCAATATCATCTTCATATTCCTCTTCTTCGAGATATTTTGTGTTTTGTTTTTCAACAGCAGTTAATATCATTGTACCTTTTTTAGATAATCTTTTTAATGTAAGATAATAAGAGCTTATATCGCTTTCAAATCTCTTGTAAAGAATCCACTTGAAAAATCCACCTAAACGAACTCCTTTTTCAGGGTCTAAAAGTCTTAAATGTGCTGCTGATAAGCTAGTAATAAAGTCAACAATCCCATTAACAACATCTTTGTATCTGGAATCAAGTTCATATTTCACTTCTTCAACTTCGGGATCTTTTAATTCCGTTATATCTACACCTGCAAAAGTTTTTAGCTCTTCGATATAATCCGCTGAGGTTTTTATCGTTTCTCTTGTTGATTTAACGAACATTTCTTTTTCTATTCCTTCCTGCACTTTGGATAATTCATTTTTTTCAGAGTCTTTTAATTCTTCCCATTCTTTATTTTTGAACAAATTAATTAAGTCGCCTAATTCTCTGACTAAAGTATCAAAAAGCAAATTCTGACCTTTTCTATAAAATAATTTTACAAGATTAAGCAAGTCATCTAAGCTTGTGTTAATCGGTGTTGCAGTCAAGAATAACACTTTTGAATTTCCATTCTCATCTATTATTTTTTTTAAATTTCTTGTTCTATACGCGTCAGGATTTCTATAGTTATGGGCTTCGTCTATAATTATCAAACCATAATTCTTAGCATATTTTTTATATCTGAATACCTCTGGTCTTTTTTGTAAATCTCCCATAGATACAAGAGTAACTTTATCATAAATTTCAAATTCTTTTAGATATCTAGGCCATTGATCTTCATTATGAACTAATCCAGCGGGAGCAAGAATCATTACTTTTTTACCGTTCTTCAAAAAATATTTTGCTATTTGCGAAGCAACATAAGACTTTCCGAGTCCAACAGATGAAGTCAGAAAACATCCTCGATATCCTTTACTGTTGAAATTATTTAAAATTCTTATGAAGTCTACATACTGGAATTGGAGAAGTTTTGACTTTTTAAATTCTTCAAATAAGTAATCAGCATTTAGATGTTTTATCAGTATTTTCAGGAACTCTTTTGGCTCAATGTAAATAAAAGTATTTTGTAATTCTTCTTTAAATTTAGATTTTTCTATTGCTTCAGCGATAGCTTCAGCAACTTTTAATTTTTCAAAGTCTTCCGTTCCTTTAGCCCAAAGATTTTCAAACCATAATTCAACATCTTCTAAATCTCTTGCTTCAGTTATGATATAGTTTAACTCTGTATTTCCAACCAACCCGCTTGGCGTAAGATTTGAAGAGCCGATTATTCCTGCCTTGTATCTATCTAACATACTTGTAGTTTGATTATTTCTTAAGAATAGATAGGACTTGCTATGCAATCTTTCAGGGTTTTTGTCATCTCCGAAATAAACTCTAATTTTCAGCGTCTTATACTCTTTGACTAATTGGTAGAATAGTTTTATGGCTGGTTTTGTTTGTTCATTTATTTCAAAATCATTGAATGTGTCTTTGAATGCTTTAATTAATTGTTCTTTAGTAGGTTTTGAAGTTTCATAACCCATCAAAATTTTAATTTCTTGAAGATCTTTTAGAGAATTGATTATTTCAACTAAACCCTCAAGATAGAAATACCCTACCGCACACTTAAAACTTACAGAATCTTGAGCAATTATCTTTAAAGCTTCTTTCATATTTAGAGATTTCACTCTCTTATTATCGATAATTTTCCCATCTCTAAGAATTTGATTAAAGTCAGACATTATTCTTCTCCTTTTTTAATTCCTCTTCCATAAATTTCTCTACTTTACGGGATAGTATAATGGAATGTTTCGAACAATAATTCTGATACTTTTCATAAATCTCTTCATCAAGACTTAATGCAACAGTTTTTCTTCCCATATGTTTGCATATGACATCATATGTTTATAAATCTTGCGTCTGTCTGTCCAGTGGATAGTGCATATCTTCTTTTTGTAAAAAGAAGCAAAAACAAACGGAATTCCCCCCTACGACGAAACGACGAACTAAAATTGTCCCCTAGATACTTGTTCTTGATGGCTCACTGTGTTCGCTTGATAGAACGCCCCTGAAATTACTTTTCGGACGAAATTTTCCCACACTATGTATGGGAAAAGAGCATAACAGGAATTTAACGGTTACAGGGAACCGCTTCGCTATTTTGCCAAGCAAAATTTCCCTTCCACCCAAATTTATTTTTTGAGGTCGGAATTTTGCGGGTTGCCTCAAAATTCCTCCGCTCTGAAAAATAAACTTCGTTAAATTCCGATGTTAAATACAATAAAATTTCCATTTCTTTTTCTTTATAATAGAACCTACTATAAAAAATTATCGGCGCCAAAACTCAACTTTGCGTACGCAATCCGCCAGAACTTCGTAACTGGCGGAGAAACTAACAGGAATTCCGATGTTAAATACAATAAAATTTCCATTTCTTTTTTTTTAAAATGGGGGAGTTCGTCCTTCGGACATATAGTCTGCTTCGCAGAAATTTATTTTAGAAGGGGGGAGTTCTTAACTAATGGGGGAGTTCCTAGTCCTGCGGACATCTACGCTTTTACTTCGTAAAAGAATTTATATTTTTAGAAGGGGGCGAGAAAACAGAATCTATTTTATCATCTCTATTTGGATTTTTTCTTTAATGTTATTAAATATTTTGGTATATCTAATATCATAATCAATTATTGGAATCATTTCAGTCATTGCTTTAACAAAAGATTTGTCAAAAGGAATCTTATCAATAATAATTATATTGTTCTTTTTTGCAAAAGATTCAATTTTTTCTGAGTATTTTATATTCAAATCAAATTTATTTATGATTATACCTCTTTTTATTCCAAAATGGTTCACAATATCTAAAGCTTTTTTCATATCAGAAAAACCCGAAGGAGTTGGTTCAGTAACAATAATTGCATAATCATTACCAGTAACTGAAGCAATAACTGGACAACCAATACCCGCTGCTGCATCAATTATTATTAAATCTGCATTTTTTGATATTTCATTGCCTTTTTTTCTTACTTCAGAAACAACCTTGCCAGATCCTGAATTTCCAGGTAAAAGTTGAGCAGAAGCAATAGAAAAACCATAATTGGTTTTTGCATATCCAATATAAGCATTTTCAATATCTTGTAATGATATTGCATTAGCTGGACAAATAAGTTCACATGCACCACAACCTTCACAGCCAAATTTGTTAATTTTAGGAATATTCTCTTTAAATTTTAAGGCATTAAAATAGCAAGTATTGATACATTTACCACACCTAATACATTTATCTTCATCAACAATCGCTATTTGATTAGTAGATAACGGTTTCCATTCTACATATTTATCAGTTGATAATGAGAATAAAAGAGATAAATTTGAAGCATCAACATCACAATCAGCACATACTATTTTTTTGTCTTTTGAAAAAGCCACAGCTAATGAACCAGCAATACTGCTTTTTCCAACTCCGCCTTTTCCCGATAAGATTACTATCGATTTCATTTATTCACCACAAAAGTTATATCTGTAATTGTTATTGGATTTCCTTTAGAATATGAATCTACAATTTCTTTAGAATACGGAATTTCAAATATAATCTTTGTTTTATACTTCGAAGCTAATGATTCGATAATTTTTTTAACCCCTATATCAGATCTATTTAAAATAATGCCACCTTTTTTCTTTAATTTGTCTAACAGTTGAAGTATTATCTCCAAATCATGAGCTCCAAGTGGTGTGGGCTCTGTTACTGCCAATACTTTATCAGCATTTTCAAGTGCTGCAATCACAGGACAATGTGTTCCAGCAGCAGTATCTATGATTATATAATCATATTTTTCTTTATTTTTTTCTATTTCCTCATTTAGATGATTAACAATAAATTCAGATATTGGTTGATTTGTTTTTAGTTCTCCAGAAAGAAAATCTAGGTTATCTTTTTTTCCTGAATAAATTTTGCCAATATCTTTAGAAGCCCAACTTATTGCTCTTGATGGACAAATAATCTCACAAGCACCGCATCCATTACATTGGTTTTGCATAAATATGGGATTTTTTCCTTGTATTGATACGATTGCATTGGTTTTACATACTTTTCCACAAGCTCCACCCTTTGTACATTTATCTAAATCGAAGTCTGGTATTCTTTGTTCAATTATCTTTAAATGGTTTCTTTTAATATTTAATATAAGATGATCATTAGGACAATCAACATCTGCATCCACTAAAAGAACTTTATTATCTTTGGATAATTCATAAGCTAAAGCAGTAGCTACTGTTGATTTACCAGTTCCACCTTTTCCACCTGTTATAGCTATGATTTCAACCATGTCTCTTTTTCCTCACAAATAATAATGGAAAAATAATATCACTTAAACAACAAGGTATCAAAACAGCAATAATGAGGAATATGAAAACTACTACAAATAAACTTAAGCTTATTGTTCCTCCCAAAGCCATAATAATGTGAAATAGTGATGCCCATGTACTAAGTAATACATGTCCTGCATGAGGAAATTTTGTTTGTGGATTAAAATAAGCAATAGCAATTCCTAAAAATGCTAAAGGATTTACTAACCACCATTTCTCAATAAACCCCAAATGGATTCCAGGATTTGGAAGACCAAGCATGATTTCTCCAATATAAGGAATTATTGAATCACTAAGGGTTGCTATTCCTACTGAACCTGCATAACCTATTAAAATCAAAATTAAGGGATTAACTTTTTTCGCATAGATTTTATACATAGAAGCAGTAACTAAAGCACTTAAGATAACATGCATAGGATGTAAAACATAAAAAACATTATATGATATGCTAGATGGAATCTTGTAGAATACTAACATAATGATTATTCCTGTTAGAGCTCCAAATATAGTAAATGGTGTATGGTGTTTTAATTCTTTTAATATATTATTTTTCATTGTAGTTTTTAACTGCATTTCTAAATGCTTCCATTGGTAATTTTGAACAATGCATATGAGATATTGGTAATCCATCTAATGCATCAGATATTCGTTTTTCAGTAATTTTTAATCCGTCCTCAATAATTTTCCCCTTAATCATATCAATAAATACATCAGTAGTACTTATTGCTCCAGGACATCCATAAACTTGAAACTTAGCATCAATAACCTTATCATTATCAAATTTAATAAATAAGCGAACAACATCTGAACATTCAGGATCTCCAGATTCACCAATAGCATTATAATTTTTTAGCTCGCCTGCATTTTTAGGATTCTTAAATCTTCTGAGTGCTTCTTCTGTAAACATTGTAATATCTCTAATGTTTTTCGTGCCCACAACTTTCTATTTGGTCATCTAACTTATCCAGATTTTCTATAACTTCTTTTACAGTTTTATAATCTCCAGTTTTTAGAGATAATCCCTTTTCTGCAATTAAGTTTATCGCTCTTCCACCAATACCTTTAGCAAAAATAGTAGTTGGATTTACTGCTTCTTCAATTTGATCTATTGGAGACTTATTTGGATCAGTATGGTCTAAATCATTTTCAATAATCTTTAGTTCTTTTTTCTCCACATCATATACTCCAAAAAAAGGGGCATGTCCAAAATGTTGACTAATTTCTGAATTTTCCCCTTTATTATCAAGCAAAGGAAAAAAGATTCTTTCGTTTTTGTTTTTCTTTTGAACTATCCCAGAATGTGGCTCTGATACTTCCTTAATCTCTTCTAATTTATTATTAACGAAATTTCCAATAGCCTCTTGTACTGTTCCAGACGCAGTATATGCTTTTATATCTAATTTATCTAAAATAGCAGTAGCATTAGGTCCAAGATTACCTGTAATAACAGCTTCAACACCCAATTCTCCAATTTGCTCTCCAGCCTTTATACCTGCACCATGACCTTGTATTGCACCTTCATTTGTAACTGCTTCAAAAGTTCCAACTTCATTTCCATTTACATTAACTATCAAAAAATATTTACACCTTCCAAATCTTTGATCTATTTTACTGTGAAGTTTATCTCCATCAGCTGATATTGCTATTTTCATTTTTATTTCCTCCTATTTTCTTAATACTTATCAAAAATCACCACTATTTTAGTTGTTATATGCTGGTGAAATTTCATTGTTTAAAAAGTTAAAATCTTATCTGATTCCATAACAATTTCATATAAATCTTTCATAGTTGAAAGTGGGCATGTATCAGAAGATTCCATTTGTCTTGATTTCATACAAGAACCACAAGCGTATATCTCTCCACCATTTTCAAGATATTTCGCAACTTGTTCTTTAACATTGAATTTAGGATGTTCAACTTCTGATTCTACTCCTTGCCCCAATAAAAATGTTCTAACAGAATCTCCTTGTTCTAGTGCATAAGTTCCTAACCTATATGCATTCCAAACTGTTTCTGGTTCTGTTTGACTTATGATAATCCCTAATCTCATTTTTATTTCCCCTATTTTCTTGTTAGTTTGTTTCCACATTTTGGGCATTTCTTATTAACACAAGGAAAGCCTTTTTGATGCAGTTCTTCATAATCACATTTAGTACAAACACAGACTCCACCAGGACCCAAACCCTTTGCTTCTTTTATTTCACTTGTAAATTTGCCTTTTTTATGCCATCCAAAACCTTGTCCAAACTCTGGTTTATAAAATCCTGAAGAAATGTTTGAGCTTTTTATTTGGATCGCCACATATTCAAGTGAATCAATTTTATTAATCAAATCATCCCGTAATTTATTTGATTTTTTAGTTGCTTCATTTACATTTAATTTACTAGGTAATATTATTTCAATATTTGCAGTTATTGCAGAACCTTTTTTTTGTGTTTTTAATTCAGAAAGTTCTGTTTTATTTTCTTTTATGATTTCAATGATTTTATCTTCAATATCTTTTCCAGCAGATACATCTAGTAATGAATCTGTTGCTTCCTTACCTAAAGAGAAAGACTTTTTAATAATATATATACCGATAATAAAAGCTAGAACTGGATCTGCATAAATCCAATATTTTGAAAGGATCAATCCTGCCAGTACTGCTAATGATATATACACATCAATTCTTGAGTGAAATCCATCAGAAAGTAAACTTAAAGAATTTTCAGATTTACCAAACTTAATTTTTATTCTTGCCATGATTTCGTTAACAATGGCTGAAAATATCATAATTCCCAATGCTAGATAACTTATAATTATTTGTCCTGGATTAAGAATACCTTTATACGCTTGGTAAAGAATAACAATTCCTGTACAAAATAAGATTATAGTAATTATCAGCCCAGTTAAAACTTCAAATTTATAATGACCATAAGGATGTTCTTTATCTTTTGGTTTTTTAGATATTTTTATTCCTATCAAACTAATTCCTGAAGAAAAAATATCCATTCCTGAATGGATACCATCAGCTAAAATAGCAGATGATTTAGTAATTAAACCTACTAAAATCTTTCCAATTGCCAATACAAGATTAACAAATACTGATATTACTGCTATTTTTTCTTTCATTATCTTTTTATTCTCTGGTCAATAATGTTTCACATTTAGGACATTTTATTTGATTACATGGTTGTCCTCTTACATGTTTTTGTTCATGTCCACATTTAGGGCATTTACATAGTCCCTCTGGTCCTGCAGCAAAAGGTCCATTCATTCTTCCTGCTCTTTGACCTAAACCTCTACCACGACCCATTCCTCTTCCTAAACCTCTTGGTCCTGTTCCATCTCCTCCTGGCATCTTATATTCACCTCCATGAATTTTTATTGCCTTTCCATTAACCAAAGCATCAGTTATTTTTTCTCTTGCTCTGGTTAAAGTTCTTTGAAAAGTAGATTGATGAATTTTCATTTTTTTAGCTGCATCTTCCTGGCTTAACTTCTTAATATTAACTAATCTTAATGTTTCTAATTCATCTAAAGTTAATTCAACTTCTTCTAATTTGCTTAAAGGGATAGCTCTTGGTTTAAAATAAGTTACACCAGGTTCAAAGTTCACTATTTTTATTTTTCTAGGTCTTACCATAATGCATTATAATGCATAACTACTATATAAATGTTTTGTTTTTAAGTTTTCTCGCCCCTTAATACTTGTTCTTAAAAGCTCACTGTGTTCGCATTGATTGAACGGAACTCCCCTAAATGTACTAACTAAAAGAGGCTTCGCCTTGGATGAAAAGAACCCCCCTAACTACTTGTTCTTAATGTAACGCTTCGCTTTCTAGATAGAACTGAACTCCCCTGGTGCTTCGCACATATAGTCTGCTTCGCAGAATTTATAGGAAATGGAAATTTTACTTTGCGGACGCAATTTTCCCACACTTCGTATGGGAAAAGTATTTAACAGGGCTTATACGGTTCGGAACGACCGCTTCGCTATTTTGCCAAGCAAAATTCGTTCCTCTCCCAAATTCAAAATTTGTGGGTTGCCTCAAATTTTGAACTTCGCATAAGCCCGATGTTAAGTGAAATTGCTCCGGCGCCTTGTGAAACAAAGGTTTATAAACTTTAAAAATAATTTTAAAAACATGGATGAAAAAAATAGTAAATTTTTTAAAATATATTATATCCTTGTAATTGTTTATGCGTTCATCGGATTATTTGATACTTTTTTATATGGAGGTAAAGAAACATTTAAACAAGTTGAGATTAGTGGATTATATTCTTTATTAATTGGTCTTTTTGAATTTGCTATTTTTGTATTGAGTATTGTTGCTTTAGTGCTGTTTATCAAAAACAAATTTTCAAAAATAACACTAGTCATTCCAATTTATCATATAGTAATGGCAATATTTGTTTTTGTTTATGCTATAATATGGGGCATTATAAATGTTATGCAGAGTACTCCAATAAGCGAGCAACTTATACCTCCAGGATTAATAGCCATAGGAATAATCTCCTCTTTGTTTGAATTATTTTTTTCAGGATATGTTTTATATAAATTTAAATAAAGGTGCCTTCGCAACTTCTGCATAAATCAATGATTTATTTGACCACGCTGCGCTCTCACTCCACTTCGTTCCGTTCTGGTCACTTAACAGCAATTAACCGGTTCGCTTCGTTGCACTCGCTCACCCAAATTCTTCGCTACGCTCAGAACTTCGGTTAATTGCCAAGTTAGCCGAAATTTTCTTACTGCTTCACGTCGTTGGTAAACCTCAAATCTTTAGATAGGTGCCTTTGTTAAATTGAAATTTAATTAAAAAGAGAGGGGGCTTGTCCTACGGACAGAGAGTCTGCTTCGCAGAAATTAATTTCTTATTTTTGAAGTATTATTCGAGGATAAAATACGTTTATATTCATCACGAACATTTTTTAGACGCTTATTAACCTCAATATTATTTTTGATAGTATCTATCCCAGTTTTATGGTAAAGCAAAGTATGATTAAGATACTTTAAAGTTTCTTTTTTAACTTTTTTACTTCCTTCAACTGTTAAACCTGCAATTGTTGCACCACCAATAGGGTATAAATGTTGTTTAAGCACAAAGAAATCTATTAAATCTCCCAAGACACCAATAAATAACCACTTAAATTTTGGCTCAGACATTTTATTTATTTCAAACCTATAATGCTTGTATAAATTTTCCCATGTCTTCAATCTTTTAGTCCAAATTTTATTCTCCTCATTACTTATATTAGCTATCTTATTTATTTTGTTAAATGTTTCTTGATAAAATTCTTTTGATGGATATAGAAAAATATCATATATCTTATCAAAAATTTCTAAACTTATCTTGATCTTATTGGTAACAAATGGGTATTGGTCTAATACTTCTGTATCTAATTCCTTTAAGATTTTGACAAACTCTTCATTTTTGACATTGGATATTTTTTTATAATCATTCTTTTGTCTTTTTTCTATAATATCTTTAAATTTATCTTGAAAATCCAACCAGGATTTTAATAGCGGTTTGTGATTCTTCTTAATATCCTTGCCTAATATTGGATCAAAATATATCTTTCTCCAAAATAAATATAAGTTTACTAATTCATTTGAAAAATTGGAATCTTGTAATAATTTACCTTCTTCGGTTAATGCCAAAAATCCTGTAAGTTTTTTGCTATCTGTTGGATTAAAATTATATGTTCCAAATTCAATGACCCTATAATTTTTATCATTCACGGATATAATTGGAGATACTTTAAATTTCTCGTTTGGTTTTTTGTACTTCTGAATTAACTGACTAAATTTAAAACTTCCATAGGTAGAACTAAATTGATTAATGAACGATTCTTTAATTAAGATGTAATCTAAAATAATATTGAGTATTGTAAAAAATATTAAGACTACTAAAAATCCCAATAAATAAGATATTGGGAGTAATTTCCATACTACAACTCCAAGTAATAAACTAAGAATTAAATTTCCAAATATATTCTTAATAATAAGAGGAATTAGACTGAATGGAATAATTAACGCAGTTAATAAAATGGAAATTATTTTTATTCCGATGTTGCCCATATTACCTCCCCTAAAACATTCATTTTATCATATTCTCAGCAAATTTTATCATCTCATCTAATTTTGAAATAATCTCTTTCGGTTTCTCATTCTTAAACTCCATAGAACACAAATATCTTGCGGACGGCCTTAATTGGTTAAGCCTTTCTAATATATCAGAGTGTTCTTGTTTTACATTACCTAAAACAGCCCAATTTTTAAATTTATTAATTCGTGATTCATGATCCTTACCATGTAAAATTTTTTTGTCTGGAAGTTGCAGTAAAACTGCCTTTGCTGAAAGTTCTGCACAAGCAAAAGAATTTTCAAAAAATGGTCTTAATCTCTTTTTATCTAAATTAGCTTTAGCACTTTCAAAAAATTCTTTAGCTGCTTCAATGTGTTCATTTATTCTTTTCTTATTATATACAAAGTCAAATGAGATTACCCAATTATGCTTAAACAATAGTAAAGTAATGTGTGCACAATTAGGATCTTTTTCTGTTAAACTGATAGATTCAATTTCATCAATATCCTTTTCATAAACAATATCTCCTTTATTTTTAGAACAATTAACTTTACATTTGGCGATAGCTTTAACCTCTTCATTAAGTCTAACTTTATTCCAACCTCTATCTAAAGAAAATATAATTTGAGCACTTTTAAATCTAAAATTTTTTGGTAAACTATTTAAAGATTTCCTCTTGTCTATTTCAGGCTTAACCCATAAATCCATAGTTTGCTGGAATAATTGTTGAGCAATATCTTTATTCATTAGATTTCTCCTACCTGTTTTCTTTTTTATCCCCTTTTTCAGACAACAATTTCTTATCAAATTCTGTCCATTTATCTTTTTTCATTATAATCTTCTCACCTTTGTGTGTTCTTTTTCAAAAAAATAACTAAAAATAGCCCTTCTCTAGTCCTACGGACAGATAGTCTTTTATTTTGTAAAAGAAATTTATAATTTACATCTGTTCAAATGTAAAAGATTATTCTTTTTTGTACCATCTGGGCTTGTTTTAACATAATCCTCTTCAACTGCAATCACATCTGTTTCTTTTCCATCTTCATCTGTAAAAAAGAAGCTATCGCCAGATCTTATTTTTTGGTTTATTACTTCTTTATCTTCAAGATGCTTATATTTCCCTTTATCATTCCCTGCTTCAATATAACCTAATTTATCTATTGAATTGTTTTCTTTCCTTGTAGTACATATGATTTGATATCTCATTTTTTTAACCTTCATTTGAATTTTATTATCTGTATCAATACTCGGCTTTTAAGCTATAATAAGGTATTTTAACAATGTTTATATATGTTACGCGTACATGTCCAGTGTCCAATGGGTTCTTTTTCAGAAAAAGAACCAAAAACAGCCCCCTCTCTTGTCCTACGGACAGAGAGTCTTTTACTTCATAAAAGAAATTTATTAGGGATGGTGTAAATAATTCATAGCAAAAACATAAATTTTTATATATTTGAATATTATTCCTTTTATTATGGGTAATTTAACTAATTGTTTAACATCTAATAATATTCAATTGGTTTCAAGCATTTTTCTAATGATTTTTACAGGAGTTTTAGCGTATTATACTTATTATTTGTATCAGGAAACAAAGAAGAATAGAAAATATCAAATCCAATTAAATCAACCAGAATTAAGTGTTATCTTTGAACCCTCTAAAAGGTATATTAGTTGGATTAATATTAAAATCAAAAATATTGGGAGAAATCCATTATATAATTTGGAGTTAGAAAAAGTAGAAAATGATTTTATTTGTTTTAATGATAAAAAAATATCTGAATTGAAATATCTTCAGAAAATTAATTACCTTAGACCAAATCAGGAAATCGAACAATTCTTCCTCTCATTTGTAGATGGAAAAAATAAACCAGAAAATATTCAGTTTTCACTACATTTTAAATATAAAAATAGAAATAAAAGAATTTTCAGAAAGCAATTTGACTTTGACTTTGGACAATTTAATGATATGAGCCAATTAGGTGAAGAACCCTTTAATAAAATGGCCAAAGAGTTGGAAAAAATAGAAAAAAATATCGGACACTTTGCGAGTGGTTTCAAGAAATTACAAGTAATTACTCAAACAAAAAAAGAAAAAAGGAATGAAGATATAGAACGTATAAAAAAAGTTAAAACTGGAATTCAAAATGTCAAAAATGGATGAAAAAGAAGTAGGAGGAATTGTATTAGGAATTATTTTTGTTTTGGCATTGGCTATAATAATTTCAAGACAACTCTTTCCCATTTTCTTTGGATTAAGCATTATAGCCTTAATCGCTCTAATAATTGTAGTTATAATAGAATTATCCAATGATAGATTTGGAGAGTTCTCTTTGTATGTGGGTGGAGCATTTGTTGTCTTATTTCTCTTAACATTTATTACTTGGTTTATAGGATATGGTATTGGAGGAACTTCCTTTGGTGAAGCAAGTGTAGAAATTTATACAACAATTACAGGAGCAGAACAACAAGTAAACCAAGAATTACAAAACGCAATCAATCAAGTTATAGATGAATCTTGTAAAACTTTAGATGAACAAAGTTGTAATGTTCTAAAAAACACTGCTAAATCTGCTCAGACTTTACAAGAAGTTGCAGATAAAGCAAACCAATTAAAAGGTATAAGTAATACAGTAAAAAGCATAAGTTAAATGTTCTTTTTCAGAAAAAGAACCAAAAACAGCCCCCTCATCTTTCAGACTTATAATCTGCTACTCAGTCATTGATAATAAGTTAGTAATAACTATGTTGTGGAACAAATTTCATATAGATTTAATTCTATCCTCAAAGTTTTGATATGTAATTATATAGGGTTTCCGTGTAATTACAGGAAATTTAGTAATCACATAATGTTTGATATACTTAAGTTTTAATTTATCTAATAATAAATTCTCTCTCTTTTTCTCTTTAACATATGCTTTTTCATACATTTTAACTAAATTTCTATTTTCTGTTCCAAATTTTTCATAGTCTTCTTTTATATGAGATATATCTAAATAATTATTTTTACATTGAAAATTATAAATAATCTGGTTTTTTGTTGCAACTACATCAAATTCACTGAAGGTTTCATGTTCATTTTTTAACCGAGTAATATTTTTTATTGAAAAACTATTCTTAGTGAGTTCTTCTTTTATAATTTTCTCAAAAATAAATCCAGAATTAATCTGAAACTTTTTATTTTTTGAAAGGAAATCTTGAGTAATATAAAAAATAAATCTATTTAATTGATATATCGTTGAATATAGATTCTTTTGAAAATATATAAAAGGTCTACTTGAATTAATAATTTTAACAAAATCATTTTTTGGAATAATAAGTTGAGCATAAGTCTCATTTGCTTTCTGTTTTCCAAAGATTTTTTTTAGTTTTTTCATTAACTCTTTTTTAGAAACCACAATATAATAATCATAATAGACATTTTTGCTTAGTTCTTTAATTAATTTACTGAATAGAACAAACGCTATATGGTCCTTTAAATCATATTCATCAAAAAGTTTTTCTAAATAATCTATCTGTGTGAGGCATTCTTTATAAGAAAGAATCTTATTTTTTTCAAGTTCTTGGAGTCTCAAATCAGATAATTTGTTTGGAATGTGTTTTGCTATTCCAGGAAAGGGAATTCTTGTAGGAGATAAAAAAAAGAATTCTAATGAATTGTGTGTATAGTTAGATGAAAGACTTAAATCAGGGAATGTACCGTTCACTCTAATTTGGTAATCTTCAAGAGCATGATTAATTTCAAGGTAAGATGTAAGATTACCTATTGCAAATAGGTGAATCTCAATTAATGGAAATATTGCTAATAGGAAATCCTCAGAAGATATTTTTTCATTTCCTTCACAGTACTTCAATATCATCGGTTGGAGGGTATGTAAGTATATTCTTCTTGATTGTAGATAAGCAATTCCTTCACCAACATTGTTGAATTCTAAATCAATTCCTAACATCTTACTTGCATCTTTATAAGCACTTAATTGCATGTAAATATTTATTAATCTCCCAACTAGCTTAGAATCTGGAAAATTATTAAAAAGAAATCTTTCTAATTTTTTTACATATTCTGGTTTGGACAAAGGAAACTGAGCTAACTCCATAAATTTCTCTATTTTAATCTCATTGAGGAGATTTATGAACTCTTCAATACCTCTAACCATTCTTCCAGTCATGTCAAATAAGTTAGTCTTATCATATTTTTTAAGCGATTCTGAGAAACAAAGTAAATTAAATTCAATTAAGTCAGATACGACCTCATTTAGGGAAGATCCTTCGAATAACTGATTCTTAAATTCTTTTCCTTCATATTTCTTAATTAAATTGTCCATATAAGGAGATATAATAACTAGAGTATATATTTTTTTTCTATTAAACTCCAATTGATTGATATATTATAATATTCATTTTTATATAAAGCGTTACGGCCCCTCTCTTGTCCTCCGGACATTTAAACTTCATCTTCGAGAAAGATTTTTATAGAAAGGGAAATAGAGATATGCTTAATATGAAATATTGTAAAAAAAATATACCTCCTAGTCTAAAGAGATATACTAGTAGAATTTTTAGTTATAAGTGTTACTTTTGTAATATAAACTTATCCAATCCTAAGAAATACGAAAAGTGTCATCATCATTTTAAAAAGGAAAGTGATGGTGCCAATACAACTTATGATACATTAGTACTAGCATGCAAAAATTGCCACACAAAAGTTCATTCTAAGATTAAAGTAAATTCAGAAAAGTTACGAAACATTCTTATTGATATACTTACTTTTTCCCTTGACTATAAAAACAAAAAAGAATTCGCTACTACTAATTTTGATTTTTTTGAGGATGGATTTGATTCTAAATTAGAATACTTATATTTCAGAAAATCAATTTATCTTAATCTCTGTGAAATCTTAGGGATTATCCCAACACAAGGGGATATGTATAGTTATGATGATGATCTTACTTTCAATAACTATATTATGCTCCCAAAATACAAGAATTTCTTAATCAAATCAATTTTAAGTAGGCTTGATAAAAAAGTAGGGCAAATGAATATAAAAAGATGCCATCCTAGACCAAAATTGAACAAAAGTAGAAAAGAGAAAAGCATGATTATACTCCATATTCTTGAATGGTTTGATTCACTAAATGTTAATAATGAAAGGCAAAAGCTTGATATGAGAATAGTATATACTCTTAATAAATCAAAAATGAAAAAACTTACTCAGAAAGATTTAGCAGAATTCCATAAATTTCTTGAAAATAATACTAGTGTCAGAGCAAAAATAATAAAAGTAAATTTTGCTTATTCTAAGTTTCTTTCTAAATCAAGAATTGAGTATGATGAAAAGAAAGGAGTTTTCCGCGCTTCTGGCTCAATTAAAGGACTGCCTAAAGAATTGCTACAGCTATTTCGTTTATGTATGTAATAATAGTAGATGTTCTTTTTCAAAAAAGAACCAAAAACAGCCCCCTCTCTTGTCCTACAGACATTTACTCTGCTTCGCAGAATTGATAATAAAGTAAGTAAAATACGGCACCTATCTGATTTTCGGCAGTAAGAAAACTTCTTCGTCGCTTCGCTCCTCAACCACATTGCATTCTCGGGCTAAAGCCCTCGGGTCGGCTAACAGCAATTAACCGGTTCGCTTCGTTGCACTTGCTCACCTAAATTGGCAAAATTCCCGTCCGCTTCGCTACCTGAAATTTTCCGACTTCTGTTAATTCCG
>Ga0265595_1001584_pt1 | contig 17074 bp, 16 predicted proteins | sample saktaG_15_FD_190148 | JGI IMG/M metagenome (GOLD analysis project Ga0265595, IMG submission 190148) | Saline water microbial communities from Sakinaw Lake, British Columbia, Canada - sak_2013_06_06_50m | ecosystem: Environmental > Aquatic > Non-marine Saline and Alkaline > Saline ... | reverse complement strand
AATATAGTTGTTGACCCCGGAATGGATAGAAAATTACTGGTATCTGCCTTAAAAAAAGAAAATTTATCTTTAAACCAGATTGACTATGTAATTTTAACTCACACACATTTAGACCATTCTCTTTTGGCTGGTATTTTTGAAAACGCTAAAATATTAGATAATAATGATATTTATTTTTTTGATGGAAAAATAGGCGAACATGAAGGCAAGGTTCCAAATACGGAAATTCAAATTATTAAAACACCTGGTCATGACCAATTCCATTGTTCTGTTTTTGTAAATACAGAAGATTTGGGTAGAATAATAATAGCGGGCGATGTTTTTTGGTGGGCAGATAACGAGAGTCAAAAAACTGACAAACAGAGCTTATTAGAACACAAAGACCCTTATGTTAAAGATATTGGTGCTTTAGATGAAAGTAGGAAGAAAATTTTAGAATTAGCTGATTACATTATCCCAGGGCATGGAAAAATGTTTAAAGTTGAAAAATAAAAATCTAATTTGAATATGAAAATAAATAAGGAAAAATTTAGAATTTTTTTAAAAATTGCCAAGAATTTAAATTGCTTTTTAAACATTACTCCAATTGTTTATGGATCTTTGGGGCTTTATAGAATAATAGGAGAGCACGGTAGATGTGAAGATATTGATATATTAATTCCGAATGAATTTGTTAACGAAAGATGGAACGAGTTAATAGAGGTGATGGAAAGAATGGGATTTAAATTAGGAAATGAAGATAAACGTGAGTTTATGTGTGACTCTGGAGCAATTGCTTTTTTAGAGCAAAATGATTTAATCAGAAGAATCAACCTATATCCAGACACTTTAATAGCTCACAGCATTAACAATATCAAATTTAAAGAACTTTCTATTGAAAATTATCTTGCTGCTTATAAGTTTATGGTTCAGGACGAACATCGCGAAAAAGAAAAGAAAAAATCAGACCAAGAAAAAGCTGATTTAATAGAAAAATTTATTGAGAATAGTTAGATTGTATTTTGCAAAACGAAATATATCCTATTGTGGAAAACCTTATTTGACAATATTTTTATATAACTTAAACTGGTAATACCCACATATGGGTATTACCAGTTCATAAGTTAACTTTATTGATGTTTATGCAAAAAGATGACATTCTAAAATTAATGAGGTCTAAAAATACTATCTTTACAATAAGCGATGTTTCTTTGTTGTGGGGAAAATCAGATGTTAATTTTGTAAGAAAGAAAATATACCGTTACCTCAAGACAGGAAAAATGTATTCTGTTCGCAAAGGTATTTATTCAAAAGATAAAAATTATGACAAAGATGAGCTTGCTACAAAGATTTATACTCCCTCATATATTAGTTTTGAGACTGTTTTGGGCAGAAATGGTATTACTTTTCAATATTACAGTCAAATTTTTGTTGCCTCCTATCTCACAAGAGAGATAAAAATAGATAATCAAATTTATTCATTTAAGAAGATTAAAGATTTGATTTTGACGAACAGCGCTGGCATTGAGCACAAGGAAAATTATGCTATAGCTACGCCAGAAAGGGCTTTTTTGGATGTAGTTTATTTGAACAGAGATTATCATTTTGATAACCTTATTAATATTGATTGGGATAAGGTTTACGAAATTTTAAAGATATACGGAGGCAATAAAAGAATGGAAAGAAAAATAAAAAGATATAAAGAAGCAACCGAAAAAGGACTTAATTAAAACATTATGACATTAGATACAAATAAACACAAAAACATATTTATCAAGATTTTAAAGGATATTTATACTGATAATTCTCTCGGGTCATTATTGGGTTTTAAGGGGGGCACCGCTGCCTGTCTTTTTTATAATTTAAATCGTTTTTCGGTTGACCTTGATTTTGATTTACTTGATAAGGAAAAAGAGGACTATGTGTTTGAAAAAATAGAAAAAATTGTTTCTGCTTATGGCAAAATTAAAACAAAAAGAAAGAAATATTATACATTATTTTTTGAATTATCTTACGCAGACGGAGACCATAATATCAGAGTAGAAATAAATCGCAGAAATTTTGGTTCGCACTATGAAGTTAAATCATATTTTGGCATCCCAATGAAAGTAATGGTTCAGCAAGATATGTTCGCCCACAAATTAATAGCGATGCATGAGCGAATAGAAAGAACCAATAGAGACATTTTTGATGTTTGTTTCTTTTTGAATAATAACTGGCCGATAAATGAAGAATTGGTTGAGAAGAGGGTAAATATGTCTTTTGAGAAATTTTTAAGTAGGTGTATTGAAAAATTAGAGAAACTTCCCGAACGTAGCATTTTAGCTGGTATGGGAGAGCTTTTAGATGAAAAACAAAAAGTTTGGGCAAAAGCAAAGCTCTTGACCGATACAATCTTTTTATTAAAATTGATGTTAAACAACCTAAAAGAATAATTAGTTTTAATATGAAAAAAATATATCTTGATTACAGTGCTACTACTCCAGTTGACAAAAGGGTTGCCAAAGCAATGCAGCCTTATTTTTTCAAATTTTTTGGCAATGCTTCCAGTTTGCATACTGCAGGAAAGTTAGCCCAAAAAGCGCTTAATAATTCTAGAGAAAAAATTGCTCATCTTCTAAAAGTAAATCCAGAAGAAATCATTTTCACTTCTGGCGGCAGTGAAGCTGATAATTTAGCACTTAAAGGCGTTACCTCTGGTTTAGGTTATCCGGGACAACATATTATTACTTCTTCTGTAGAGCATCATGCCATTTTAAACACAGCTCATTTTTTAGAAAAACAGGGAATAGAAATTACTTATTTGCCAGTCGATAAATCAGGACTTGTAAATATAGAAGATTTAGAAAAAGCAATTAAACCAAATACGGTTTTAATTTCTATTATGCATGCTAATAATGAAATGGGAGCCATTCAACCACTAAAAGAGATTGGTCAGATTATTAAAAAAGAAAGAATTAAGAGAGAAAAAGATAATAATTCTTATCCTATTTATTTTCATACTGATGCTGTGCAGACCCTGGGACACATTCCTTTTGATGTTCAAGGTTTGGGAATTGACTCATTTTCCGCTTCAGCTCATAAACTATATGGTCCGAAGGGAGTGGGGATGTTGTATCTTAAAAATGGAATTAAAATTGAATCTTTGATCCACGGAGGAGCGCATGAAAAGGGGCGTAGAGCTTCTACGGAAAATATTCCAGGAATTGTTGGTTTTGCAAAAGCCATAGAATTGGCCTATCAAGAAATGGATGAAGAAATAAAACGTTTAACCCAAATGAGAGATTATTTAATAGATAATATTTTAAGCAAAATCAAAAAATCTCATCTTAATGGACCCAACAATAAAAGATTACCGAATAATGTTAATGTCAGTATAGAAGGAGTCGAAGGCGAAGCCATGTTAGTTGATTTAGATTATTTTGATATTTATTGTTCTACTGGTTCAGCTTGTTCTTCTGCTACCTTAGAACCATCGCATGTTTTGACAGCCATGAAACTTCCTCCCGAAATATCTCATTCTTCACTTCGTTTTTCTTTAGGTCGTTGGACAAAAATGAAGGATTTAGATTATACTATTAAAAGGTTGATTTTGAGTGTTAATAGATTAAGAAACATATCAGCACTAAAGGTTGGTAAATAATAAATTATAATTAAATTTTGGGCAATATTTTTGTTCTAATGTTCTAATGTTCTAATGTTAAATGAATTATTATGCCAGGTTGTTTTAAAGAAAATAGTAAAATAATGGATCATTTTTTTCATCCCAGAAACATGGGAGTTATGAAAAATCCTGACGCTATAGGAAAAACAGGCAATCCTATGTGTGGAGATATTATGCATATTTATCTTAAAGTTGAAGATAATATTATTAAAGATATCAAATTCCAAACTTATGGTTGTGCCGTAGCCATTGCTTCCACTTCTGTTTTAACAGAATTAGTAAAAGGAAAATCATTAAAAGAAGCTAAAAAGATTTCTAATAAGAAGATTAGAGAAATATTAGGCGATATGCCTGTCCACAAACATCATTGCACAATTTTAGCTGAACAAGCCCTAAAATCAGCTATTGAGAATTATGAAAAAAAATAATGTGGCCATAGCTATTTCTGGCGGCATTGATTCATCAGTAGCCGCTTTTTTATTACAAAAGAAACATCAAGTATTTGGCATTACTATGTTTTTGGGTTTTTTTCACAACCAAGCAGTAGAAAGGGCTAAGATTATTTGCAGTAGATTAAAGATTCCTCATCATGTGATTGATTTAGAAAAAGAGTTTCAGAAAGAAATTATTAAACCTTTTATTAAAGAATATTGTGAATTCAAAACACCCAATCCTTGTGTTTGGTGTAATAAGAGAATAAAATTTGGTCATTTGTTAAAAACAGCCAACAATCTTGGTGCAGATTATTTGGCTACTGGCCATTACGCCCGTCTGCGACGGGAAACTCTAAATCCGAAATTCCAAATCCGAAACAATACTAAAATTCCAAATTATAAAAATCAAAATATTTATGAATTACTGAAAGCGAAGTATAAAAATAGAGACCAATCTTATTTTTTATATCGTTTATCTCAAGCGCAATTAAAGAAGATTATTTTTCCTTTAGGCAATATTAGCAAAAGGCAAGTAGAAGAAATCGCTTTGCAAAACAATTTATGTTTTAAGAATCAAAAAGAATCAAGAGAAATTTGTTTTATCCCAGACAATGATTACAGAAAGTTTTTAGAAAATAATAATTCTCATTACAAAGAAGGAATTATCCAAGATTTGCAGGGAAATGTTTTGGGCAAACATAAGGGTTTGTCTTTTTATACGATAGGCCAAAGAAAAGGATTAGTTTCTGGTTCTAAATCTCCTTTATATGTTATTCAAATAAAAACAAAAGAAAACACAATTATTTTAGGTCCTGAAAAAAGTTTATACAAAAAACAATTAGTAGCCAAAAATATAACTTGGACTAATAGTCAGTTTCCAATAGAAATAAAAAATGGCTTAATCAAAGCCAAAGATATAACTGTTAAAATAAGATATCGACATCGACCATCCCAAATCTCCAAAATAATTTTTGATGAGGTCTCACCTCATCAAGTAAAAATAGAATTTAAAAAAGCCCAAAGAGCAATAACTCCTGGGCAGTCCATGGTGATTTATAAAGGTGAACAAGTTTTAGGTGGGGGGATAATAGTTTAACCAGTCCTATATTTTTTATCTTTTGGTGGTTTTATTCTTCCGCTTTGAATGTCTCTTTTTAAATAAAATCTTGGTTTTTCAATAACATCAAAGATTGTTTCATAGGGCTCGAAAGAGACTGTTTCTTCTCCAAAACTTAAATCATTCAAATCTCGCAGAATTAATAATAACGTTACTATACTGGTGGCTAATGCTCCAGTTAAAAATATTGAAGGCAAGCTGGCTGTGTTTATGTAGAATATTGAGAAGATAAGTATAGCAGCCAAAGAGCCAATTACTGTCCATTCCGCTTTGGATAGTTTATCTTTTCCGTATATAAATAATTTTTCTCTGCTGGTTGTTATCTCGTTTAATAAAGGTAAAAAATTAGTATAAGTTTCGGTTTCTTTGTTTGTCTCTAGTTCTTTAATTTCACGAGAGGAAAGTATAATGTCATTGAAATAAGGATCAATTTTTCCATAATCAGTCCATTCTACTTTAAAGAATTCTGTAACATATTTATCTATTAATTCTTTTTGTTTTTCACACCATATTTTGTGTTGAGGAAAACTACCTAATATTTTAACAAAAAGATAATAGGTTTGGAGGCCACTAACTTCTATGGCTACATTTTCTCTTATTCTTTGAAATCTGCTATAAAGGTCATTGATAAAGAATCCTATTAAAATAGCAAACAAGAGACCGACAATTCCAAGAATTGTGTTAATGGTTTCGTCTCCCCCTCGACCGGGTATAAGATAAGCAATAATAAAACACAATATTGATACACTTGGTAGCAAGAATTTTATTTTTAAAATTTTAGATTGTTTTTTCATTTTTCAAAATATTTTAATATTTTTTATTGGTGCCCCTGAGAGGACTTGAACCTCTAAGGCCTTACGGCCAATAGGTCCTAAACCTACCGCGTATACCAAATTCCGCCACAGGGGCTTTTTTTGTTTTTTTAATCAATTTTTTGCCAAATGAGAAAAATGCTCTTGAAACTCGCTAGGAGAAAAGGTTTTAGAGGAGCAACCTTGGGGGACAGTCCCCCTTTTAGAAAAAAGACGGTTTTTGACGAAGTTAAAAAATTCCGAAGAGTTTAAGTTTTCAAGTTCCCTATTTGAATAGTTCAAAACATTCATTTCTTAGAAATCCACCTTTTATCTCAATTTTAGAATCGCCATTCTTATTAAGGAATTCACAATTCACATTAATTTGCCTTTTACCTTTATTAATCACATCAGAAATGTTAATTCCATAAATAATTTTTGATATCTTTGCCCACCAAGAAGCAGAAAAGCACATAGGGCAAGGTTCGCAAGTAGTGTATAAAACACAACCTGAGAGGTCATGAGTCCTGAGTATTTCACATGCTTTTCTTATTGTGTTTATTTCTGCGTGTGCTGTTGGATCGTGACTTTGTTTCACATTATTGTGTGCACATGAAATTAGTTCACTATTTTTAACAATTACTGCACCATAAGGTGTTTTCTCACCAACCTTTGAAGATTCTCTAGCTTCATTAATTGCGATTCTCATAAATTTTTCATCGCTCATATTATTGATTAAGAAGGAGTTCTTCATAGTCTTTATTGTTAGTAGGATTTGAAAATTAAATTACAGATAACTGGTTATTATGCGCAGTGTTTGGAATAATGTTGATATTTGGGAGGTGAAACCCTCCAAGAATTTATGTTCTAATGTTCTAATGTTCTAATGCTCCAATGTTCCATGAATATTGGTGCCGGGGGCGGGACTTGAACCCGCACGGGTTTGCACCCAACAGATTTTAAGTCTGCATTGTCTACCAATTCCAACACCCCGGCGTAATGTTTTAATGTTAATGAATATTCAGAAATTGTCAATCTTGCCATCTTTATTATTTTTTGCTAATATAATATCCTCTGGCTTTAGAGAAATAGTGCCTGGATAGCTCAGTTGGCCAGAGCAATAGTTTTGTAAACTATAGGTCGTCGGTTCGAATCCGACTCCAGGCTCCATAAATCAATTAAAATGAATTATTATGTCCCAAGACAACTTAATTAAATTAGAGTGTAGTGAATGTCATCGTATAAATTATTACTCTAGAAAAAACAAAAAAACCAACAAAGATAGGCTAGAGTTAAAGAAATATTGTCGTTGGTGCAAGAAACACACTCTTCATAAAGAGACAAAATAATTTTGTTTCCTTAGAGGGGGCGTGGTGAAGTGGTATCATAGGAGTCTCCAAAACTTTTGTCAGAGGTTCGATTCCTCTCGCCCCTGCTTTATGCTAAAAATTCATTATGACAGATTATTATAAAATTTTAGGAGTTGACAAGAATGCTTCATCCTCAGAAATTAAACAGGCCTTTAGAAAATTAGCTCACAAACATCATCCAGATAAAGCAGGCGGAGATGCGCAAAAATTCAAAGAAATCAACGCTGCTTATCAGGCTCTTTCTGATCCAGAAAAACGTAAGATGTATAATCAGTACGGGTCTAAGTTTGAACAAGCTAAAGCTCAAGGGAATTATAAGGGATTTGATTTTAATGATTTTGCTTCTTATGCTGATGCCATGAGAGAGGAAGGTTCGGGTGGTTTTAGTTTTAATGGGTCTGACTTCGGCGGGCTGGGAGATATATTCGGAGATTTGTTTGGCGGGAACAGAGGATTTAGCAGAGGGACAAGATCAACCAATAGAGGACGAGATATTCAGGTTCGTTTAGTTATTGATTTTAGGGAAGCAATTTTTGGCGTAGAAAAAGAACTTCGTTTTGAGCGATATACAAAATGTCCAAAATGCAAAGGTACGAGTTTAGAGCCCGGCAGTAAAATGGTTATTTGTCCTTCTTGCCAAGGAAAAGGAGAAATTATCCAAAATCAATCAACTTTTTTAGGAAATTTTAGAACCAGAAGTATTTGCCCAGAGTGCCATGGACAAGGAAACATTCCAGAGAAAAAATGTCATTATTGTCATGGTCAGGGACGAGTTAAAGAATTTTCTAAAATTAAAATTAAGATACCAGCTGGAGTTGAGAGTGGGCAGACCATCAGATTTCATGATTACGGAGAAGCTGGAAAATTGGACGGAGAACAAGGCGACTTATATGTTATAGTTGTTATACGACCAGATTCATTTTTTCAACGTCAAGGAAATGATATTTTTAGTGAACAAGAGGTCTTAATTTCTCAAGCTGTTCTCGGAGATAAGGTTAAAATAAAAACTTTATATGGAGAAGTGAATTTAAAAATTCCCTCAGGCACTCAATCTGGTCAGGAATTCCGTTTAAAAGGAAAAGGGGTATCCAAAAAAGGAAATCAAATTGTTAAAATTAATATTAAAATTCCTAAGCGTTTGAGCTCCCAACAGAAAAATTTATTAGAAAAATTATCTCAAGAGGGTCTCTAATTTTGTATCTTATAATTAAAATACCTTAATTTTTATACAATAATATTTAATTTCAAGGTTCTGCGAGTGGAGCGAGCAGATTTTTATAACCTTATATATGAATTTTGATTTTATATTAAACCCAAATCTTTTATCTTTCTATATTGAGCAAGGTTTTTATTATTTTGCTCAGTTTTTTTTAAATTATGGTCTTTGGATATTTTTAACCCTTGTTATTTTAACAATAATATGGAAGCATTGGATAGACAAAAATAAGAAACAATATTTATCCAAACAGAAATATATACTTTTGGGAATTAATATGCCCAAAGATAATGAGCAGGGCCCAGAAGCAGTGGAAAGATTTTTTGTGCATTTAGCAGGCATTAGAGAGAAATTTACATGGTATGAAAAGAATATTCAAGGCAAAAGCCAACTGAATATATCTTTAGAAATGGTCAGCATTGAGGGACAAATTCAATTTTTTATACACACCCCAGTTCAATTTCGTGATTTAGTGGAATCAGCTATCTACACTTCTTATCCTAGTTTAGAAATTTTTGAAGAAAACCAAGATTACACAGATAATGCATTAGAAGGATTTTTAGAAGATAAGCATAATGTCTGGGGCGCGGACCTTAAACTGGTTGAACAAAATCCCATTCCCATTAAAACTTACCCTGAATTTGAGCACAAACTTAGTAAAGAATTAAAAGATCCATTAATAGATCTTTTGGAAGTTTTGGGCAGATTGAAGGCAAGCGAACAAATTTGGCTCCAATTTATTATTACTCCAATTGACTCAGAACTTAAGGAAGAGGGAGAGAGATTAATAAAAAAGATCTTACTTGGGAAGGATATTAAAAAAAATCCTAACAACATTATAGATATGGCTGTGCTTTTCCTGATGAAATTTGGGCAAGATGCAGTAGAATTTATTAAAGAAGTCCTAGATCTTCATCCAACGGTAGATAAATTTGAAGACAAAGAAGAAAAGAATATTTCTTTACCAGGAGACAAACGTTTGATTGATGCGATTCAAAATAAAATATCTAAAATCGCTTTTGAATCTTGCATCAGGATGGTTTATTTGGCTGATAAAGAAGTTTTTGCCAAAGATAGAGGTATAACAGGAACTTTGGGCGCTTTTAACGCTTTTCGCGCAATAGATTTAAATAGTTTTGAGGTTTCATTAGTTTCAAGGGTTGCTGAGAAGAATTGGAAGGGCAGTAAAATTTTAGAAGCCCAAAAACAAGAAGTTATTAAGGCATATCAAAAAAGAGCTTTCAAGTGGAGGGCAAGGGTTGGTATCCCTAAGATAATTTTTAAAGTTAAAAATTTTTTAACCCTACCTGAACGTTCGGCTCCCAAAAGCATTTTAAACACAGAGGAATTAGCCACTATTTATCATTTCCCAGTTAATATGATAAAAGTATCTCTTATTAAAAAAACCAGTAGCAAAAAAGCCGAACCACCATTAGGATTGCCCGTTAAGTAGCGACTTTGTCTGATAAAATCAAACCCGTAGGGTGAAGATTTTTCAGCAACAAAGACGACTACCCTGTTAAATACTGCTATGCAGTAATTTCGCCAAAGGCGAAATTATTTAACAGGGTGCTCAAAAATAAAATAAAATTTAATTCGCTTTGCTCTAAAATTTTAATATTTTTGGCATGAATTTATACATTATCGCTACTCCCATTGGAAACCTTCAAGACATTAGCGCCCGAGCTTTAGAAATTTTAAAGAGCGTAAATTTTATTCTTTGCGAAGACACTAGGCATACGCAAAAACTTTTGTCTTTTTATAATATCTCAAATAAATTAGTTAGTTATCACCAGCATTCCAATCAGAGAAAAATTGATTATATTTTGGATTTACTCAATAATGGGCACGACATAGCTTTGGTATCTGATGCTGGCACTCCTGGGATATCAGATCCTGGAAATAAATTAATTAATTTAGCGATTGAAAGAATAGATAAATTGAAAGTAATCCCTATCCCTGGACCTTGTGCACCCATCACAGCTTTATCTGTTTCAGGATTTCCTACTGATAAGTTTATTTTTTATGGCTTTATCCCTCAAAAGAAAGGCCGTCGTAAAATTTTAGAACAGATAGTGAATAGTTCCTTAACTAGTGTTTTTTTTGAATCTGGGCATAGAATCCAAAAAACTTTAAATACTTTATTGGAATTAAATTTGGAAAAAAAAATTGTAATTTGTAGGGAATTAACAAAGAAATTTGAAACTATTTATCGAGGTGCTGTTGAAGATTTATTACCATTAATGAAAGATAAAGCTCTTAAAGGAGAATTTGTAATTGTTGTAGCAAATAAATAATTTTATTCTTATGAAAAAATTTTACATCACCACTCCTATTTATTATGTTAATGATTATCCTCATTTAGGTCATGCTTATTCTACTATTGCTGCTGATGTTTTGGCTAGATTTCATAGAATGAAAGGAGAGGAAGTATTTTTTCTGACCGGCACTGATGAACATGGCGCTAAAGTAGCTCAGATGGCTACTGAAAAGAAAATGGAGCCTCAAAAATTATGCGATCAAATTTCAGCTAAGTATGAAAAGGTTTGGGATACTCTAAAAATTTCTTATGATAATTTCATCAGGACGACCAATTCCGAACACAAGAAAATAGTTGCTAAGGTTTTGCAGATATTGAACGACAAGAAGCTGATTTATAAGAGTGTTTACAAAGGACTTTATTGTGTCGCTTGCGAAAGGTATTATACTCCCAAAGAACTAATTAACGGAGAATGTCCTATCCACAAGAAAAAAGCAATCAGCTTATCTGAAGATTGCTATTTTTTTAAATTGTCGGTCTTTCAAGAAAAATTACTGAAACTAATCAAAAAAGGCGAGTTAATTATTGAACCTATAGAAAGAAGGAAGGAACTTCTTAGTTTTTTAGAGTTGAATAAGTTAGAGGATTTAGCTATTTCTAGAACCAATGTAAAGTGGGGGATTTCTCTTCCTTGGGACCCAAAGCAGACTATTTATGTTTGGGTAGATGCTTTATTAAATTATCTTTCTGGTTTGGGATGGAATGGCAAAGTAAATCAAATACCAGAACAATGGCCGCCAGATGTTCAGTTGTTGGGTAAAGATATATTAAGATTTCACGCTGTTATTTGGCCAGCTTTGCTTTTGGCCTTAAATATTCCATTGCCACGCAAATTATATATCCACGGTTTTTTTACAATCAATGGACAAAAAATGGGCAAATCTATGGGAAATGCTATTGACCCCGAAGAAATGGCAACAATTTTTGGTGTAGACGCTTTGCGCTGGCTGATACTTTCCTCCTTTCCTTTTGGTCGTGATGGTGATATCTCGCAATCCAAGTTCTATGATAAATATAACGCAGATTTATCTAATGGTCTGGGAAATTTATTGAGAAGAGTTTTGTCTTTAGCGGAAAAAGCTAATGAGAATTTTTTGTCCTCTAAAAATATTGAGCAAAAATTTCAAAAAGAAATTAAAGTTTTATGGAAAAATTATGATATCTTTTTTAACGAATTAAAATTTGAAACAATCACGACAAGCATTCAAAACTTTATAGGATTTTGTGATCGTTATGTTGACAAGAACGAACCATGGAAATTATTTAAGGATAATTTTAAGCAGTACAAGAATGTAATTTATAATCTATTGGAAAGTTTGCGTCATATTGCTTGGTTAATTCAGCCCTTTATGCCCGATAAAAGCGACGAAATTTTTAAAAGTTTAGGCCTGGAAAATTCAGAAAAAGAAAAATCTTTATCCATTGGACAACAATGGGGAAAAACAGAATTTACAAATGTATCCCAAGGAAAAATCTTATTCCCCCGTTTATAGAACTGTTTTTACCCAACCTCTACCTTTTGGGGAGTGTTTTTACCCAACATCTACATGTGTATCTACATGTGTAATTTAAAATTTAAATTCTTTTAATTATATTTTTATGACTTTATTTGACCTAGTTTTGTTGCTTATTTTGCTTGGTTTTGTTTGGTTTGGGCTTTGGCACGGACTTATTAGAACTATTAGCGGGATAGTAGCTTTTGTTTTGTCTTTAATAATTGCTAGTCGTTTATATGAAGCTTTGGCCTTAAAGATATTGCCTCTTTTGAAGGATAATTTTACTTTGTCTCGGATTTTATCCTTTCTTCTCATTTTTTTTATTGCGCAAGCAATTATTTTCTTTATATTCCGAGCGCTTAATAAAGTGTTTGATTTTTCTATCTTAAAAATTTTTAACCGTTTAGCTGGAGCTTTGTTTGGTTTAGTTGAGGGAGCATTAATAATTGGTTTTATTTTATATTTTTCATCAAAACTTCCATTGGGAGTTGTTTGGGCTAATTTTTTAGAAACATCTATATTTGCTGGCATTTTGATTGGTTTCAGTAATATTTTATTACCTCTTTTGCCCAAAGCTATTAAACAAGTTCAATCTTTAATCTAATTAAATAATATATTTATATTATGAGGAATATCAGCAAGATTAGAAAAAGAAATGGAAAAGTAGTAAATTTTAACAAGATTAAAATTACTGAAGCTATTTATAAAGCCATTTTTGCCGTAAAAGGTGAGGATGGAAAAGATTCCAAAAAATTAACAGAGAAGGTGGTTAAAATAGTTGCTAATCGTTTTCCAGATAAAGTACCTGGAGTGGAGGATATTCAGGATATTGTAGAACAGGTTTTAATCCATGCTGATTTAGCTGATGTAGCTCGTGCTTACATTCTTTATCGTGAAAAGAGGCGTGAAGCTAGAGAAATTATTGGAGAAGAAGATAAAAGTGTGGATATGGTTAATAAATATTTAGCGGAAGCAGATTGGGAAATAAAAGAGAATGCTAATATGACTTTTTCTTTGCAAGGATTGAATAATTATATTTCTGGATTGGCTAGCAAAAAATATTGGCTTAATAAAATTTATCCCAAAGAAATTAGAGAAGCAATTCATTCGGGCAGTTTCCATATTCACGATCTTAGTTGCTTAGGTACTTATTGCATGGGTTGGGATTTGCATGGTTTATTGTTGAAAGGATTTACTGGCGTTTTTGGAAAAATATCTTCTAAACCAGCCAAGCATTTTCGTCCAGCTTTAGGTCAGGTTGTCAATTTTTTTTATACCCTTCAGGGAGAAGCTGCTGGAGCAGAAGCTTTTTCTTCTTTTGATACTTATTTAGCTCCTTTTATTGCTTACGACAAATTGAATTATAAAGAAGTTAAACAAGCAATTCAAGAATTCTTGTTCAATTGCAATGTTCCGACACGGGTAGGCTTTCAGTGTGTTTCTAAAGATACTGAAATCCTCACTAAGAATGGATGGGCAAAATATAATCAAGTTAAGAAAAATGATATTATCGCTACATTTAATATAGAAAATGGTTGTATTGAATATTTGCCAGTGAATAATATTTTTCAAAAGAATTATAAAGGGAAAATGTATAATTTGAAAAACAGGATTAGCGACCAATTAATTTCACCAAAACATCGCGTCGTAAGAAAGAAATTTGGTTCAAATTCATATATTTTAGAAAAAATTGAGGATGTTCTTAAATTAAAATCCCCATTTATTGTTCCTGTGGGGAGTAATGGAAATATAAAAGAAAAAAGCATTGATAAAAATATTATTAAATTAATTGCTTGGGTCGTGTCAGAAGGCACTTTAGATAAAGGAGAGCGGGGTTCTGGCAGGATTAGTATTTATCAATCACGTATTAAAAATAGGAAAAATTATCAAGAAATATTATCTATTTGTCATGGTTTAAATTTAAAATATACCGAAAGATCACAACTTGGATTAGGGCAAGAATGTATGGTTATTAGATTTGATGCCAACGGCACAAGAAAGATTCTAAAATATTTTGGTTCAGACAAAGAAAAAGGAGTAAAGTTTATTCCTCAAAGTATAATTAATTGTGGAAGAGAATCAGCCAAGTTATTTTTAGAGACCTACATTAAGGGTGATGGTTATAATGGATGTAAAATTATGACCACTTCAGCACAGATAAGAGACTCTCTTTTGCATGTGATTGTTAATGCTGGTTTTGGAGCAACTGTTTCGGTTCGTCATCCAGATAATGCTTTATCTAAAAAAGATAGATATATTATCAGGATGATTCAACATAAAGATACTTATATTGATACCGTTGAAGAAATTGAATATAGCGGTATTATTTGGTGTCCAAATACATCCAATGAAACCGTGATAGCCAAAAGAAACGGCAAAATTTTTATTACAGGGAATACTCCATTTTCAAACATCACACTTGATTTAAGGGTGCCTAAAAATATGGCTAAATTACCTGTAATTATTGGTGGAAAAGCTCAGGACAGGACTTATGGAGAATTTCAGAAAGAAATGAATATGCTGAACAAAGCTTTTTATGAAATTATTATGGAAGGGGATGCCGACCAGAGAGTTTTTACTTTCCCTATTCCCACCATTAACATTACTAAGGATTTTGATTGGGATAATCCTGCTTATAAGCCGATGTGGGAGGCAACAGCTAAATACGGCATTAACTATTTTTCCAATTTTATAAACTCTGACCTTGACCCAGAAGACATCAGAAGTATGTGTTGCCGTCTTAGAATCGACAACAAAGAACTCCATCATAGAGGTGGGGGTCTTTTTGGTAGCGCTCCACTTACGGGAAGCACGGGAGTTGTAACCATCAATCTGCCTCAAATTGGTTATTTATCCAAAACTAAAAAAGAATTTTGGGAACGGTTAGGACATTTAATGGATTTAGCAAAAGAAAGTTTAGAAATTAAGAGAAAAGTTCTGGAGGGTTTTATGGACAAAGGTCTTTATCCATATTCTAAATTTTACCTTTCTGAGATTAAAAAATTACGCAAAAGTTACTTGGCTAATCATTTTTCAACAATCGGATTAGTGGGTTTAAATGAAGCTTTATTAAATTTTATGGGGGAAGATATTGTTTCTGAAAAAGGAAGAAAATTTGCTCTAAAAATTTTGGATTTTATGCGTGATTGTTTATTAGAATATCAAAAAGAAACCAACCAAATTTATAATTTAGAGGCTACGCCGGCCGAAGGCACGAGTTACCGTTTAGCAAAAATGGACAAGGAAAAATATCCGGATATTATTACGGCTGGCACTAGCGCTCCTTATTACACAAATTCTAGCCAATTACCAGTTGATTACCAAGGGGGATTATTAGAGGCCCTAAAATTACAAGATGAGTTTCAAATAAAGTATACTGGAGGAACTGTTTTCCATGCATTTTTAGGAGAAAAAATTTCCGATGTTAGTGTAGTTAAATCATTGATTAAAAAAGTTTTTACCAAATTTCATTTACCATATTTTAGCTTTACTCCAACTTTTAGTATTTGCCCCAATCACGGTTATCTTAGTGGAGAACATTTTATTTGTCCTCAGTGCAATGCTCGTGCTGAAGTTTATTCTCGCATTGTCGGTTATTTAAGGCCGGTCCAACAATGGCATAAAGGAAAGCAAGAAGAATATTCAGAAAGAAAGAATTTTAAGCCGTCCTTATGATTTTTTATGGTTGGCAAAAAGAATCATTGATTGAGTGGCCAAGCAAGATTTGTTCAGTTGTTTTCGTGGGAGGATGTAATTTTCGTTGTCCTTTTTGTCATAATCCAGATTTGATTCCTGCTTCTCCGCAATTGCCCAAAATTGACGAAAAAGAAATTCTAGATTATTGCTTAAAGAATAAAGATCTACTTGACGGCTTAATGCTCACGGGGGGCGAGCCATTAGTTAGCAAAAAAGAAGATTTAGTAAATTTTATTCAAAAAGTTAGGAAAATAGGATTGCTATTAGGAATAGAAACCAATGGATCTAACCCTGACATGATTACTTATTTATTAGAAAAAAAATTGGTCGATTATATAGCTATGGATATTAAGGCTCCTTTGGACGTTAAGAGATATAGTGAGGTTAGTGGTGTTAAAATTAACTTGAGTAATATTCAAAAAAGTATTAAGATTATTATGGGTTCCAAAATTGATTATGAATTTCGCACTACGGTTATTCCATGTTTTTTGAACGATGATGATATTTTAAAAATTACTAATCAAATTAAAGGAGCTTTAAAATATTGTTTACAACAGTTTAGATCAGAAAATACATTTGATTCGAAATTGAAAAAAATAAAACCATATTCGCAACAATGGTTTAAAGGCGTCTCCAAAAAGATTGATAATAAATTAAATATAGAAATTCGTTATTAATACATATCTTAAATATTTAATATATTTTTATGTTTTTCAAAAAAATATTTTCTCCATCAAAACCTGATTTTCTTAAAAAAGAGAAAGAGGAAGAGGAAGGAAAGGTGATTTGGACAGAGAAAAAACCAGCGCCCAAAAAGAAAAAACCAGGCACTTTTTTTACCCTTCGTTTCAAATTAAGGCCTATTATGGGTGTAATGTTAGTTAGTATGATTATTGGCGCGATAGCTGGCGGTTTTGCCGGATATTATGCTGGTAGTTATTTTCTGACGGATTTTATTTCTACTTCTTCTATTATTGCCCCACAGGTAATC
>Ga0265595_1001579_pt1 | contig 17106 bp, 19 predicted proteins | sample saktaG_15_FD_190148 | JGI IMG/M metagenome (GOLD analysis project Ga0265595, IMG submission 190148) | Saline water microbial communities from Sakinaw Lake, British Columbia, Canada - sak_2013_06_06_50m | ecosystem: Environmental > Aquatic > Non-marine Saline and Alkaline > Saline ... | reverse complement strand
AAGATAAAGGTCAACCAACTAGTGGTGATATTAAAGCTAATCTTAATATTATTAAAAGAACATTAGAAAATTTTGGTATTGAAGTAGAAATGGCTGAAGTGAATGTAGGTCCAACTGTTACTCAATATACTTTAAGGCCAGCTCAAGGAGTTAAATTAGCTAAGATTACTGGTTTACAAAATGATTTATCTTTAGCTTTAGCAGCTCATCCTTTACGTATTGAAGCACCTATTCCAGGTCGTTCTTTAGTTGGTATTGAGATTCCTAATAGTTCTATGGTTTTAGTTAGATTGCGTAATCTTTTAGAAAGACCAGCTTATCAAGAATCATCTAGTAAATTAACTTTTGCTTTAGGTCGTGACGTTGCTGGTAGTCCAATTTTTGCTGAATTATCAAGAATGCCTCATTTATTGGTAGCTGGAGCAACTGGAACAGGAAAAACAATTGCTTTAAATAATTTAATTATTAGTTTGCTTTACCGTAATTCTCCTAAAGATATGAAATTAATTTTAATCGATCCTAAACGCGTAGAATTGACGGCATATAATTCTATTCCTCATTTATTAACTCCAGTAATTGTTCAGCCAGATAAAGCGAATGGGGCTTTACGTTGGGCAGTTAGTGAAATGGAACGACGATTTAAGGTTTTACAGGAAGCCAATAAGAGAGATATCGCTGGTTATAATGCTATATCAGCAGAAAATGAATCTTTACCATACATTATTATAATTATCGATGAATTGGCTGATTTAATGTCTAGTTATGGACGAGAAGTTGAAGGAACTATTGTTAGATTAGCTCAAATGGCTAGGGCAGTTGGAATCCATTTAATTGTTTCTACACAGAGACCTTCAGTAGAAGTTATCACCGGATTAATTAAAGCAAATATTACTTCAAGAATGGCTTTTCAAGTTGCTTCTCAAATTGACTCTAGAACAATATTGGATATGGCTGGGGCAGAGAAATTATTAGGTAACGGAGATATGCTTTTCTTAGCTGGTAATTCAGCTAAACCAAGAAGAGTTCAGGGAGCTTTTGTTTCTGAAAAAGAAATTAAAAAAGTGACTGATTATTTAAGAGAATCAGGAAAGCCTGAATACTCAGAAGAAGTTGATACTAATTTTAGTTCTAGGCATCATATTAGTATTGGATCACAAGCTCAAGATGGTAAAGACGAGGATGAACTATTAGACGAAGCCAAAGAATTAGTCATTCAGGCGGGCAAGGCCTCTGCTTCTTTATTACAACGTCGTTTACGTGTTGGTTATGCTAGGGCAGCTAGGTTATTAGATATTTTAGAAGAGCAGGGTGTCGTTGGTCCAGCAGATGGAGCAAGACCACGTGATGTGTTTATTGACCAAGGAGTAGAAGAGGATTAAAATAAAATTATGACAAAACAAAAAACTGAAGGAGGAAAATCTACCCAAGAAGATAAGATGAAAATATTAGATGCTACAATTGATGAAATTAAAAGTCGTTTTGGAGATGGAGCAATTATGAAATTAGGAGAAGCTAAACATGTTGACATAGATGCTATACCTACTGGTTCAATTTCATTAGATTTAGCTTTGGGAGTTGGCGGAATGCCTAAGGGTAGAATAATTGAAGTTTATGGTCCTGAATCAGGAGGAAAAACTACATTAGCTCTTCATGTAGTTGCTGAAGCTCAAAAAAGAGGTGGATTAGCTGCTTTTATTGATGCTGAGCATGCTTTAGATCCAGAATACTCAAAACGATTGGGCGTTAAAGTTAATGATTTATTAATTTCTCAGCCAGACACTGGAGAGCAGGCTTTAGAAATTTTAGAAAGTTTAGTTAAATCCGGAGTAGTTGATGTAGTAGTTGTTGATTCTGTTGCTGCTTTGACTCCACGAGTTGAAATAGAAGGTGAAATGGGTCAGTCGCATATTGGTTTACAAGCACGTTTAATGTCGCAAGCTCTTCGTAAACTTACAGCTATTGTTGCTAAAAGTGGGACAACAGTTATATTTATAAATCAATTAAGAATGAAAATAGGAATTATGTTTGGTAATCCAGAAGAAACGCCTGGTGGAAAGGCATTGAAATTTTATTCTTCAATTCGTTTAGAATTACGTCGTTCAGCACAAATTAAACAAGGTGATAATATTATTGGTAATAGGGTTAAAGCAAAGGTTGTTAAGAATAAAGTAGCTCCTCCTTTTAAACAAACAGAGTTTGATATTTTTTATAATGAAGGAATATCTAAATTAGGCGATATTATTAATACTGGAGTTAAGTTTGGAGTGATCAATAGGGCTGGGTCATGGTTTGATTATGAGGGAGAAAAAATGGGGCAAGGGATAGAAGGGTCTAAGATTTATTTGAAAGAGAATCCTAATATTGTTAAAGATATTATTAAGAAAATTAAAAAAGCTGCTCAAGAGCAGCAGTAGGATTAGATTTGTAATAAAAATTACTTCCTTGTGAATGGTAAAAGTCCGGTAATACGGGCTTTTTTAATTGCATTAGCTAATTTTCTTTGATGTTTAGCACAAGTGCCAGTTCTTCTTGGAGAAATGATTTTTGCTTGACCTGAAATAAACCGATGTAATAATTCAGTGTCTTGATCGTCAATTTTGTCAATTTTTTGTTGGCAGAAATAACAATTTTTCATAATTAAAATGGAATATTCTTTATATCAACGCCATCTTCTTTTTCAATAATATTATCTTCAATTGGTTCGTCAGTTTCAATCACTGGAATTTCTTCTTGAGAAGGCATGTTTGTTGGTTTAGAAGGAAAATTATTTTGATTTGTTGATTCATTTGTTTTACCTTCGCTTCTTGGACCCATTTGCATATTTTCAGCAATTATTTCTGTTCGATATTTTTTATTTCCACCTTGGTCTTCCCAAGAACGAGTCTGAATTCTTCCTTCAATTAAAATTAATTGTCCTTTATTAAGGTATTGTGAGCAGATATCAGCTAATTTTCCAAAAGCAGATACGTTATGATATTCAACAGCTACTTGTTTATTTCCACTTTGGTCTTTCCATGAACGGTTAGTAGCTATACTTAAAGAAACAACATTTTGCCCAGATGGCATTACTCTTGTTTCTGGATCGCGAGTTAATCTACCAATAATGATTGCTTTATTAAAATTCATAATATTAAATTTATTTATTGATTAAGTATCTCTTCTAATTTTTTATCTAAATCTTCTATTTCGGCCTTGGTTGATTTTCTAACTTTTTCTTTTTCTTCTTTTGGTTTGTCTGATATTCCTAGTGTATGGAATGGCTCTATTTTCTCAATCATTTTATTATAATTAATTATTTCTTTTGATTGAATTTTTACTTTGTCTTGGATAGTGATAATATGACGAAGAATATTATCTTTCATATTCAATTCTTGATTAATTAATTTTATATCCTTAGGTAATATTGAGAAATTTAAAGTTAAATAGAAGGCTTCTTTGTATTTATTAATAGGATAAGAAAGCTTTTTCAATTGAGCAGATGAAATATTTTCTTTTTTTTCTTTAGAAAAAATTCCTTCTTTCTTAATGATATATTGTTTTATTTTCTCAATTGTTTGTTCAAGTTCTTCTGGCTTAAGAATTGGAGGAAAAATTAAGATTATTTGATATTTTTTAATGCCTTCAGTCATAAATACAGAGTATCAAATAAGAGGGCGAAGGTCAAGAGTTTAGATTTTAAATTCAATAACATCTCCATCTTGAACTATATATTTTTTCCCTTCTATTCTAAGAGTTCCTTTCTCTCTTGCAGCTGCCCAGCTACCAGCTTCAATTAGTTTTTGCCAATTAATTATTTCAGCTTTGATAAATTTTTCTTCAAAATCACCATGAATAGCACTTCCGGCTTGTGGAGCAGTTGAATTTTTTTTAATCGTCCAAGCCCTGCTCTCTGGTCCTCCTGTAGTGTAAAAAGTTATTAAATCAAGCGCTGTGTAGCACGATTTAATGAGTTGATCTAGATTAGAAGATGGTGCTACTATTTCTTTTGCTTCTTCTTCAGATAATTCAGAAATTTCTGCTTCTAATTTTAAATCTAAAGAAATTACATTTTCAAAATCTGAATCTATAGATGAACTATTATTGCTAATATTTAATACATGAATCATTTTTTTGGTTGTCAAAAGTCCAAGTTCTTTAATCAATTGTTTATGACTCATTATTTCTTCTTTTTTGCTTATTAAATTTCCTCGTTCTAATTCGTCTTTTATTTTTTCAAGAATTTCTAATTCTTGAATTGTTTTCTTATCTCCAGAACGAACTTGTTTGGTTGTTTTTTCTATTCTCTTATCAATAGTTTCTAAATCTTTCATAATTAGTTCAGTATTTATTATCTCAATATCTTTTTTAGGATTAATTTCATTCTCAATATGAGCAATTTTTTCATTGGTAAAGTTTCTTGCTATATGACATATTGCATCTACTTCTCTGATATTTGCTAAAAATCGATTACCCAAACCTTCCCCTTTATGAGCATTTTTAACTAAACCAGCAATATCAACAAACTCAATCACAGTCGGCGTTATTTTAGGTGTTTTCATTACTTTATTAATGATTTCTAATCTTTCATCAGGTACAGCAACAATCCCTACGTTAGGATCAATAGTGCAAAAAGGATAATTAGAAATATCAATTGGTTGTTTGGTAAGTGCTTTGAATAAGGTTGATTTGCCTACATTAGGTAAACCAATAATACCAATGGAAAGAGACATATTATTTTATATTAAACTTACTTTTATAAATTTCTTCTAATATATTTAAAGATGCTTGAACTGATGGATTCTCTGTATTTTTTAATATTAATTTATCTTTGTATTTATTTTGCAAAAATCCCAAAAATTCATCACCCCAAGATGGAGTAAAGGTTATAACTCCCTCAAAATCAACAATGATTTCTTCATTTTTTTTAACACCTCTTAAAGAAGGCATAAAAGCGGAAAGTGCTTCTTTGCCAAATTGTCGACTATTTAAAGTTGTGCCAAATTTTTTAAAATATATAATCATTTTATTAAAATTTAATTAATGCTAAACATCCTTGTAGATAATTATTTGTTTGTTTAATATTTAAATCAATCTTGCTTTTATCAATTTTAAGTTTTGCATTGCCGGTTTGAAAAATTAAAATTATATCATTTTCAGCAACAACATTTTTGACAAATTTTAGTCCATTTCCTCGATATTCTGGAGCGCGTCCAGAAATTATTTCATTAAAAGCAATTTCTAATGCTTTTTGATGAGTTGAAAGATTTGATTTTACTTTTTTTAAGGTTTTTAAAATGCCTTGGCCTCGATCTGCTAATATAATATAGCCCCTATTTGAATCGTAAGCAAAAAAAATACCAGGTACATCAGGCCAATTGCCTAAATTATGATCAAAAGAATTATTTCCAATTTCACCAGTAATGGCGGTGATTAAAGGATAAATCTTTTTAATCTTTTTAACATTACTTAAACATGTTTCTAATTTTGACAAACGTCCTTGAAAAATCGAAATATCTTTACAGTAGAAAAGAGGTGGTATTTTAACTACAGATTTGATAGTGACCCATTTTTTAGCTAATCCAAATAAACTTTTTGTATTATGTTCAATAAATTCTTCTATTTCATCTTTTTTATAATAACGATGTCCTGTCTTTTTTCTACGAATAGAAGATAATTTACCTGCTTCGTCCCATCGGCGTAATGTTTGGATAGAAACGCTAATCATATTAGCCGCTTGTCCTATTGTTAATAATTTTAATTCCATATAAATCTATACAAATTATACTTAAATCTATACATTTTAAGTATATAATCTGTATAAAATATTGTCAATTCTTTATTTGATGACCTCTAAAGAATTCTTCGCCAGTCATTGGTTTTTTGCCTGCTGGCTGGATTAATTCTAAAGAAAGAAGGTTATTCTTTATTTTAACTTTTAAAATTTTTACTCGTTGATTATTAATTTCTGTCCATGTTCCTGGCCAAGGAGAAAAAGCGCGTACTTTTCTTTCAATTTCTTGAACATCTTTTTGTAAATCAATTTTACCATTATCGCGTGTAAGAATTTTAGTATAAGTAGCTTTGCTTTCATCTTGAATTTTTAGTTGTATCTTGTTTTTAAAATATCGTGGAAGTGTTTTTATTAATAGGTCAGTTATTTGATCAGATAACTTATTTTCTAAACTTTCGTAAGTATCATTAGGATTAATATTCGTTTCTTGTTGAGTAATTATTGGTCCATGATCCATTTTTTCATCCATTTTAATAATAGTTACGCCAGTTACTTCTTCTCCATTTAAAATTGCAGTTTGTATTGGCGATGGTCCACGATACTTAGGTAGAAGAGAAGGATGAAGATTTAAGGATCCTTTTTTGGGAATATCAATAATGTTTTTAGGAATAATTTGACCATACGAAGATGTAATTATTAAATCTGGGTTAAGTTGAGAGATTTTTTCTTTAACTTCAGATATTTTTTCTGGTTGGAATATTACCAAATTATATTTTAAAGCTATTTCTTTAATTGGAGAAGGAGTCAATTCTTGTTTTCTTCCAACTGGTTTATCTGGTGCTGTTATTACAGCTAAAATTTCATAGCCATTTTCAATTAATTCTTCTAATGTTGTTATGGCAAATGAAGATGTGCCAATAAAGATGATTGTTCGTTTTTTCATTTAATAGTCACTTATTAAAATACCATTTAAATGGTCTATCTCATGTTGAATAATTCTTGCTAAAAAGCCTTTAGCTTCTATTCTTATTAATTTTCCATCAATATCTAATCCTTTGACTGTGATTTTCTTATATCGTTTAATTGAATTAGAAAAACCAGGCAAACTTAAGCATGCTTCTTCCATAACATCTTTTCCAAAAGATTTCTTTTTCAATTCAGGATTAATTAATGTTAGTAGTTTTTCATCAGGGTACAGTTTAACAACAATAACCCTAATAGATTGATTGACCTGTGGAGCAGCTAATCCAACATTATTAGGATTAGAATCTATAATCTTAGTCATATCTAAAATTAACTCTTTAATTTGATGTGTTATTTCTTTAATCTTTTTAGCCTTACTTCTTAAGACTTTATTATTTTCTCCTATTTGTATTTCAATATTCATAATTATTTCACAATACACCATTTAATATCTTCTTCTTTTCCAGCAAACTCTTTCCATTCATTGTCTTCAGTAATTACAAACCACTTTTTTTTAGTTTGAGACCATATCATATGATCTCCTCTAAAAAATGGCTTTTTAACTATTTCTTTTGGTTTTAATTTATCTAATTCTAACCATTTTTTAAATACAGTTTCAATAGCATAATCAAGATTGCGTGATTTAGCCCATTTAGATACTTTGGTTATAGCTTTTTTTGCTTCTCGTAAAGAACCTGCTAATTCAAGAAGTTGTTTTGCTGGACGCACATAACGAGAATAGACAATCTTTTTTTTGCGAGTGTTTTTTTTAAGCTCTGTTAAATCTATATCTTTAGTTTTAAAATAATAGTTAACTATTTTCTGAATATCAGTTTCTTTTTGTTTTTTTGTTTCTTTTTTCATTTCTTTTAATTATACTGCCTCAGTGGTATAATTCAAGTATAATATGAAGATTTTAGATGTTAAAATAGACAATTTAACCATTGATGAAATTCTTATTAAAATAGATGGTTTTTTAGAAAGTGAAGAATCCCATTATATTGTTACTCTTAATCCAGAATTTTTAGTTAAAGCTCAAAAAGATAAAGAGTTTAAGGACATTCTTAATAATGCAGACTTGGCAATTCCAGATGGAGTTGGCTTAATTTTTGCTTCATATATTTTAAATCAACCAATTAAAGAACGAGTAACTGGAGTAGATTTAATGGAAAAGATTTGTTATAGATCTGCACAAATGAATTGGTCGGTTTTTTTAATGGGATCTAATCCAGGAATAGCTGAAAAAGCAGCAGAAAATTTAAGAAAAAAATATCAAGGATTAAAAATTAAAGCAGGACTTGAAGAAGTAAATGGTCAACCAGAGATTCTTTTTGTAGCATTAGGAGCACCAAAGCAAGAAAAATGGATTAATGATAATTTAAATAAATTTTCTTCAATAAAATTAGCAATAGGAATTGGTGGAGCTTTCGATTTTATATCCGGCAATATTAAGAGAGCTCCTAAATTTTTACGAGCAATTGGATTAGAATGGCTTTGGCGATTTGGATGCCAACCATGGAGAATAAAGAGAATTTTTAATGCATTGATTAAATTTCCTTGGCTTGTAATTAAAAATGTGGTAAAATTAAATTAATAATAATTAAAAGAAAGGAGACCAATATATGTGGTGGATAATAATAATTTCAGTTATAGTAATAGCTGGATTAGCTTTCTGGATGATGTCAGACAAAAATGAAGAAAGTGAAGTTTCAGATACCCCAGAAGATTCTGCTGTATCAGCAGAAGAGCCAATTGAAGAAGATATTGAAGAAAATACTGAAGAGAGTCCTGAAGAAGAAAAACCAGAGATATAAGAATTATGAAATTTAAAGGACAGTCTTTCAAAATGATGTTGTCATTTTAAGGATTGTCCTTTTTAAGAATTATGCCAATAAAAAAGGTTTTTACACATCCTTTTGTTTTGTCTTTGTTGATTATTATTAGTCTTGTTTTATTTAACAATCAAGGATGGTTAAATCCAGATAAAAATATTTTTTATTCTTTTGTTGTTCCAGGAGAAGAATTTTCTTATCAAATTTTTTTTAAAATTGATAAATTTTTAAGTTTTATTACTTCAGCTAATCTATTAGAACAAGAAAATATTAATTTAAAAGAAGAGAATCAAATTATTTTAGGTAAATTAGCTAGATTAAATGAAGAAGCAAAAGAGAATGACTTCCTTCGTGAACAGGCTAATTTGAATAATCCTGAATTACAAAATTTAGTTTTAGCTAATATAATTGGTCAAGATTCGTCTAATTTAAGAAAATATTTTTTAATTAATAAAGGATTTAAACATGGTATTAAAGAAGGAAATGTAGTAATTGTAGCTGGTAACCTTTTAGTTGGTCGGGTTACTGAAGTGTTTGAATCATTTTCTAAAATTCAGTCAATTATTGATTCTAATAGTCGTGTTAATGCTTTAATCCAAGGACTAGACATAAACGGATTAATTAAAGGAGGTCAGGGGAATGATTTAATTATTGATTTATTACCTCAAGGCGAATTTATTGAACAAGGGCAATTAGTCGTTACTTCTGGATTAGCCGGTTTTTTCCCAAACGGTTTGTTAATTGGTAAAATTGAAAAAGTTATTTCTTCTGATGTTCAGATTTCACAAATGGCTAAAATTAAATCAGCAGTAGATTTTGATAAATTAGAAAAAGTTTTTGTGATTATAGAGTAATCCAGAGGCGTCGTCCTTAAAGGCTAAAAAGCATGGCCTTAAAGAGCAACGCTCCTTGCGAAGCAAGGGTGTGCGAAAAAGGCCGTGCTTTGGGAAAGTCAGAAGATTAAAGCCGTGCCTCTCGCACACACCCTTTGCAGTACTCTGCAAAGGAGCGTCATTCTCGACGCACGGCTTTTCTTCTTTTATAGGACAAGCCTCTTCTAGTTTAAAAGCCTTTTCTGGTTTAAAACCAAAAAGCATGGCCCTAAAGAGCAACACTCCTTGCGAATCAAGGGTGTGCGAGAAAGGCCGTGCTTTGGAAAAACTTTAGAAATTATGAAATCTACTTTAATCCTTATAGCTTTATTACTATCTGTAATTTTTCAAACTACATTAATCCCTTTTGTGGCTGTTTTTGGAGTAGTACCTAATTTGGTCTTGGTTCTAATTTTAATTTTAATTATTTGGAAAAAGTTTGAAAATACTTGGTGGATGATTCTTCTTGCTTGCTTATTTTTAGACCTATTGTCTGGTTTGTTATTTGGATTAATAAGTTTAAGCTTAATTATTACAGCTTATTTAATTGATCAATTTAATCGGAATGTTTTTTCCGAAATTAAATTATGGATTATTGGTAGCTTAATAGTTTTAGGTAGCCTTATCTATTTTGTATCCCTATTTAGCTTAAATAGTTTTTTTCAGATTGATTTTGTTTTTAATTTAAAATATTTATTAATAGAAATTTTATATAATTTATTAATTGGTTCTATTCTTTATGTTTGGATTAAAAAAATATTTTGTTAAGCATAGTAATAGGGGCGACATTGAAGCAGAGGAGATTTTTTTGGATGTCGAAGCAATACGTTCAATAGAAGAAAAAGGAAAACTAGAACAACCTATTAAAAATCGCAACTTTATTTTCTTTTTTATTCTGATTCTTTTTTGTTTGTTTTGTTTGTTTTTGCGTGCTGGTTATCTTCAAATTATTAAAGGAGACTATTATAGTGATTTGGCTCAAGGAAATCGTTTAAGAGTTTATCCTATTAGTGCTCCGCGTGGAATAATTTATGATCAGAAAGCTAATCTATTGGTATATAATATTCCTAGCTTTGACCTAGTTGTTAATTTAAGTGATTTTTTTGATAATTCAGATGAGATACAGGAAGAAATATTAACAAAAGTATCTGATATAACTGGAAAAGATAAAGAAGAATTATCATATAAAACAGAAGATGCACATGGACAGGTTAGTCAGATAGTTTTACTTAAAGACATTGAACGTTCATCTGCTTTAATTTTGGAAACATTAGTTAATAATTGGCTTGGTTTACGATTGGAAAAAAATGCCAAGCGTCAGTACATAGCTAGTCCATATTTTTCTCATATTCTTGGATACACAGGACAGGTTAGTCAATCAGATTTAGATAGGGATTCTAATTATTGGTTAAATGATCAAATTGGAAAAGATGGTTTGGAATATTTTTATGAAGAATTGTTACGAGGAGAATCTGGACAGGAACAAATAGAAGTTGATTCTTTAGGTAAAATTCAAAATTTACTTGCTAATAAAGAACCTATTCCAGGAATGGGATTAGTTCTTCATATTGATAAGGAATTACAGATAAAGCTTTCTCAATCTTTGGAAAAAACAGAAAAGAAAGCAGCTGCAGTAGTAATTGATCCTCGTGATGGTGGTATTTTAGCATTAGTTAGTTTACCAAGTTTTAATAATAATCTTTTTGCTCAAGGAATTTCACAAGAAGATTTAGCTAACTTAGAAAGAGATCCAAATGAACCATTTTTAAATAGGGTATTATCAGGACAATATCCTTCTGGTTCAGTAATTAAACCATTAATTGCTGCTGCGGCATTGGAAGAAAAAATAGTTAGTCCTTATGAATTAATTAATTGTCCGGGAGCAATTACAATCATTAATGAATACCATCCTGAAATTGTTTATCAATATCCTGACTGGAAAACACATGGTTCGTTAAATATAATTGATGCAATTGCTCAATCTTGTAATGTATTTTTTTATACAGTTGGTGGAGGGCATGGTGATATAGAAGGATTAGGAGTTGATAGAATTAAAAAATATTTAGAATATTTTGGATTAGGACAAAAAACAGAAATTGATTTGCCTAATGAAGCAAAAGGTTTAATTCCTGATGAAGAATGGAAAAAAACAGCTAAACAAGGCGAAGAATGGTATCTGGGTGATACTTACCATTTATCAATTGGACAAGGAGACATTTTAGTTACTCCATTACAAATGGGAATGGCTTTGTCTAGTATTGCCAATGGAGGCACTCTATATCAACCACAAATAATAGATAAGATTATTGACTTAGATGGTAATTTAGTTAAGAATATATCAACAAAGGTAATTAAGAAAAATTTTATTGATCCTAAAAATATTGAAGTAGTTCAAAAGGGTATGCGTCAAGCAGTAATTGATGGCTCATCAATTTCTTTATCTAGTTTATCTGTTAATGTGGCTGGAAAAACAGGAACAGCTCAATTCGGAAATAAAGGAGAAACACACGCTTGGTTCATTGGATATGCTCCATATGAAAATCCAGAGATTCTTATTGTTGTTTTAGTAGAAGCTGGTGGCGAAGGACATGCTTCTGCTCTTCTAGTAACAAAAGAAATTTTAGAATGGTATTTTAATAAATAAATAATAATTAAGGAGATTAATTTTATGAAATATATTTCACTAGAGAGATTAGAAAAACTTAAAAAAGAATTAAAAGAGAGACAAACAATTTTTCGTCAAGAAATTGCACAGAGATTAGATGAAGCTAAATTATTAGGTGATTTAAGTGAAAATGCTGAGTATTCAGCTGCTAAAGAGGCTCAATCTTTTAATGAAGGTAAGATTTTAGAATTAGATAAAATTATTAAAGAATCAGTAGTTCTTAAACCAGCTAGAAAAGGACAGAGAAATGTTAAAGTAGGAGCAGTAATAGAAATAAAATTAATGAGTAGTGATTCTAAAAAACAAGTTTTTATGATTGTTGGTTCTCAAGAAGCAGATCCTAGTAATGGTAAGATTTCAAATGAGTCACCATTAGGTAAGGCCTTTTTAGATAGAGAGATTGGTGATATAATAGAAATAGAAACACCAAAAGGCAAGGTTAAGTATAAGATTATTGGGATTAAATAATATGGCTAGTTTTAAAGAAATAAGAGAAAATAGAATAGAGAAACTAGATAATATTAAACAAGCAGGATTTAATCCTTATCCAGCTAAAGTTGAAAGAACTCATACATGCTATGAAGCAATTGAGCAATTTGAAGATGGAAAAGAAATGATTTTAGTTGGACGATTAAGAACTATTCGTGGTCATGGTGGATCTACTTTTGTTAATATCGAAGATGGTTTTGGAAAAATACAAGCTTATTTCAAGAAAGACGAATTAGGTGAAGAAAGATATAAGTTTTTTCAAGATAATTTTGATATTGGTGATTTTATTAAAATTAAAGGAACTCTTTTTTTAACAAGAAAAGAAGAAAAAACTCTTTTAATTAAAGATTTTAATATTTTAACTAAAAGTTTAGCTCCTTTGCCAGAAAAATGGCATGGACTAAAAGATATAGAAGAGAGATTTCGTAAAAGATATTTAGATTTGATAATGAATGAAGAAACAAGAGAGATTTTTAAGAAAAGAAGTAAAATTATTAAGGATATAAGAAGTTTTTTGGATGATAATAAATTTATTGAAGTAGAAACTCCAATCTTGCAATCACTCTATGGAGGAGCTAGTGCTAAACCATTTGAAACACATCTTAATGCATTAAATATGGACCTATATCTAAGAATTGCTCCTGAATTATATTTGAAGCGTCTATTAATTGGAGGAATGGAAAGAGTTTATGAAATTGGAAGATGTTTTAGAAACGAAGGAATGGATAGAGAGCATAATCCTGATTTCACAATGCTAGAATGTTATGCAGCTTATTGGGATTGGGAAGATTTAATGAGCTTTATGGAAAAAATGATGCATCATCTTGATCCTAAAATTTTTCCCAAAAAATGGGATAGAGTTAAATATAGTGATGTTGTTAAAAATAATAATGAAAAAGAAGCTTTTTCTAAGATTGAAAAACCAACTTTCATATTATACATACCAGGCATTCCTCTTTGTAAAAAAGGAGAAGCTCTTCAAGGTGTTGTTCATGGAATAGAATTAATTAAGGCATTTACAGAACAGAATGATCCATTAGAACAGAGGAATTTATTTGAGAATCAAGAAAAATTGCATAAAGAAGGAGACAAGGAGGCTCAAAGATTAGATGAGGATTTTTTAGAAGCATTAGAATATGGGATGCCTCCAGCAGCAGGTTTTGGTATAGGTATAGATAGATTAATGCTACTTTTAACAGGTGCAAAGAGTTTAAGAGAAAGTATTTTATTTCCTTTGATGAAATCAAAGAAATAACCTTATGCTAGATATAAAATATATAAGAGAAAATCCGGATAAAGTTAAAGAGGGCTGTCAAAATAAGCACGTTGATTGTGATATTGATTTGCTTTTAAGTAAGGACAAAGAAAGACGTAAATTACTTCAAGAAATCGAAAAATTAAAAGCTGAACAGAATAAATTAGGCAAAGATAATCAAGAAAAAGCTAAAGAAATTAAAAATAAAATTAAAGAATTAGAACCAGGATTAAAAAAGATTGAAGAAGAATTTAATAAATTAATGAAGCAGATTCCTAATATGCCATTGGATGATGTTCCTGTTGGCAGAAATGAAAGCGATAATAAAGTTTTGCGTGAAGAGGGTAAAAAACCAAAATTCTTTTTTGGACCCAAGGACTATTTAGACATTGCTGAGGAATTAGATATCATTGATATCAAAAGAGCATCTAGGGTATCAGGTACTCGTTTTGGATATATTAAAAGGGGAGCTGCTTTATTAGAATTTGCTTTAATTCAACTTGCTTCTAATATTTTATCGAAAGAGGGTTTTATTCCAGTTATTCCGCCAGTTATGTTGACTAGTGATGCTATGTCTGCCATGGGATTTCTTGATAAAAAATCTGACACCGAAGAAGTTTATCACTTAGAAAAAGATGATTTGTATTTAATTGGAACATCAGAACAATCAATTGGAGCAATGCATATGAATGAAGTTTTTCAAGGAAAGGATTTACCTAAAAGATATTTTGGATTTTCAACTTGTTTCAGACGAGAAGCAGGAGCTTATGGTAAAGACACAAGGGGAATTTTACGAGTTCATCAATTTGATAAAATAGAAATGTTTTCTTTTTGTAAGCCTGAGGATTCTACAGAAGAGCATAAATTGATTTTGAGCATTCAAGAAAAATTGATGAAAAAGTTAAAATTACCTTATCAAGTAGTTCATTTATCAACTGGAGATATTTCTTCTTCTTCAGCCTCAACTTATGATATTGAAACATGGATGCCAGGACAAAATTCCTATAAAGAAACGCATTCAACAAGTAATTGTACTGATTGGCAGGCAAGGAGATTAAATACAAGGTATAAAGATGGAGATGAAATTAAATTTGTGCATACTTTAAACGGAACTGCATTTGCTATTGGTAGAATGCTTATTGCTATTATTGAGAACTATCAGCAAAAAGATGGTAGCATTGAAGTCCCTAGGGCATTGAGAGAATATATGAGCGGAATGAAGAAGATATCTTGAGTTATCCAAGGCCGTGCCTTTGGTCAAGAACCAAAGAATTAAAATCAAAGGACACTCCTTAAAATGACGTCCTTTCACCTTCGGCTCAAGAACATCATTCTTAAGAAACGTCCTTTTGTGCCTTTTGTCATTCTCGCGAAAGCGGGAATCCAGATAAAAAACTTAAAGACAAAAAGGCATGACCTTACAGAGCTACATCCTTGCGCAGCAAGGTTGTGCGAATAAGGTCGTGCCTTGGGTTAGCTAAATAAGTGCAATGAGAAATAATTATTTAAAGAATAGAAAGAAAAAATCATCCCTCAAGATATATATTTTTGCAGGGGTATTTTTTTGTTTACTAGCTGGATTAACTTATGTCGTAATTTGGTTGCCATATTTTTGGATAGAGAATATTAACATTGAAGATAATATGACATATGTTTCTCCTTTGGAAATTAAAGAATTTGTTCCAAAAAAAAGCATTTTTTTAATATCAATTGATCAAATTAAAAATGAAATTTTAAATAAATATCCAGAAATTAAAATAGTTGAAATTGAAAAACGATTACCTAATATTTTGAATATTAAAATACAGGAGAGAAAAAACGTTGGAGTTTGGTGCCAAATAGAGAAAGAAATTGAAAGAAAAATTAATGAGTGTTTTTATTTTGATTCTGATGGTATTATTTTTCGTGAAGCATCATTAATTAAAGGCAGTTTAGTTTTAAATGTTTATGGAACTAAGAAGCCAATTAAAATTAGAGACAATATAATGTCTTCAGAATTATTTGAATTTATTTTAACCGTTAAACAAAAATTGCCTGAAATAAAAATAACTTCAGTGTCATTGCCTGAAGTAATTGATTTTGAAATTGTTTCTTTTGAAGATTTAATAGTAACTACATCTCAGGGATGGCAGATATATTTTAATCCTACTTATTCAGTAAGGTCACAATTAGAAGCTTTAAGAATAGTCATTGAAAAAGAAATTAAACAAAATCTTTCTTCTCTAGAATATATTGATTTAAAAATAAAAGGAAGAGTTTATTATAAGTAACTATTTTATATTATAAATAAAAATAGAATTACCGATTATTGTAACTGGCTCATATTGATTAAGCCAATTATATGAGTCGGTTTTTTCTTGATATCCTTTAGTAGTAATACCTCGTCCGCCTTGTAAAAAACTTGCTGAAATTGCCAACCAAGAATCAGGAGGTAACTCATTAGGAAGACGATCTTTCCACCATGCTTGATATCTATTTCCAAGACGATATTCAAGGTCATCTCCTCCAAAATAATCAACATAGATAGTTTCAATTTCATTGTCTTTAATGTATTGTGCTAGTCGTTTAAGATCTTGTCCCCAGTCAAGATTGGAATCAGTTACATATTTGTATCCTTGAGTTGGTCCACCTACTAATTCATTAAAATATGTTAAAAAGTGAGGGTATATTCCTATTACGCTAAATCCATACCAAGCAAGCAGAATAATTAATATTAAATATTTTAAATATAGTTTAAAGTATTCTTTGAATGTCATTTTAACAGAAATAAAGAGTTTTTTAGGAGTTAATTTAATTTTTTCAAGAAATGGTCCAGGAGGTAAGCATAGCCATTTACTAATTTGACCGCTAATAAGAATGTATATAATAGGAAACGTTGGTAGAATATGTCTTATACCAATATTAAGATTACTTGTTATGCTTGTATACCAATAGATAGCTAGAAATATAAGCAGAGATATTTCAACAAGATATGAATTAATTTCATGTCTTTTTATAATAGCAATTCCAAGTGAAATTAATATTAAAATAAGTAATGCTAATGGAACTTTTATTAAAAATACAATCGGGAAATAAAGTGACCATGCAACATTAGATATTTCACCTAAGAAATAGGTAGTATTGCCGCCTGCGGCACGTTGAATAACCATTAGTAATCCAGTAAAGAATTGTCCATAAGGACGTAAAATTGTTTGTGTATTCATCCAAAGAGTTGGTTCTGAAAATAATTTGTTCCCATAAGTTGCAAGATTGTGTTCTGCATCAGCTATTTGTTTTTCAAAAGGGTAATTCCATGTATGAAAAAGATAAACTGGATATAC
>Ga0265595_1001565_pt1 | contig 17166 bp, 11 predicted proteins | sample saktaG_15_FD_190148 | JGI IMG/M metagenome (GOLD analysis project Ga0265595, IMG submission 190148) | Saline water microbial communities from Sakinaw Lake, British Columbia, Canada - sak_2013_06_06_50m | ecosystem: Environmental > Aquatic > Non-marine Saline and Alkaline > Saline ... | reverse complement strand
CCCGAACGGGTGATATAATAACATAATCCGCAATTTCATTAAAATGCATACTCCAATTGGTTGATAAGCCTGCATATTCAAAGGCATCAATGGTACCTCTCTGCATTGCCTCGTATAATTCACCACCAGGTAAAAATATGGGGTTAGCGCCCAGCCTGGCTAAAATTTCGCCGCCATCACCGGAAGTACGTACTTTTAGACCCTTTAAGTCAGCCACCGTTTCTATCTTCTTTTTGGAATGGAGGAACACTTCACCCGGCTCAGGAGATAAAAATCCAGGCAACACCATGGCATTATAACCCTCCATCATCTTGTTCATTAATTCCCATCCTCCGCCATAATCAAACCACTGTGTTAAAATTTGTCCGGGCAGTCCACCTGGCCTGGAGCTAATTAAACCGGCTGCCGACCATTTATCCAGGTTATACATAGGACAGGTATAGCACAAGTCCAGGACGCCCTCAAGGACAGCATCAAGTTCTTTTGTTTCAGGAACAACCGAACCACCGACAAATGCTTTGACTTCCATTCGCCCGCCACTTGCCTGGGTAATGGCTTCACAAGCTTTATCATGGTGAATCTGGGAATAATTAGATGCAGGACCAAAACTGGAAGATTTCCATATAATCTTATCAGCTGCCAGTGTAGAAGTAGCTCCAACCATTAGCAATACTGCTACTGCAATGACTGAAATTAACAATACAAATACTTTTTTACGAGAAAACATTTTTACATCCTCCTTGATTATTTAATATTTCTCAAGAACCATGTATATGATTTTTATTTACATAGTTCTTTGGTAATATACTCTTTTAGGTCCTCACCTCCCTTCCGTATTTGAAGATTCAGTTATTCGGTTTGCTCTTCAATTTCCTTCAAGTAATAGTATCTATTCAATTTTAATATACTCTTTTCCTCTCTCAATAGCCACGATATTTTTTAAATTTTATGGAAATCTTTTTCCTTCCTCTCTAAAAATTGTTTTATACTCTTTTTAATCAACCAGACCTTTTTAGACTTGGGTTCAGCCAGGCTCATCGGGGGTTCACTAATTTTAATTAAAGCATTAATTCCGTATTGATGCACGATATCAGCATCATCTCCAATAATTGCCGCTACCGCTATTACCGGGATATTATATTTTTTAGCAATCCTGGCTACCCCTATTGGCGCCTTTCCGTAAATAGTCTGACTATCAATCTTCCCTTCACCGGTAATGACCAGATCAGCATCTTTAATAGCTTGTTCGAGTCTTACTATCTCAATTACAATCTCAATACCTGGTCTAAGTTCTGCATCCAAAAATGCCATTAAACTTGCTCCCAAACCTCCGGCTGCTCCTGCGCCCGGTATATCCTTTACATCTTTATTTAAGTCTCTTTTTACTATTTCAGCAAAGTGAGCCAACGATTCATCCAGTTCTTTAATTATTTCCGGAGTGGCTCCTTTCTGAGGTCCATATATCCAGGAAGCTCCTTTTGGGCCGCAAAGTGGATTACTCACATCTGAAGCAACTAATACTTTAGTCTCTGATAAGCGGTTATCTAAATATTTTGTATCAATTCGGAAAACTTTTTTTAATTCTCCTCCTCCAAAACCTAACTCCTCTTCGTCTTTGTCTAATAATTTTACTCCTAAAGCCTGAACCATGCCTGCTCCTCCGTCATTGGTAGCGCTTCCCCCAATCCCGATAATCATCTTTCGGCATCCCTGGTCTAAGGCAATCTTAATTAACTCACCGGTTCCGTAGGTAGTGGTTATTAATGGATTCCTTTTGTTCTCTGGAACTAAAGTTAAACCTGACGCTTCAGCCATCTCAATAACGGCTGTCTTCTTATCTCCTAAAATTCCGTAGGAAGCTAAGACTTCATCTTCCAGGGGACCTGTCACTTTCTCCTTTAAAATTTCTCCTCCGGTGGCATTAACCAGGCATTGAACTGTTCCATCCCCACCATCTGCCATAGGGATTTTTACAATTTCAGCTTCCGGGAAGATTTCTCTTATTCCTTGCTCTATTGCATCTGCTACTTCTACAGCAGTCAAGCTGCCTTTGAAAGAATCTGGGGCTACAACTATTTTCATCGTTTTTTATACCTCAATTAGGGACTATATATCTTTCTAATTTATTTACTATTGTAAAATATACGCCATTATGTATAACATTACCTTTGTATAATAGTATGAATATTACACTTTTTATTAATTTCTTTTTGTATAGTTTGCACATATTATTAAAATATCTTTACCTTAACTTCAAACCCTCACTCTAAATTCTCACTAAAACCCTTGCAAAATAAGGCTTTCAGGCAAATCTAAAATAAGCTATTTTAAGCCCTTTTAAGCGCCTATTTTAAAAAATATGACCAATCACCTTAACCCCTCTCAAAAAACGCCACTACGGCAATATTTCGCCAAAACCCTTATTCTGTAAGGCTTTTGGCCTCCTTAAAATAGAGTTTTTAGTCCGTTTTTATCTCCTTTTCTCTATATTTTAAAATCGCTGCTAACATCCCAAATAACAAAAAAACGCAGAAACCCTTATGTTTTCTGCGTTTTAAAGTCTTACTATTTTTTCCTATAAAAACTGATAATCCTCTAATTCTATATATACTTATCTACCTTATTTGGGTAAAAATTAGTTTTTCTATTTCTCTCTTTTTCTCCATTTTGGATAATTACCATCATGGCCTTAACTAAACTTTATATCTTTCTTGTTAAGCTCAGCAACTCCAATAACCGTATCTGCCCCACCATAATAAACTAATATTCTATCTCCTATTTCTGCATGGCCACAACTAAATACTACCTTGGGGATATGTCCATTTACTTCCCATTCAAGTTCAGGTTCCAATACTGGCTCAGCTTGCCTGGCTATAACTTTAGAAGGATCATTTAAATCAAGTAAGGCTGCTCCCAGGCAATACCCTTTCTCATTGCTTGTGCCGTGATATATTAAGAGCCAACCATGCTCTGTTTTAATCGGAGGTCCGGCTATTCCAATTTTATTATATTCCCAACCAGAATCGGGTATGGGTTTCATTATAATCTTATGATCATACCAGATTTTAAGATCATCAGAGTGGGCTATCCAGATATCCGGTTCTCTTCGGTGAAACATTACATATTTACCTTTAATTTTTTCTGGGAACAAAGAGGCATCCTTATTGGATTCGTTAAGGACTACTCCTTGCCTTTCCCAATCAATAAGATTTTTAGAGGTAGCTAAACATATTTTAAAGTCTTTACCGCTATATCCGGTATACATCATATAAAAAGCATTGCCTATCTTAACTATTCGGGGATCTTCCGGGCCCCTTGCCTCTTGTTTTACATTATTTGATAAAATTGGCTGCTCTAATCGGTTGAAGTGAATCCCATCTTTGCTTACTGCATAGCCAAGACGATTAATGTAAGGTCCTTCTTTGCCATTGGGCGCAATATCGGTTGCCCGATAGATCATATGCACCAGGCCATTATCATATATGGCGGCACAATTAAATACTGCTTCCGCTTCCCAGGTATGTTCCTTTTTTGGTAATAAGATGGGTTGGTCTGATAGTCTTTTTAGTTTTATCATCTAATTATTTTCCTCTTGGGTTAATTATTTAAAAAATCTTTAACCACATAATTTGATATGGTTTTAAAGATATCTTTTCTATATTTATTTTTTTCTCAGAAATTATATCAAAATATCCTTTTTTACTTAGATCGTGCTGATTTTTTGTAAAACGAATTTTCTGTAAATTGTCTGTGACATTATGTAATGCAATTATTTTTTCCTTGCCATCCGGTGAAGTCCGCAATAAAGAAAATATTCCTTCTTTTAAAAATAATACTTCCTGCTTTCCATTGGGGTGAAAAGCTTTTTCAGATTTTCTTTTATGAATTAATTTCATGAATTCAGTAAATATTTTATGTTCTCTGGAATCCGAATTTATCAAATCTTCTTTTAATTTATCATATTGAAATTTTTTCCGATTAATAGTTCTCTTCTGACCTGTTTTTTCCACTCCTTCCAGATAATTTTCCGTTCCGAACAGGCTGTGGATATAGATTCCCGGAATACCCAATAAAGATAATATTATTGATTGAGAAGCGATAAATTTCTTTATATTTAATTCTTCACTATTTTTGGAATCGGCGACAGCACTATAATAGGTGGTATTCATTTCGTATGGTTCTTTGCTCCCATTTCCTAAAATTTTATAAGATATAAATCCTCCTCTTTCTTTTATGTTATCTGCGATATCTGTTATTTCCCTGTCGGTTAAAATGGCTTTAACCGGAACAAATCCCAGACCATCATGGGTAGCAAGCACATTAAAAAAAGCAGTTTTATCAGAAACATTCTCGATGCGGGAAGCCCATTCAAGAAGACGGGAGGCATCACCGGTATAGAAGGTATGTAATACTAATAAGGGCAGGGCAAATTGATATACCAATTGGACTTCATTATAGCCATTGCCAAAATAACTGATATTCTCTTTGTGTGGTACATTTGTCTGGGTAAGCAATAGTGTATCGGGAAATATTTCATCAAGAATAGCTCTAATTAATTGAATTATAATGTGTGTTTCTTTTAAATTAATACAACTTGTCCCTAATTTCTTCCAGATATGACCGATGGCATCCATGCGGATAACTCTGGCCTTTTTGCTGGCATAAAACAATATTACATCGATTATCTCCAGTAGTACATTTTCATTGGTGAAATTAATATCTACCTGGTCCGGGCTATAAGTAGTCCAGAGATAAATACCTTCCCCTTTTCTTTTAAATTTTGTTAATAACGGATGGGTTCTTGCCCTGGTAACCGAAGATAGATCAGTATCTTTATTAATACTAATAAAATAGTCATTATATTTGGGGCTGCCTTTTAGATATTCTTTAAACCATATGCTTTCAGAGGAAATATGATTGGCTACCAGGTCAAACATTAAATTAAATTTTTGACCTATATCCTCAATATCTTTCCAGTCCCCCAAAGCCGGATTAACTTTTTTATAATCTATAACCGAAAATCCATCATCAGAAGAGTAAGGATAAAATGGTAGTATATGAATAATATTTATTGCTTGTTTAAGATATTCATTGGCAAATTTAAATAAGGATTGCAGGGGGGTTTTGTTGGTTGCTTGAATATTATCTCCATAGGTAATTAAGACAACATCTTTTTCATTTAAATAATCAGCTTTTGGAATTTTGCCGGTACTATTCTTCTGGTATCTATCGATTAATTTATTAATCTTCTTAAATGTATTTTGAACCCTATCCCTGCCATAAAGGAATACCAGTTTGTTTATTATTATTTCCCGACTTATTTTAGGTACTGACATATTGTGCTGCTTCTCCGATATGGTTTTTCAATAATAAGAGTAGATTGTTTAATAAGGTTTCATCATCCTAAGTAGAGTCTCTGATAATTAATTTTGGCTGGAAAATAATTCTTTGACTTTTATGATTCTCGGGATCTTTTAACTGTTGAACTAAAATTTTTATTGCCCCTTCTGCCATCTTTCTTACAGACTGGCTAATCGTGGTTAGAGCCGGATAATAGTACTCTGATAGTGGAATATTATCAATTCCTAGCACTGCAATATCCTGGGGTATTTTCAGTCCTTTTTCCTGAATAGCATGATAAGCTCCTATTGCCCTCTGATCACCGGAAACAAAAAGAGCATCAGGGATTTCTGCTTCTAAAATATTCTTCATCTTTTCGTAAGCAAATTTGGGGTTCATAATTCCATAATCAATATGCCTTGATTCACTCTTGATATGATAATCATTGCAGGCTTGAATAAATCCCTTTGTTCTATCCTGATTTACCGTGAAATTTTCATCTCCCAGAAAAAATCTAATAGACTTATACCCTCTTTTTATGAGATGTTCGGCTCCCAGATAACCCGCTTTAATATTATCAAGATTAACAAATGAAGTAGATTCATAGACATTATCTCTACCGACAATAACAAAAGGAATATCGCTTCCCACAAGATAGTCAATCCGGCGATCAATTTCCCGCGTATCAAAAATTATAGCACCGTCTGCAAAGCCATTTTTCAGCAAATAGAAACCATCATGTTTATTTTCTTCAACTTTGGAAGCTGAAGACTTTGAAACTATTAATTTATAACCTAATCTATTGGCTTCACTATCTAAAAATCGGATAAAGACATTATGGAAATTTCCTATATAATTTGCCGCATTTTTTTCTACAAAGACTATTAAAATCCCGGTTGTTTTCTTTCTAAGCGACCTGGCAATTAGATTAACCTGGTACCCGGTCGATTTAATGATTTTTAATATTTTTTCTCTTGTTTCTTTCTTTACTTTTTCTTCTTTATTTACAACCCTGGAAACCGTCCGTGGAGAAACGTTGGCAATTTTTGCGATGTCCTTAATAGTATATTCTTTTATCTTAAATCACCTCCACAAATCATTATACAATACTTTTTAGTTTTTCTTCCAGGCTTTCAAGTGAAAAAAATTCTCTTCCTAATTGGAAATTTTCTTTAACCATCTTTTCTCTGTAGTCTTCATCTATAAGTAATTTTATACATTCTCCGGCAGCCCGCTTTATTACTTTTTTATCCACTTTTGCCAGACCGTATTCATCAAGCTCATATTTATCCCCCAAAGAAATGACTTTAAATCCTTTTTCTTTGATGTCTTCTTTGTAAACATCATACTCAAATACTAACATCGGTTTTTTGGCAAACAATCCTTCTAAAAACTGATTTCCCCATCCCTCCTGAACACTCGGATAGGTTACTATATCTGCAAAAACATAGGTATCCCATAAGGAATATACCTTGTTATCATGTTTAACACACCTTGAATGTTCAACCAGACTATTGACAAACAGTAATTCTACCTTATTTTCTTCAGCCCTGGTTTTAAGCCTCTCAACATAATCATCTGAAGTCTCTATCATCCCCGCCAAAACGAGTTTGATCCTGCTATCCTCTCTAAAACTTTTCCCATTATATAATTTTGTTTCTTTAAGTATTTTCCTGTTCTCCTTTTTCTGCATCTCCCCAACCACATCTATAGCCAGTTCGATTGCTTTTCTATTTGTTACCCTGGTTGCCTGCAGCATAAGGATATCATTATCTCTAATACCCAATTTTTCTCTAAAATCTATATTGTAATCATCAACATCCCACAGCTTCTCATTAAAATCAAATACATTGGGTATAATAATAGAATCCAGATTTCTCCTCGCTTTTAATTCTTTTTGAACAATACTATTAATCACTACATGTGAGATCAGATCATCTTTTGGGGGATAGTCTTCCTCCAGGGCCTTGCAAACGAAATTGCATGTTGGCTGAGAAAAATTTTTCCTTTCCCAGTAAAAATCATGGTGGTGTCCGATACATCTAATACCTAATTCTTTAATGACATTAGTAAACGCCATAGCAGTAGGGATGCTTCTGCCGATTGATAAAATATTATTGGGAACAATTAAATCTATCTTATTTTCTATTAAGATTTTTTTCAAGGCTTCTTCAATTTTCAAAGTTTGCTTTCTTACGGCTCTTATTAATTCATCCTCATCCTGATAGTCTTCTAATTTTAAGTAAGCATTTCTTTCGATTTTCAAATCCTCTTCAAATCTATAATTCATTTCCGGTATAATATAACCATCAGATGTACCTGTACTGCCGGCAATAAAATATACTTTATGCCCCATATTTTCTAAAACCTTTTTCCATTTATCCATCTCCAGGGAAACTCCATCAGTTTCGCCAACCCGGTAATGACATAATGCTATATTCATGCTATCCTTCCTTTGTACAATAATTCTATATCCCCTCATGACTTTCATAATCAAAAAACAATATTTTTTCCTGCCTAAAATTAATGAAGAATGTGTCCTCGGATTTGATTTTTGTTTCACCTGAAATAACTAATTTTGCTATTTTATCATTAATTTTGAAAATAATCACTTGATGAGACCCTTGAGGCTCAACTAACAAACACTTTACTGACATGATAGCATCCTTTTCGTCAGCGACCATTATATTTTCAGGCCTGACACCGATTACTACTTTTTTGTTATTATAATCTTTTAATCGGTGAGCTATTTTATCATTTAAGATAATTTTAAAATCAGGATTAACCAGATTGTATTTTCCGTCTTTTATGGTTATAGTAACCTCTGTAAAATTAGTAGGAGGGGCGCCGATAAAATTAGCTACAAACATATTTTTGGAATTATGATAGACCTCATCAGTTGTTCCAGTCTGAGCAATCTCTCCATCCTTCATGATTACAATTCTATCAGCCAAACTCATAGCTTCAGATTGGTCATGGGTTACAAAAATTGTGGTTGCATTTGTCTTTTTATGAATTTCCTTAAGTTCTGTTCGCATATAAACTCTTAATATGGCATCAAGATTGGAGAGAGGTTCATCCATTAAAAAGATTTTAGGTTTAACTGCAACTGCTCTTGCTACAGCAACACGCTGTCTTTGGCCACCAGATAATTGATTCGGGTAACGTTCAAGATATATTGATATGTCAGTCATCTCAGCAACTTCTTTAACAATTTTATCAATCTCTTTTTTAGACATCCCTTTTAATTTTAAAGCATAGGATATGTTTTGATAAACCGTCATATGAGGCCAGATTGCATAACTCTGAAAAATCATACTCATACTTCTCTTCCAGGGTGGTAAATTTGTTATATCATCTCCATCTATGGTAATTCTTCCCTTGGTAACATCTTCAAGTCCGGCGATCATTCGTAAAGTTGTTGTTTTACCGCATCCTGATGGTCCTAACAAAACCAGAAATTCTCCATCATGGACCTCCAAACTTATATCTTTTACAGCTAAAACCTTTTTGCCATATCTTTTGGTGATATGGTTTAATTTTAAATTAGCCATAGTTTCCTCCCATTAATAAGTAATTTAAGCTGTAACTCCACCCCACATCTGATTAATATACTTGCGAATAAATAAGGTAAAGAGTACCATCGGCAGGGCCATTAAGATTCCTCCTGCTGCTGCTAAATTTACCTGATCGGTCGCACCAAGTACGCTTTGATAGACAACAACAGCAAAAGTAGGATTAAATTGGGTTAAAATAATCGCTGAAACAGTTTCATTCCATGCTCCTATAAAAGCATACATTGCACACGCTGCTAAACCAGGCAAGGCGAGCGGTACGGTAATAGTAATAAAAGTCCTTAATCTCGTTGCTCCAAATACCTGTGCTGCTTCCTCTAATTCAACAGGGATACCCATAAAAATACTTGCAGTAATCCAGATGGTAAGAGCAATGGTTCCTATTGAATATACCAGTGATAAACCAATCGGTTTATCATAAAACCCCATTGTAGCAAGGATTATAACCATGGGCATGGCAATGGCAACAGCCGGAAAAACCCTTACAAATAGAACGCTGACTTTCAAGGCGCTCTTCCCTATAAAAATATATCTGGCAAAAGCATATCCTGCCATTCCTCCGATTGATAAAGAAATAAGAATGGTAAGGCCGGCTACCTGAAGACTTCTAATCAAGGCAGGGACAGCATCGCGAGTTATTGCAAAAAATGTTTTATAATTATGTAGAAGCCCTTTGTAGCTTTTAAAATAAACCTCATTTTGCTGATCTAATTTCGAAATATAATTTTCCAGCTTTTCTATAGAAACATCCACACTTAACTGCAATCTCATATATCTTGACATTTTTTCCATATCCTTGGTATCAATCATGGTCTGGTATTCTCTATCTTTTTTCTCGTAAATGGATAGCATATAACCCTTATCCCCTTTTTCTAATTTAAATTCAGAAGAAATTGCCGGTACCAGCGGGAGGGGAAATTGATAGGCTTCTCTTGAAGATAAAAATGATAAAGAAACCAGAAAATATAATGGCGTAACTATTATTATAATTAAACTTGTTACTAAAATATAAAAAAGAGTTTTTTTGGCAAATTTAGAGACAGTATTTTCCCACATTTTTCTCACACCACTTCCTTCCTGCTTGTATCAAATGCACCTGAAAATTTTAAATAGACTACTGCCGCTATAGTTACGATTATAGAAGTTATGACTGCATAGGTCGAAGCTATTTGATAGCTATTGTCGAGTCGTGGTAATTCTTCTTTATAATAGATTACTCTTTCCAGTAAAAGCGGAATTCTGTCAAATCCAAAAAGCATGACCACAATAAGCCAAATCTGAATAGCTGAAATTAATCTCAAGATAACTGCTGTTATAATGGTTGGTTTAAGCATCGGTATAGTTATTTGTCTTAAAACTGTCAAGCCGTTCCCTCCAAAAACATAACCTGCTTCCTTTGCTTCTTTAGATAAATTTTGTAATCCGGCGAGTAAGATTATCATCATCGATGGTATTACCTGCCAGGTATCAATAATAATAACTAACCACAAAATCGAAAATTTAGATCCGGATAAAAATAGTAATTTCTCCCCCTTGGCTAAAAAACCTAAATAATAAAGCAGGCTGTTCATCCACCCATGTGCAGTTAGCCCGGTTTTCCAGATTGCAGCGGCTCCAACCGCTGGAATTGCCATAGGGACCATGGCGATAAATAAGAAAACTGCTGAACCTTTAAATTTTTTATTAATCAATAAAGCCAGAGCTAAAGCGATAAAAAACTCTATCACAATCGAGATACCCGCAATAAAAGCGGTATTCCCAAATGCTTCCCCAAAAGAAGTAGTAGTGAAAACAGTAATGTAGTTCTGTAAAGTAAAACTTCCATCTACCCCCTTAAAGCTGCTATAAATAGAGGTAATGACCGGGTTGAGCCAAAAGAAAATATAGTAAATTACCGTCGGAGCAATCAATAAATACGGGGTCCAGTTTTTATTTTTCTTCAAATTTGAAAGGTTAATTGTGTCCACTCCTTTCAATAAATTAGACGAGAAAATTATGATTTCTGTCACATACTACATAATCAAATAATATAACCGAGGAAAATATGTTTCCTCGGTTATACTATTTTTATGAAATGAGAAAATGTCTAAAACTAATATCTACTACTTCCTTAAGGCATCTAAATCCGCTTGAGCTTTATCTAGGCGGGCTGTATCTACAGTTCCATCGCCATTTAAGACCATGCCAACAAAGACATCATCAAATACTTTCTTAACTGCCCCCCAATCTTGATAATCTCCACCGGGAACACCAGAGACTCTGCCTTTGCTTAGAACCATAACGGCCTTTGCAACTACTTCATCTTCCGGGTCATCACCTAAATAATTAAGCGCTTCTTCTACTGGAGGGATAAACCCACCGGTACCTTTAGCAATTTTAACCTGCATATCAGGTCTGGTAATATATTCAAGGAATTTTATTGCCAGTTCTTTATGTGGGGCATTTTTTAAAACACCGTACCCACTGACTCCAGCAATACTACCGATACCTGCAGGGCCTTCCGGTACTGGAGCTACTACAAAATTAGCTGGATTCGCACTATAGACCTGACCGGCACGGGCACAATGCATCCAACTTAACCATGCTTCTTCCCTTTTCATAGGATCAACACAATTATCTACGTTTAATACAGCGGGAATAAAGTCATCTTTCATTGAAACCAATATTTCCCATGCCTTTATTGCTTCAGGAGTATTGATATCCGGGAAAGTTGCCCCATAAGATAAAGATATTGCTCCAAATTGGTATACAAGGGATTTCATCGGAATGCCTGTTACCACGGTTTTTCCTTCGCTCTCACCCTTGGCAATAGCATTTGACCATTCTGCAAAATCTTCCCAGGTTAACTTATCCAAGTCAGCACCACTGGGGAAATATTTCATAGCCTTCTCATTAGCAATGGTAAGATAAACATCAGCGCCTACCGGGACAAAATACTGTTTACCTCCAACGTTTGTACCATATTCAAATGTTGGACTAAAATGCCGGTCATCCCATGATTCAACATAGGAAGTTAAATCTTCTATATACTCGTTCTCAATCCACTCAGGCATATTAGCAACATAGGCACAAACAATATCCATGGTGGGATGATCAGTTTTTAGTTGAAGCTCCGCTCTTTCTAATAGCTTTATATCATCCAGGATTTGAAAATTGACTATGCAATTATTTTCTTTCTCGAAAGGTTTAATTACATACTCGATGATAAATTCCTGTTCCGCAGGAGGGCTCCATAATCTTGAAGAAAATGAAAGCACCTCTTTGTCAGCAGCCAGAACAAAAGTACTTAAAACCGCCACCAACAAAATACTAATAAATGCTACCGAAAACAATCTAGTCTTCATAAAATTATCCTCCTTAAATTAATATATTTTTATCAACAACAACATTTAAATACAATTTTAATGTGTAATTTTTAATAATGCCATCGTTGACATTTTTATATTAACATGCTGCTAAATAAATTGCAAATTTTTTTATCTTGTGTCAAAATTATGTTTATTTATGTAATAATACTTCAAAAATAATAGTCTTTATTTCCTTTGGTTTAAGTTCTATTTCTACTCCATTGTTATAGGGCACTTCTTCCCTATGGCTTTCATCCAACTTACCCAAATAAACCTCATGTACATTAAATCCTAATTTAATCTTTCCAGTGGTATTTACATTAGTAGGATTATAAATCCTGACTACTAGTTTATCTTCAGATTCATTCTTTTTAATGGCGCTAATTTCTAAATGTTCACCTTCTAATTGAATAAAACTAAAGTTACTTGGCATATTTCCCTGTTGATTTTTTAGTTGTTGGGTTAATATTTTTGTCTTGTACTGCTTTGTCTTCTGAGAAATACGGACATCATCCCAACTACTCTGATGAGGTATCAGCGCATAAGAAAAAACATGTCCTCCTAAACATTGAGCTTCTGGTGTGGCAAATGAAGGACCAGCATTTCCTTTTTTATATTCCAAATCCCCCCTGGATAACCAACCTACACATCGGAGTAAAGTTAAAGCTATGGTATTATCATCAGGAATTATCTCGTATTCAGGTAGTCCCCGATTCAGTAATGCCAATCCATATTCTCCATCATTGATATCTACGAATCCTGAATTATGAGCAGTTTTATAAGTCTTTTCTTTCCAACCTTCACTATCGGGTACATTAATGGAACGCTTTACCACATCAAAATGACCCTCAGCATAAACATAATCAGTTTTAATAGCAGTAGGAAATTCAACTCGTAAACGATGATCACAGACTCTGTTATCAAATTTTGTCTTAAATTCTATTCTCTGAATCTCACTAAATAATTTTACTTCGGATTCAATAGAACACTCTGTCATTTTTTCTGCTCGGGATTTCCTACCAGATTTTAATCCGGCTGGTAACAGCATCTTCCCTGATACCTTTAAAGTAGCTTCAGCAGGACCCACATACTGGATACTAATATTATCCAATCGACTAACTATTATTTCATCATTCAAAGGAGGAGAATAAGTATATTCATCTCCTGCATCTCCACCATCTACAAACCTATTACAATTTTTAAAGACTTTATTATTTAATTTGTCTATAATGGTTATTGTTCTGTTAGTTTCAACAATTACTTTATAATATTTATTCTCAATGTGATCTCTACCGGCTCTTATATCAGTCTCATATTCTTTAGAGGTCCTTAAATCATTAATTGCCTTAATAGTAAAAGTTTTGTAACCACAGGCAGGAATGTCTTTGGCGGTAAAAGATATATCAGCATAATTAACTTCCAAAAATTGAGGAACCTTAAAAGGATTAAAAATAATTTTATAATCTGAGCCATGTCTTTTTAATTGATAAGGAATCTCTTCCCCTTGGATAGTTAAAACCTTTACTCGATTTAAATTAATTTCTTTGTGGAATTTAACTCTTGACTCTACATTTTCATCTATAGAATAAGGTAGAGGATTGAAGACCACGAGGGCTAACTCATCTTCATTTAAATAATCGATCTTAATCTTATCTGTAATATAATCTAAATTCTTATTAGTTACCTCTTGAGCAATCTGTTTGGACCAATCAAAACGGGTTATCATCTCCCTGTGTACCTGGTCAATACTACAGCCACAGATACTATCATGAGGATGATTTTTTAATAACCATTTCCAGCTCGTCCGGATTAAATTTTGGGGATAATCTTTACCCATTAACCAGGCCAGAGAGGCAGTCGGTTCAGCCCAATTTTCTAAAAGGGTTTCACATCTTTCGTTGGCTTGTTTGATATACATACGGGAAGAATATACACTCTGTAAAATATTAGTATCTTTGCCTGATCTAAATTCACCGGTAATTTTATTAAGATTAGATTTCACGGTCTCCTTAGCATAGTCTATATATTCTTTTAAGTTCCCTTGTTTTATCTCAATTTCTGTAAACCGTTTATTTAACTCTTTGGCTAAACGTGGGATATGGGGTTGAGCTTCTAAATGATCAACACCATTTAATAATAATAATGATTTAGAGGTCTCTCGAGATAATAAATCATCAATTGCCTCTTTTGTCAGCTTATAGGATCGATCTACATCTTCTGGTAAACTCATAGCATTACAATAACCTGCTTTAGGTAGATGAACAGCAAAAAGCTCTGTCCGGTCAGGACCTTGCCAGATAAATTCATTCCCCTGGGTCTGACCATACTCTATACCCCGCCAGAAAATAATATTATCAATTCCAAAACCTCTCAAGATCTGGGGCATCTGGGATATATGGCCAAAAGGATCTGGTATATAACCAACCTTCATTACTCTGCCAAACTCAGAGGAAATTTTATGACCTAAAAGCAAATTTCTTACAATTGATTCTGCACTGACCAGAAATTCATCAGGGAGAACATACCAGGGACCAACATGAATTCTGCCTTCAGTGATATATTTTTTTAGAATTTCCCTTCTTTCGGGATAGACTTCTAAGTAATCCTCTAGAACAATGGTCTGGCCATCTAAGGTAAAATCACTATATGCTTTATCGTTTTCTAAAATATCGATTAAATTATTTATGAGGTCGATTAATCTAATTCTAAATTGTTGAAACGTTCGATACCATTCTCTATCCCAGTGTGTATGGGGTACAATGAATGCCTTGTATGGATTTTTATTAATATTATCAATCATCTTAATTTTTCCTTTCTTTTTTGCTCTTTTATTAGTAATATTTATAAAAGCTTTGGTAGAATACATGGCAACTCTATTAGCATTATTACACTTTATCACCTTTCTGATATACCCTCATTTTTAAAGCTATCCTCAATTGGACTGCATCATCAAACTTTTTTGGGTCTAAACCGGTTATCTCCTTAACTCTTCTTAATCTATAAAGTAAAGTATTGCGATGTGCATAGATAGTTTGGGCAGTTTTTGAAATACTTAAATTATTATCAAAAAAGGCTTCTAAAGTTTCCAGTAATGTTTCATTTATTTTCTTCTCTTTATTATTTTTTGTAGAATAAATAGTTTTTTCCATAAATTCTTGCTGACTTTCTCCTCTTATCTCTGCTAACAGCTTGCCTACGCCCAGATTGTCTACATGATAAATATTTCCCGCTCCCTCCAATTTAGTCCCTACATCTAATGCCTGGGTAGCTTCTTTAAATGATTTACTTATCCCCCGAATATCTTCATGATATTCTCCGATTCCGATGGTAACCTTAAATTTCATCTGCTGAGAAATAGTATCTTTTATTCTCTTTCCCATTCTAAATAATTTTTTTCTTAAAATTTCATCTGAATCTTTTAGATTAATAGTCTTTAAAACTACAAATCTATCCCCTCCTGTATAAGATGCAATTTCCTGAGGAGTATCCACAAATATCCCTTGAATGGTTTTTAATACATCATTTTTTAATCTTTGTAAATGAATTTCTCCTTCTTTCGATCCTTTGAATGCCTGCAAGCTCTGCTTAGCGGTCTTTTCAAACCGATAAATATCCATGACCAAGGCTACCCGGGGAATTAGAATATCATACCCTACAATCTGCCCCCGAGTTATAAATAAATCCGGATTATTTCCCATCCTTCCGAAGATTAAATCATGAATAAAATTTTCCTGAGTCTGTTTTTCTAATTGTATTTCTTTTAACAAAAATTCCTGCTGTAACATCATCTCAACAGTCATCTTTATCACTTCGCCAAAAGGGCTGACTTCGTTTGGCTCACCGGTAATACCCACTACTCCAATAATTTTGTTATTATGTTCTATGGGGAGATTGATCCCTGGTTTTGCTCCCACTAAATGATTTATATCCTTGGAATAAATTTCCAGCTTTTTCCCTTCTTTAACCACCTGAGCTGCTCCTTCATGAAATTGATTTAAGCGGCTTTTATCGCCCGACCCGATAATCACTCCTTTTTCGTCCATAATATTAATGTTTTTTCCTAAAATGTTCATGGTTTTATCAACTATATCTTGAGCAAGTTTATGGGTAATCTTCATCGATTGTCACCTCTATTCGTATTGCGTATCGCGTATCGAGTCAAGAAAGAGAAAGAAAAGATCAGCAAATTGTCTTTTATAATTAGCTTACCCGATAAAATAAATAAAAATCCTTCTTTTTTATTATATATGCTGATTTAAAAATTACAACATTAGACAAAAAAGTATCGAGTATCAAGCAAAGAAAAAGGGAGAAAGAAAAAAGAGAAATTTGCTTTAAAAACATATAATATATATAATATAAAATAAAAAAGTTCTTTAATCCTTAAACTAAAAAACTAAAGGTTTAAAGAGATGAAATATTTTGTGGTTATAAAAAGTGAAGATTATTAAGAAACTTCCATTGAAAAATTAAAAAAATTCGGTTCGGAAATTAAATAATAAAAATAAATTTAAAAATTTTTTAATAAAAAAAGAGGATTTTTAAAAATAATGTTGAATATATAAATATTAGGTATAAATTTTTTTGGTAAATTTCTTCCACTTTATCCGTAAAATTATAAAATACAAAAAAAGAAAGGATGATAGATATGTATAGAGAAAATTTGAAATCGAGTTTTGTAATCTTTTTAATAATTTTATTAGCCCTTTTTACTACCACTGTCTTTGCCAGCAGTGAAACAGAAAAATTATTGCAAGAAATTATAGAAGGCAAAACCATGAAGCCTGATATCTTCGCTTTCATCAATATGGGAAATTTTTATTGTTCATTAGATCTCTATGAACCTGCGGAAAAAGAATACGAAAAAGCTTTGGGCTTAGACGAAACGAATATATTAGCCAGGA
>Ga0265595_1001561_pt1 | contig 17198 bp, 17 predicted proteins | sample saktaG_15_FD_190148 | JGI IMG/M metagenome (GOLD analysis project Ga0265595, IMG submission 190148) | Saline water microbial communities from Sakinaw Lake, British Columbia, Canada - sak_2013_06_06_50m | ecosystem: Environmental > Aquatic > Non-marine Saline and Alkaline > Saline ... | reverse complement strand
ACCGCGCACAACCCAAAAGAAAGAGATCACATTTGATAAAGTGCTTATGACAGTATCCGGTAAGAATATGGAAATAGGTTCGCCTTATATAAAAGGGCTCAAAGTGGTATGCGATATAATCGCGGATAAAAAGGGAGAGAAAAAGATAGCTTATAAGTATAAGAGAAGAAAAAGCTATCATAGAAAGGTCGGCCACAGGGACCTTTTAACTCTGGTAAGGGTTAAGGAAATCAAAACAGCATAAACGCATAATGCAAATCAAGAGGTGAAATAATGGCACATACTAAAGCACAAGGCAGTTCAAGAAACGGAAGAGACAGCGCCTCCCAGCGCTTAGGCATTAAAAGTTACGGAGGCCAGGTTATAAGCGCAGGTTCTATTATAGTGCGCCAGCGCGGTACCAAGTTTAAGCCAGGACTAAATGTAGGTATTGGTAAGGATGATACGCTATTTGCCAAAATAACCGGTAAGGTAAGATTCAGAGCAAGAAAAGTAGACATCATAGCCGCTTAAAGCGCGCCTGCCTATGTTTATAGACACCGCTAGAATAACGGTTAAAGCTGGAAATGGTGGAAGAGGGGTAAATACCTTCTACCGGGACAAGCTTAATATGAAGGGTTTTCCTGACGGCGGTGATGGAGGTGACGGCGGCGGTATTATATTAAGGGTGAGCACAAATGTGCACACCCTTATTGATTTTAAGTATCGCCAGTTATTCCAGGCAAAAGAAGGCGGCAGCGGAGGCTCAAAGCAAAAACGCGGCAAAAATGGGCCAAAGCTTATCATAGAGGTCCCTGAAGGCACCTTGGTATATGATACTGAAACAGAAGGGCTCTTAAAAGATCTTTTAAAAAAAGGCGATGAAATAATTGTCGCAAAAGGGGGTATTGGCGGAAGGGGAAACAGAAGCCATAAGAATGCCATACCCGGAGAAAAAGGCCAGATAAGAAAGATTTTCCTGGAACTTAAGATTATAGCGGATGTCGGGATAATAGGCCTTCCCAATGCCGGAAAATCCACCCTTATATCAAAGATATCAAATGCTCATCCCAGAATAGCTGCATTTGCTTTTACAACAAAGAACCCTGTTCTTGGTGTTGTCCGTTATGGAGATGGCAGTGTTTTTAAGATAGCCGAAATACCCGGGCTCATAGAAGATTCCCATAAGGGTAAGGGCTTGGGTGATAAGTTTTTACGCCACGCTGAAAGGACAAAGTTTTTTGTTCATCTTATAGATCTCTCAAAGCAGGGCCCGGAAGAGGTTGTAGCTGATTATTATAAGATAAACAAAGAGCTTGAGCTTTACAGCGAAAAGCTCATAGCCAAAGGCCAGATTATAGTAGGCAACAAGATGGATACTGATGAGGCAAGGCATAACCTTGATTTTGTAAAGAAAAAGCTTAATAAAAATATTATACCAATATCAGCAAAGGAATCCACGGGCATTGAAAAGCTCGTAAAAGCAATCGCCAAACAATTGACTTAATGACTTAAGCCCGTTTCTTGAGCACGGGTACCCGTGCTCAAGAAACGGGCTTGAAAGAAAAAAGATGAAAAAAGGCATAATAGTTGTAAAGGTTGGGACAGCTGTTTTAGGAAGGCGTCTGTCGAAAAAGACAACGCAGACAGGAAGGCTTGACCCTGCTTTCATAAAAGACCTTACCCGTCAGATCTGCGCCCTTAAAAAAATGGGTTTTCGTGTAATACTTGTTTCCTCAGGCGCGATAGGTGCTGGTATGGAGGCCATTGGCCTTAAAAAACGCCCGCGCAATTTAAATAAACTGCAGGCATGTGCTGCTATCGGGCAGGGCAAGCTTATGAAACTTTATGAGGAAAATTTTCGTTTTCATGGAAAACATGCCGCCCAGATACTTCTTACGCGCGAAGACTTTTCAAGTGAAAAAAGAATCCTAACCGCTAAGCGTACTATAATGAGCCTTTTAAATGATTTTAACGCGGTGCCTGTTATAAACGAGAACGACACAATAGCAACAGAGGAAATAAAGTTTGGTGATAATGACAGGCTTTCAGCCCTTGTGGCAAGATTTGCGGGTGCTGGTATGCTTATAATGCTTACGGATGTAGATGGCCTATATGAGCCAAAGACATGCGGTATAATCCCATTAATTAAAAAGATAAACGAGAAAATCGAGCAAATGGCACAGCCCCATCTAAGCCTTCTTGGCAAAGGCGGTATGATTAGCAAGATACAGGCTGCAAAGATAGCAACGCGTGCCGGGATAGTATCTATCATAGCCAACGGCAGGAAGAAGGATGTGCTTATCGATATAGCCAGGAAGAAGCCTGTTGGAACTTTGTTTTTACCTTTAAAAAATAAGAGAAGATAACATGTCCTTAAAAGACCTGATAGAAAAAAAAGCAAAAGCAACAAAGGAAGCTTCTAGAATACTGTCTAATAGCTCATTGCATGATAGAAACAAAGCGCTTATGTATATGGCAGAGGGCATTAAGAAAAACTCTGTTTTTATCCTTAAAGCGAATAAAAATGATGTTCTAAACGCTAAGCGATCAGGCTTGTCAAAGGCAATGACGGACAGGCTTACGCTTAACAATAAGCGCATTGAGGAAATGGCAGCATCGATAAAGGCTGTTGTCAAACTACCGGATCCATGCGGCGTTATCGACAAGATGTGGAAAAGGCCTAATGGGCTTGTTATCGGCAAGATGAGGGTCCCCATAGGCGTAATAGGCATAATATATGAATCCAGGCCTAATGTCACATCAGACTGCGCAAGCCTGTGTCTTAAAAGCGGTAATGCTGTGATACTAAGAGGCGGCAAAGAGTCTATAAATTCAAACCTTGCCATACATAAAGTGCTTCAGGACGCATTAAGCAAAACTGGGCTTCCTTTAGATTCTATTAATATGATAGAATCCACTGATAGGAAAGCTGTTTCGTATCTGCTCCAGCTGGATAAGTATATTGACCTTATAATACCCCGCGGAGGAGAAGGCCTTATAAGGGCTGTTGCCGAGGAATCAAGGATCCCTGTTATAAAACATTATAAGGGCGTATGCCATGTATATGTGGATAAGGAAGCAGATATTAACAAAGCCATCAAGATATGTTTAAACGCCAAGGCGCAAAGGCCCGGCGTGTGCAATGCAATGGAGACAATGCTTGTTCATAAAGATATAGTGGATAAGTTTATGCCAAAGGCGATAAAGGCCTTACAGCAAGCCGGTGTCGAGATAAGAGGATGTGCCAGGACAAAGAAATTTTCAGATAAAATAAAACAGGCAACAGAAGATGATTGGTATGAGGAGTTTCTTGATCTGATACTTTCTGTAAAAGTTGTAAACAGCGTAGATGAGGCAATAGCCCATATAGCAAAATACGGCTCTGCCCATTCCGACGCTATTATAACAGAGAATTATGATACTGCGCTTAAATTCTTAAAGCAGGTTGATTCTACCTGTGTTTATCTAAACGCATCCACCCGTTTTACAGACGGCTTTCAGTTTGGTTTTGGCGCTGAAATCGGGATAAGCACCGACAGGATACACGCGCGCGGGCCAATGGCATTGCGTGAGCTTACCATATATAAGTATATAATATTCGGCAATGGCCAGACAAGGAAATAACCGATAATGCGCATAGCAATATTCGGAGGTACGTTTAACCCTATACATAAAGGCCACATTTTTTTGGCAAAGCAGGCAAAGAAAACGCTTAAACTTGATAAGGTTGTATTTGTCCCGGCATATATCCCCCCGCATAAAAGCTCACAAGGTATAATAGATGCTGATAAGAGACTTCATATGATAGAGCTTGCCATTTCCGGCAATCTGAATTTCACCGTTTCCCGTTATGAAATAAACAAAAAGAAAAAGGTATACTCCGTCGAAACAGCGGAGCACTTTAAAAAAGTTTTTCCAAAACGTACACAGCTGTTTTTCTTAACAGGAGCTGATTCGCTCAAAGGCCTTGATAAATGGAAAGATGCGGATAAGTTATTTGGCCTGTGCGAATTTGTTGTCTTTAGCAGGCCTGGTTTTGGACTTGGCACAAAAGACCCGTGCATAAGAGCTATAGAGATGGCTGCGCTTGATATATCATCAACCCATGTGCGTGAATGTATAAAAAAAGATAGATCAATAACAGGCCTTGTCCCCAAGCCAGTTGCTGATTATATCAAACGTAAGAGGCTATACAGGTAAAAAGCTATGTTTACAATACTCTTATTCGTAATCCTGCTTCTTTTATCAGCGTTTTTTTCAGGCTCTGAGACAGCACTTTTTTCCCTATCCGGATTTCAGAAAAAGAAAATTCAGTCAAAGCATCCTTCTACCCATAGCACTATAACCAAACTGTTATCATCTCCAAGCCGCACCCTTGCCGTTATATTAATAGGAAATACCCTTGTAAATATCGCGGCAACAAGCATTGCGACTATCTTTGCTATCTCTGTATTCGGCGAAAGAGGTGTTGCGGTGTCAATAGCTTGCATGACAATGATCCTTCTTGTCTTTGGCGAGGTAACACCAAAGACCTATGCGATGAGTAATCCTGAAGGCTTTGCTTGTTTTTGTTCCAGGCCGCTTCATGTGTTCGGGAAAATTATATGGCCTATAAGGCGTATATTGCGTATCATAGCGGATATATTTATCGTTATTTTCACCTGTAAAAAGAATCCGAATCCATATATCACGGAAAATGAGCTTAAGGCCCTTATGACCATAAGCAGGAAAGAGGGCATTATAGACAATGATGAAGAGGAGATGATACACTCGATATTCGAGCTTGGAGATAGAAGTGTTGATGAGATAATGCGGCCAAGGGTTGATATCACAGCGTGTGAGAAAAATGCCACAGCCGGACAGCTTGTCGAGATAATGAAAAGCTCAAAACATACAAAGATACCTGTCTATGAAGGCACAATAGATAAGATTATAGGTGTTATATATACAAAAGAGTTTATGCTTAATCAGAAAGGCAATATATCTGATTTTATAAAAAAGCCGCTTTATGTCCCTGAGACAGAGAAAATCGATGATATTATAGTCAAATTCCAGTCACAAAAAACCTATATAGCTGTTGTGCTTGATGAGTTTGGCGGCACATCAGGCATTGTTACTTTAGAGGATGCGTTAGAGGAGATAGTAGGTGAAATAAAGGATGAGTATGATAAAGAACCGCCCATAATAAAGCAAGAAGATGACGGCTCTTATACGATATCGGGCAAGGCAACCATAAGAGAGGTAAATGACGAGCTTGATATAGCGCTTCCCATGGATCAGGTAACCACAGTAAATGGGCTGCTTCTTCTTTTATTCGAAAAAGTGCCAAAGCAGGGAGAGCATGTAAGGATAAAAGGAGTAGATTTTAAGGTGCTTGAGGTTAAGAATAATATGGTGTTAAAGACAAGGGTTGTTCTATCACCAGTGGTTTAAATAATAGGCTGGCTTTACAATGGATATGGTATATATAATAATAATATTTATCGCGATACTGTCAGAGGGTTTTTTCTCAGGTTCAGAGATAGCTATTATATCTTTAAACAGGATACGCCTAAGGATTCTGGCTGAGGCAAAAGAGAAAAAGGCCATTATAGTGCAAGCTATGCTGCAGAATCCCGGCAGGCTTCTGGCTACGACTCTTGTAGGCACTAATATAGCTGTTGTTGTATCGTCTTCTTTCTGCACGAGGTTTTTATACAACAGATATGGGGATAGCTCTGAATGGATGACTACAATTATACTATCCCCAATAGTCCTTATATTCGCTGAACTTATACCAAAGGCGGTGTTTGCGCAGACTGCCAACAGAATAGCGTTGTATCTAGGCCCTGTATTAAAGTTTTTCTGGAAGGCATTTTATCCTATAGTCTGGTTTGTGAATATATTTACAAGAGCTATCCTAAGGATTCTTACAGGAAGTGCCCTTGAAAAAAAGAAGAGCCCTTTTGTGACAAAAGAAGAGATACAGTATCTTGTAAAAGAAAGCGAGACAGAGGGCCATATTGATACTTACGAGCGCTCAATCATATACAAAATATTCGATATGGGCAGGAAAAAGGTAAACTCTGTTATGCGCAGGCTTGATGAGCTGGTTTTTATATCGGAGACAGATAGCATAGAAGCGCTTATCTTAAAGGCAAAAGAGTTTGGATATACGAGATTTCCCGTGCGTTCATCAACAGGAGAATTTATAGGCATTATAAATATATTAGATATTGTTTATGAAGATAATAAGGCAACCCCTATAGCTAATTTTTTAAGGCCAATAGAGTTTGTGGATGAAAATATGCATGTCGATAATGCTCTTTTCAGGATTAAGGCCAAAAAGCAGGCTATGGCCATAGCGATAGATCTAAATAAAAAGCCTACCGGTTTTTTCACCATGGAAGACCTGCTCGAAGAACTCATTGGTGAGATTGATTGATATTAAGTACAGACGTTTTAAAATCCAATCAGGACACTGTCCCGATTGGGTTTCAAAACGTCTGTTTTTTATTTATCGAATTCATATTTTTCCTCTTTATAACAGTTATTGTTAATGATATAATATATCATTGTATAGAATAGGAGCATAATAGATGTTAAGAAACCTAAAACTAAGCGTATTCCTTGCCACAAAGGACATGCTTAATAACCTAGGATCCCTTGTCTTTGTCTCAGCTGCCCTGGGGTTCTTATTTGCCAATGTGCTTTTTTCAAGGTTTATGCTTTATGGTTTTGAACAGAGCATAGGAAGCCTGATACCGAAGGTAAGCGGTAATCTATATGTAACCCCTTTAAGAGGAGTGTCGTATATATTTGATACACAAAGGGTTATAGACGAGATGGGGCGCAATAGTTCAATAGAAAGTATGAGCCCTGTCCTTGAGATGCCGTGTGTATTAGAGTATAAAGGCTCAAGGATTGTCACAATGGTTTGGGGCCTTGAATATGATGAAAAGGTAATGGACTTAAGAAACAATATATCAGAGGGCAGGTATTTCTCAAGCCCTGGCGCGGAAGAGATCATATTAGGAAAGATACTAAAGAGGCGTTTTAAACTGAAGATACCTGTTACAGAGGACATAGTCCTTGAGGATATCACAAAGGCTATTTTTATAAAGGAATATAATATAGACAAGTTCAATAAGGAGGTCTACAGAGACAGGCATGTAAAAATGGTGGGTGTTGCTGATTTCAGAGACTATATAGCCAATAACAGCGTATTTATGCCCCTTGAAGCCCTAAGAAACGCGACAATACTTCGCGACAGGTCATCAAGCATCTTTATCCGTTTAAATGACAATTTCCAGGTTGAAAAGGATAGTGTCGCCCAATTTAAGCCCTATGACATGGACGTAGAGGTGAAGCACTGGAAAGATCGTGATGACTACGGAACAGATGACCTTGTTTACGGCTTTAATCTTATTAGCATAATAACTTTCGCAGTTAGTATTATATGCGCGGCAATATTGGTTGCTTTTATAGTGTTTTACAATACCCAGAAAAAACGCCGCACAACAGGCATCTTAAGAGCGATTGGCATAAAGGGCAGGATATTCCTGACATTTTTTATATTGGAAGGCATACTATTTGCAATAATAGGCGTTGTCACAGGGACAGGTCTTTACTACCTGCTTCAGATGTATCTTGAGGCCAACCCCATTATTATGCCTTTTGGAGATCTTTACCCTATCTTTGAGGTAAACAGTTATATATTTGCCACTGCGCTTTTCCTGGTAGTATCATTTGCGGCAAGCGTATATTATGCTGTAAAAAGCGGCAAAGAAAACATAATTAAAGTAATAAGAGGCGACTGATGGTTAAAACCAAACCCAATGTCAAGAGCAGGCCGATAATAAACATAAAGAACTTAAGCAAAGACTACTATCTTGGCAATACTGTTGTAAGGGCGCTTAAAAATATCAGTCTCGAGATAATAAGCGGAGAGTTCTCAATATTGTTCGGCCCGTCAGGAAGCGGAAAAACTACACTCTTAAACCTTTTAGGGCTTATAGATCTGCCGACAAATGGCACCATTGTCCTTGAGGGCAATGATACCAGCAAGTTAAACAGGCTAAAACGCGCGGATTTCAGGCTTAATAATATCGGCTTTATATTCCAGAAATATTATCTTTTAGATGAGTTAACAGCCCTTGAAAATGTGTTTTTACCTGCCCTTGCCAAAGGCGGGTATTCAGCCCAGCTGTTAAGAAAAGCAGAATCCATATTAGAGCTTGTCGGGTTAAAAGACAGGATGAGGCATAGTCCAATGCAATTATCAGAAGGGGAGAAGCAGAGAGTGGCTGTCGCGAGAAGCCTTATAAATGAGCCGACAATACTTCTTTGTGATGAGCCCACAGCAAGTCTTGATGCTGATAACGGCAAGATAATATTGGACTTGCTGGCAAAGATTAACAAGGAAAGCGATGCTACAGTGTTTCTTGTAACCCATGATGACCGCCAACTCAAGTACGGCGACAAGATAATCCATATCGCTGATGGGGTGGTGGAAGAGGGGAAGTAATCAGTGGATAATAAAAGAGTTGTTATTACTGGTATTGGGCTTGTAACTCCTATTGGCATAGGTAAGGAGGAATTTTGGAAAAATTGCCTATCCGGTAAATCCAGTGTAAAAAAAATTACTTCATTTGATGTAAGTGAATATAACTGCAAGATAGCTGCTTTAGTTGATGGATTTGATCCTATACAGTATATGGATAAAGTAACAGCAAGGCGCTCTGATAGGTTTGCTCAATTTGCTATTGCTGCCACTAATATGGCTATGAAAGACAGCGGTTTGGAAAAACCGGATCCGAAATATGCAGGTGTTTGCATAGGCACGGGATTAGGCGGTATGGTTTTTGCGGAGACGCAGATTGTAAATGTGATAAAAGGTGGAAATGCCGCTGGTAATCCTGTGTCTATTCCTAAAATAATGCCGAATTCAGTAGCAAACCAAATAGCAATTATACACAATGCCCAAGGCCCGAATCTAACTATCTGCACTGCTTGTTCATCAGGTACTCATAGCATTGGCCAGGCATTTGATGCTATTCGACAAGGCAGGGCAAAGATTATGATAGCAGGTGGTACGGATTCTCCTGTTATGAGATATAACTTCTTAGGTTTTGATAAATTAAGCGTGATGAGCAGAAGAAATGACAGCCCTGAGTCTGCTTCAAGGCCTTTTGATAAGGACAGAGATGGTTTTGTAATGGGAGAAGGAGCCGCTATTCTAATCGTGGAATCTTTAGAGCATGCTTTAAAAAGAAAAGCTAATATATATGCGGAAATTAAGGGCTATTCTGTGACATCAGGGGCATATCATATAGTAATGCCACGCCCTGACGCGACAGATATCGTAAGGGCCATGAAGATATGTTTAGATGAATCAGGTATATTGCCAGAAAACGTTGATTATATTAATGCCCATGGTACATCAACCATTGCAAACGATAAAGCCGAATCCAAAGCGATAACCAATGTGTTTAAAGATAGTACAGAAAAAATACCTGTAAGTTCCACCAAATCCATGATAGGCCATACGCTAGGAGCAGCAGGCGCCATTGAGGCTGCGGTATGCGCTTTAACAATAACAACAGGCAGTATACACCCTACCGCGAATCTTGAAACGCCTGATGAAGAGTGCAAATTAAATCATGTACGTAAAAAATCAATTAAGAAAAAGGTGAAAAACGTACTTTCCAATTCATTTGGTTTTGGCAACAACAATGCATGCTTGATGTTCTCAAAAGTGTAATCTAACCTCAATAGGAGAATACCGTGGAGAAAATTGCAGATATAGAACATGCTGTGAAGGATACGCTTGCACAATCTTTAGATATAGATATATCAAAAATTAAAAATCATTCTTTACTAGTAGAAGACATGGGAATTGATTCCTTCGGTTTTGCTGAGTTATCTTTTGCTGTTCAGGAAAAATTTAAGCTTGAAATATCAAACGAAGATGCTCAAAATATGAAAACAGTAAATGACATAATAGCCTATATAAATAATCGTTTAAAAAAGGAATAATTTATGGGTAAAAAGATATTTTCAATGGATGTTCGTGTATACTTGCGTGATACCAATTTGTTCGGTAATGTTTACTTTGCCAATTATTTTTATTGGCAAGGCATAGCTAGAGAAGAGTTTTTTAGGCAGATTACGCCAGACCCTATGTTTTTTGTAAATAAAAAAATTAAAATGGTTACGATAGAAGCTAGTACAAAGTTTAAAAAAGAAGCATTTTTGTTCGATGATATTGAAGTAAGGGTGGAAGTTAATAACCCGAAAATTGCTACTTTTGATTTAATATTTACATTTATTAAAAAAAATACAGGTGATATACTGGCTGAAGGTAAACAAAAAATAGGTTTTATTGGTCAGAATGGCTCAGTTATACCTATCCCAGTAGAACTCGCTATTAAAGGAATACAATACGTTTAATATGAATATAAGCTTATATTCATACCCCCCACTTTTTAGTTCAATATTATTTCTTATTATGGGAGTATTTGTAATAGCGAATAATTATCAATCCCGTATAAACCAATCATTTTTTTTCTTAAGTGTAACGACCTTTGGGTGGCAATTTTCATGGTTTTTATTGTTTGGTTTCCCTAAGCTACTCCCAGTAGATTTGATAATCAAAATAGGGTATACATGGATTACTCTTTTACCTATTGCTTATTTTTATTTCGCAATGTGTTTTTTAAATCTCAATGAAGAGTCTAATGTAATAAGAGTAGCTTGTGGGGTAAGCTTAGTTTTTATAATTCTTGTGTGGGTATCGGACTTTTTTGTTAATGGGTATTCCTCAAATACATGGGGTTATTATCCAAAGGCGGGGTTTGCACACCCACTTTACTTAGTTTTTTTATTTTTTTTAGCCGTTAGAGGTTTATTTAAGGCGATAATAAAACTAAGAGATGCAGATAATCCCTTTTTTAAAAATCAATTAAAATATGTAGTAGTAGCTTTTGGTTTTTATTTTTTAGCTGCTACTGATTTTGCTGCCAATTACGGTACAAAGATTTACCCACCGGGTTTTATTTTTATTTCTATTTCGCTTTTTATAATTGCTTATGCCATTATCAAGCATCGTCTTATGGATATCGAAGTTATAATCCGTGAAACGGCGATATTTGCGGGTATATTCGGGTTTTCCATAGGACTGTTCATTCTCGCGATTGCGGCAGGAGAGCAGGTACTACAGCCGTATATAGGCCAGAGCCGGTGGATAATTCCCGTTTTTTCACTTCTCCTTGTAACCTTCGCAATACGCCCCATAGAAAAACTTGTATATAGCGTAGTCGGCAAATATCTGTTCCGTAAAAAGTTTGAATATCAGAAAACCCTGCAGGATGCTGCGGAAGGCATGTCCAAGATACGTGATCCCAAAAAACTGCTTAGCCTCATAACCCATATAATATCCGCAAAGCTTAAACTTACCGGCGTGTCTGTACTTTTATATGACAGCAAGCAGGAGCGCTATCGAATGAAGGCATCGCGGGGCAATGCAAAAGATAAATTCATAAACCTAAGCCCTGGGAACCCTCTAATATCCTGGTTATCTGAAAAGAAAAAACCGCTTACATTAGAAGATGTCCAGAAGTGGACAAGCAACGCACTAGGAAGAAGTTCTTTAGGTGTGCTCAAATCAGACCTTTTGCAGATAAAAGATAGGATGCAGGATCTAAATGCAGCTGTGTGTGCCCCATGTTTTTTTAGGGATGAACTTTTAGGGGTCTTGGTACTTGGTGAGAAGAAGTCAGGTGATTTTTTCTCACAGGATGACCTTAATCTTTTCGATGCCTTATCTGGCGAGGCGGCAATAGCGCTTAAAAATTCACAGCTGTATTTTGAGATAGATAAAAAGGCTAATGAACTTGAGGCGCTTTATAAAAGAGAGCATAGGCTGTTTATGCATGCCTCAATCGCCTTTGCCGCCGCGATAGACGCAAGAGACCCTTATACGCATGGCCATTCAGAGAGAGTGACTAATATAAGCCTGGCTATTTTAGATTATATAGGCCCTGTTAGTGAGGTTGATGAGAATCCGCTCTTTAGGCAGAGGCTTCAAGTAGCGGCTGTTCTTCATGATGTAGGTAAAATCGGTGTCCCTGATAATATACTGCATAAACCCTCAAAACTTAATCCAAAGGAAGAGAAGCAGATGCAGGCACACCCGTCAGTAGGCGCTGAGGTAGTTTCACACATAAAGGGATTGAGAGATCTTATAGGCGGCATAAAATATCATCATGAAAGATATGACGGAAAAGGATATCCTGAAGGGCTTAAATCTGATCAGATACCTTTTATGGCAAGGATAATATCTGTTGCGGATACTTATGATGCAATGACATCCAGCAGGCCCTACAGAAAAGGCTTAGACTCTATGGTTGCCAGAGAAGAGATACAGAAAAATGCCGCCGCGCAGTTTGACCCTTTTATGGTGGCCGCGTTTTTAAAGGCATTCGAGGAAGGTAAGATAAAATAGGATATGTACTACTATAAAATTAATTATATAGCAGGCGCGCTTCTTACGCTTGTGATAACCCTTTTTCTCGGCAGCCTTATATTTGTAAAGGGAAGAGGGGGAAACATTGTAAAAAGTTATTTCCTGCTCATGCTTTCTATAGCGGTATTTTCTTTCGGTATGCTGTTAGCCAGTGTTTTTAACAATAGTGCGCATGCTTTGCTATTGGCAAGATTCTGCCATGTGGGCGTTTCCTTTATCCCGGTATTCTATTTTCACTTTATCGTGAAGCTTATGCGTCTGGCGGATAAACAAAAGCAAGCGGCTATATTTGGCTATATGCTTGCAGGGTGTTTTGCCCTGTTAAATTTCACACCGTATTTTGTAAAAGGCGTATCATTCAAGCTGGGTATGTATATTGCGGATCCGGGTATTTTTTATATGCTTTTTATCCTGTACTTTATGGCATACCCTGCCTATGCGCATTATCTTATATATAAATCATTTGCCACATTAAGTGATATAGGAAAAAGGCAGATAAGATATGTCACGATAGCCGGAGCATGCGGCTTAAGCGGCGGCAGCTTGATATTTTTCTCTGTTTATGGTGTCAATGTCCCGCTGTTCGGGCCAATGGCACTTTACTTTGTGGCAGCCTCAAACCTCTTTGTAGCTATTGCCACATACACAGTGCGCCTGATGGGTTTTGAGGTTATAAAAAGAAGAACACTTATATTCTCTCTTTTTTATGGGGCTGTTGTAGGGGTCTTTGTGGCATCTGTTTTTATTTTGCAAAGATTTCTATCAATAAACTTTAATCTGAACCGATGGATGATTCCTGCTGCCGCGCTTTTTATGTTAACGATGTTTATAAGGCCCTTAGAACAACTTCTTGCCAGGGCCACTGATGCTTTTTTATACCAGCGCGGTTATGATTATATGCCGGCATTAAAAAATATCGCCAAAGGCATGACACTTATAGGGGATACCAAAAAACTTCTTAAGCTTATGGTGAGATTTATATCAAAAGAGATAAGGGTCACAGGCTGCGCTGTGTATATATTCAACAAAACAGCCAATGCTTATTTGCGCGAAGTATATCGCGGCTTTAAAGATCAGGAGATTTCAGATAAAATAGACGCGGAAAGCCCGCTTATTAAATGGCTGATTGAAAAAAAAGAGCCCATAAGCTATGAGAGCATAATAGGCTGGATACAGGGAGAAAGGGTTTTTCCGCAAAGGCTTATGCTAAAGAGGACGCTGGACCAGATAAGGGTATCCATGAAAAAGATGGGTGCTGTATTATGTGCCCCAAGTTTCTTAAGAGGAGAAATGATAGGTTTTCTTGTGCTGGGAGCAAAATTATCGGGAAACATATATACAAGGGACGATTTTTCGTTTCTGACAACGCTTGCAAATAGTGCGGCGGTTGCGTTTGAAAATGCCCGCATGTACGAAGAGCTTAATGGGAGGATAGCAAAACTCGAAACACTCTATAAGGAAGAACACACATTATTTTTAGACGCGGCCTCGGCATTCAGCTACGCGATTGACTCAAAAGACGGTTACACACATGCTCATTCCTTAAAGTCAAGCGATTATGCTATAGCAACGACTAAAGAGCTCGAGAAACTTATTCCGTATGTGAATTTCAACGATGCTTTTTACGAGACACTTCGCATTGCCTCGCTTCTTCATGATGTGGGCAAGATAGGTGTTCCTGATAAAATACTTAAGAAGCAGTCTAAGCTTACACCGGATGAACATGAAAAGCTTAAGGAGCATGTTATTATAGGCCAGAAGATATTAAAACCAATAAGAGAGATAGAGGATAGCTTTAATATAATAAAACATCATCATGAGAACTTTGATGGCACAGGATATCCTGACGGCCTAAGGGGAAATGGGATACCAATGGCATCGCGTATAATAGCTGTCTGCAATGCCTATGATACCATGATCTGCGGCAGGCCCCACAGAAAGCCCATAACAAAAGAGGCAGCCCTAAAAGAGCTTGAGGATAATAAGGGTAGCCAGTTTGACCCTGTTGTAGTCGATGCCTTTATCAGGGCCGCAAAACATTTTTCCTGATGGGTTTATTATCCCAGATATCCCAGAGACGCCTACCAAGCCAATCGGGAACCTGCAACCGCGTTTGTTCGGGAAAGTATCCCCAAGTGACATTTCTATTTTGGCAAGAGTGTAACATTTCTAATTTGGTTTGACAAAATTACTCAAATCACTTGTTTTCTTTACATATATAGTGTATATTTATACTCGTTTCAAAACAAAACCTACCTAGTATAACATTGTTTCCTTACAAGCAAAAGGGGCATTGTGCATAAAGTCTTTTATGTATTAATTTTATTCATTATATTACAAAGCCATAGCCTGTCATATTCCGCAGACAGTATTCCGCCATTGCCTTGCGATTATTATGGCACTGAAGAATCCCCCGGCACATTAAATAAATACAGTAGAATAGTTGCTAAAGACCCTAATGGCGTGACCATTGGCGAATTTACCCTTACTGAAAACGCCAAATCCCGGAAAATCGTTCTAGGGCATTACCGTTTTTTGCGGTCTGGTTTTTGACAGTTAGTATGTATATTCTTATAGTATCAGTTTTTTTCAGCATATATAGTGTAACATATTTACCTAGTGTTAAAAGCATTGACGAGGCAATAGGGACAGGCACCTATTTAATTGACACAATACCCGTCTATGGATATAATTGATACATGCCAAGAATAGGAAGAATCGTTGCAGTAGGACATCCCCACCACATTACGCAGAGAGGAAATTACAGACAGAAAATATTCTCCAATAATGCTGACCGAAAAAAATACTTATCATTCCTAAAAGATGAATGCAATCGATATGGTTTAGCAATACTGGCATATTCTCTTATGCCAAACCATATTCATTTTATTGCATTGCCCAGTAAAAAAGATTCGATGGCGAAGGTATTCAAATATACGCATATGAAATATTCTCAGTATTATAATAAGAAAATGCGCGCACAAGGCCATCTTTTTCAAGGACGATTCTTCTCATCTGTAATGGATGAGTTATATACTCTTTCATGTGCCCGATATATCGAGAGAAATCCTGTGCGTGCAAAAATGGTAGAGAAGCCGTATCTCTGGGAATGGTCAAGTGCCAAAGTACATTGCGGAATAGATATATTTGATGTATTAGGAGTGAACAAGCTTTTTGATTATATAGAGGAAACACAAAAAACTTGGAAAGCATTTATAGAAATGCCTGGTAACCCTGATGAGATAAAACAAATAAGAGAGCAAACTAGAAGAGGAAGACTATTGGGAGATAGTAATTTCATAAAAAACCTTGAAATAAAACTTAATAGATTCTTGAGATTAAAGCCTAGGGGTAGGCCGAAAAAGTAATTAAATAGGTGTCTGTCCCTATTTTCCTCTGTCCCTATTTTCCCTATTTTCCATTTTCCCTATTTTCTCTATTTTCTTGAAAAATATGAAAAATGCTTGACATTATGGCATTATATTGTATACTTATGGTGTGAAGAGTATTTGATCCCCGCTTGACTTCCCGGAAGGGCTCAGGCGGGGTTATTTATAAGGACTATGGATAACCTTGATAGAACCTACCGTAAAAAAGACTTTTGTTTTTGTTGATGGGCAGAATCTGTATCGCGCTGCAAAAGATGCCTTTGGATATCACTACCCTAATTACAATATAAAATTATTATCCCAGCATGTCTGTTCTAGCCACGGATGGGATTTAAGAGATATCTATTTTTATACTGGTGTACCAGATCCGCAAGATAATAATCATTGGCATAATTTTTGGAGCAAAAAACTAAGTTATATGGGGCGTTCTGGCATTCACTTATATTCCCGCTCTTTAAGATACCATAACAAAGACTTCAAATGCCCTTCCTGCGATAAGGTTTATACGACACTTGTAGGTCACGAAAAAGGAGTTGATGTTCGCCTTGCTCTGGATGTTATCAGGTTTGCTAATGAGAGACTTTATGATGTAGCGGTAATTTTTAGCCAGGATCAGGATCTTAAAGAGGTTGCAGAAGAGATTGTAAGAATTTCAAAAGAGCAAAAACGCTGGATAAGGATAGCTTCTGCTTTTCCTGTAAGCCCAACCTATAAAGGTAGAGGTATTGATAGAACTGAGTGGATTAAAATTGACAAAAAGACCTACGATGCTTGTATAGACCCAAATGATTATCGTTAACGTTTAACCTCTTGTGGCACTTTACACTTTCAGGACATTGTGACGAAAAAAGTGTAAGGTGTCTGTTTGTAACTTTCTGAAATATAAAGACTTGCAAGCGAGTGAAACGTCCCCAATAACTGATCAAAGAGGCAAAGGATCAATTTGAATGCTCCTGTGAAGATTGACCCTGATTTTGGACCAGCACAAGAAGCACTCAAATATTTCAATTAGGCAGGCCTCTTTTTTCCTAATCCCCTCTTGGTAACTACAGTCATAAGCGTTACCTCCTGTTTTTGGTAACACTATTATATGACGCAACTGCACCTGTTTCGGTAACATTTTATATGAATTTAACCAGCGGTTCCGCAACTTGAAGCTCACATCTTTCCAGTATCCTCGATAAATTACACTCCTGCCACATCTTAATTAAAAAAGCAAATTCGCATTCATTTTTTTGTTGACTTCTTATGTCTAATCGGATATAATATACTATATCCGATAAAGAAAGGGGGTATGCGCAATGAGACACAGGGGGTATCTC
>Ga0265595_1001558_pt1 | contig 17219 bp, 14 predicted proteins | sample saktaG_15_FD_190148 | JGI IMG/M metagenome (GOLD analysis project Ga0265595, IMG submission 190148) | Saline water microbial communities from Sakinaw Lake, British Columbia, Canada - sak_2013_06_06_50m | ecosystem: Environmental > Aquatic > Non-marine Saline and Alkaline > Saline ... | reverse complement strand
ATTAGAGTAAAAATCAGTTCCACAATCCATATTTTCATAACAAGTTATGGGCTTGTCCACACACTCAGCATTTGAACAAATCTGAGATTCAGCACAATCTTGAACTAATTCATCTTCTACATTAGAATTCTCAAAACAATCACCTAGACTACAACCTCTTGTATAAACTGTTCTATTTTTGTAAACATCACCACCTTTGCAATAGTTATTCCACACTAAAGTTTCATTATCTCCGCATTCCTGTTTCTTTTCAGGATTTAAGTTAAAACCACAAACAGAAGCAACCGTTCCAGGATTAGCACAATTAAACAACTTAAAATTCTGATAAACATCATTATCTTGGCAGAATTCATCATTCACAAGCCCATCAGCACCACAATCAGTTTTAGTTATACATGAGATATTCTGATATGTGCATGTTGCATTTATTGTTCCAGGGTTATTGCAAGTATCTATAGTATAAGCACTTCCATCATTACATTCAGAATTATTATGACATTCAACATTAACACAAGCACCATTATAACATAAATCATCACACACTTCAACTAACTCATCATTATTATCTTCACTACAAAAAGAATGGGCTGTTCCAGGATTCTCACAGCTAAATTTATCTACATTCTGATAAACATTATTATTCTTGCAAAAATTATCTCCAGTCTCACTATCTCCACAATCAGAATTCTTGTCACATATCTTAGCAGCAAAATCAACACAATCAGCAAATAACTTCTTAGCATCAGCTGTCCAGTAATCGGATTCAACAATTCCATAGAAACATACCTTTTGTTTTATTAGCTTGCCATTAACTAATTGCCCTCTTGGATACATATAACTAATTACATCTCCAAAATTATAAGCCCCATTAGAATTTCCAGTATAAGTTCTTGCAACAGTCTCCATGCCCGGAGCCTTATTTCCATCAGATAGATAATAGTAAGGAATTGCTATTGGTCTTGTAGGAAATGTTGCCCTAGTATAAACCTGAAGAATGCCATTACCAGATAAATTAATAGATAAAGGAGAATTAGCAGCAAGCTTAGAAATGCCATCTCTATCTGTTAATCCAAACTCATAACCAAAATAATAATTTGCAATAATTGAAGATTTATTTTGAATGGGGATTAAACTTGGATTAGTAAACCTTTCATCGCCAACAAAAATCATCCTATAATTCGAAAAATCTGTTGTTGCTAAATCAACATCATTAACCAATCCAACACTCAAATTCATGCTGTTAAAAACATTAATTACATTTTGATCTATCTGACTTGATTTCTTGTATATATAGGCAACATCTGCGGATGTTGCAGATACAGCAACGACAAAACTAGAAGCAAAAACAAAAGCCAATAAAAACAAACCAATTAAATAGACATGAATAAAAAATCCAGACCCTTTTTTATTATCTTCTCCTTTATTTGACATATGAGAATATTAAGAACTCTTTTTTTATAAAGGCTTCTTACCACTTTTGGTTGATGAAACATTATTCGATGTTAACCTGTTGTATAATATAATACAGCATTGATATTTATAGTATTTTTGTTTGTTTTTTTATCAATAACTTCCCATCCAAAATCTCCCACGATCAAATCTTTCTCTTGCTCTTTGTTCAGCACAAGCTCTTTTTGCATTTGAATCTTCAATCATCCTAAGGGCTGTAGGATTCGTAACCTTTGGAATAGCACTAGGATTTGGCTTATGTTGCTCTAATAGCTGACCATAATTAGCCACAAATACTTGATATTCAGCCCGATAACTATCTCCTAATTCTCCTTGAAATACCTGCCCATCAAGAGCTTTTTGAACTTGTGCTAATTTTCTTGATAATTGAGCATCTCTTAATGGAGAATATTCTAAAAAATCTTGTCTAATACCTTCAAGTAAAAGTTGAACATGCCTTACCTCTGCTCGATCTCCCGTCTCTGATCTCGTAAAGTGAGGTATTCCATTATTCCTAAAGTATTGATCTTCTCCAAAATAAGTTGCCCTTGGAGGAGTATAAGAACTTCCAGCACTATTTATTCTGGATCGTACTTCGGCTTTAATATTTAGCTTTTTTCTTAAGTGTCTATCTCCACGAGGCATGATTATTGATTCACCTCAGTCTTTTTAAATAATTATATTGTTGAATATATGGTTTAGAAATCATAATCCCAACCAGCCTGCCATTTTCCATTGACACGCCAGTCTTCTTCGAAGGCCTGTTTCCAGGTCTTACCCTTTAATAAAACATCTAAAGCGAGTTGAGGAGCTTTATGAGCTACAATTGCAATATGCTTATTATCATATTCTTTCTTTAGGAAACCAAGAAAACTTTTTATTCTTTTTTTAACATCCTCATAGCTTTCTCCATTTGGGAATGGTTTAGTAATACATTGTTTTTGCATTGGCTCCACAACCCCAGAAGGTTTGCCATTGAAATCTCCATAATTACATTCCCTTAATCTTTTATCCTGCTCAATTGGAAATTTATCCTTAAAACTAATTTCAGCAGAATCAACCGCCCTTTTTAGATCAGAGCAAAATACAATATCAAACTTCTTCCCCCTTATTTGTTCTGGAAGTTTTTTTGATTGCTCAATTCCAAGCTCAGAAAGTCCAACATCTTTCCATCCAGAGGATATATGCTCTTGATTGTCTGTTGTTGTTCCGTGAACGAAATAAGTTATTTTTATCATTTATCTTTTAAGGGGGCTGGGGTTTTAAGGATTTTGATTGTTTCTTCTCTTCCCACTCAACCACCATAACAAGCCAACAGAAATAACAACTATCCCAAGTATAATCAAAAAAGAATTCATCAGATTGATTCTAACTCCAATAAGATTGAGATAAAACACAGCCAAAGGAACAATAGCTATTGATAATGCAAAAGAAAGAGCAATCCTTTCAATCCAATCTATAATTTATTTATTCCATTCCAAATATCTTTTTAAGAATTCTCTCTAAAAATGATTCTTTACTTCCCGAACCTATTGTTGCCCCAGTTATTAAACTACTTCCGCCTTCAGAATCTCCACCACTGCTTTCACTGCCACCACTATCTCCCCCAGAACTTCCGCCAGACGATTCTACAACATTATTACTACCTGACTCACTTCCACCCGAAGATCCAACAACCTCGTTATTTCCTCCAGAATTCCCAGAAACTACCTCATTATGAACTTCATTCTGTACTTCATTCTGTTGTTCAACCACATTATTCCCTTCCCCATCTCCTTGATTACTATCTCCGTCAATCCTTGCCTCTTGAGTTGTTCTCTCTTCCATCTGATTCATATTTTGCTCTAAATTATTAATCTCCTGTTTCATCTCTTCAGCTTTTTCAAAATCAGGCTTAACATCCTGAGATGCTTTTTCAGATTCATCTACAATCTTTTCTATTTGTTCAGGATTAACATAATCAACTTTTCCATTTTCATCAAAAATAGCTTTGTCTCCACTTTTTATTCTCTCTTCATTCACCTTTCCAGCAATCATGTTACAGTCAGTAACATCTCCAACACCCATGCTTATACACTCTTTTGGTAAGCTTTGATCCACTTTCTTAACTTCAATGCCCTTTTCCTGCATAATTACTTTACATTCTTCTATCGACACACCCATACATTCTCCAGGCATATCGATTCCAATACCTTCCTCAACCCTCTTTTCTTGCATAAACTGACCACATTCTTCAGAATTTGTAACTTCTGCATCTTGGCATTCTTTTGGGACTGTATCAATTATAAGAGTCTGTTTTACTATATTTCTACATTCTTCAGGAGAAACAGAAGTTCTTTCATCAACCATACACTCTTCTGGAATCCTTCCTTCAGCAGTTGGTTTAGGAAGAACAATTCCCAATTTTGCAAGAGCTACATCACATTCATTACTTCTAATAAAAGTATTAGACGCTATCTCAGCTGAACTCCCAACAATACAAACATCTGGAATTTCTTCAACATTTAATCCATTACGGACTATATATTCCATTTCAGCTCCAGTAGGAACTATATTGTCTCCTATCATAATAACTGCACATTTTTCAGGGTCATACTCACCTGCACTTTTACATTCCTCTGGATATTTTAGTTCTATTTTTATTGTTTCACATTCTTCTCTTGAATTTGCTCCCTCACAATCCGCAGGAAGCTTTAATTTTTCGCAAGCCTCAGGAGTTAAAGCCCCTGCATCTACACATTCCTTAGGAAGATTTTGACTTAATGTCATTGCCTCACATTCTTTTTTTGTATAATACCCTGCGTCCTTACAAGGTCTAGGAAGATTAACAATTTCCTCACAGGCAATGGGATCATAAACTCCTCGTTCTTTACATTCTCCAGACATCAATGCAAATTCTTCTCCAGTTGGCTTATTCCCTTCTTTGACTATATTTCTACATTGTTCTGGATCAACAAGTTTTCCATCAACAACACACTCCTTAACAACATCGCCTTGACTTACTAATTTTTCCTTACATTTCTCTTCGCCAATATATACTCCATTTTCCATGCACTCAGATTTTGGCTGGTTAAGAGTAAGAATAAGCTTCTTACACTCTTCTCCATCTCTTACCCCTGCTTCTGAACATTCTGCAGGAAGATATTTCTCCATTATCTCCTTTTCATATTTTGTTCTTTCAGTATCCTGAAGATTAAACATCTTTATCTCTTCACAAGCAGAATCATCATTCTGAAATTCACATTTTATTGCTAAAGATTTATACTCTTCACATTTTGTTTTTTCTGAAAGAAGCTTAATATTATCACAACTACATTCTTTAGGATTATTAATACATGCCTGAACCTGAATTTCAATCTCACCTTTTGCATTTTTCTGCTCTTCAGTTAATCTTTGTTTTATCTTATTCTCCATCCAGGCATAAGACTGGCATTTCTCATCCTTTTGCATTTCTGCATAATCCTGCATTGCCAATTCATCACAATAACTAAAGACTTTTTCAGAAATATCCATTGATAATTTTGTTTTTTCTTCTTCATTAAGATAATTGTCTAATAATGCATAATTACCTTTGTTTTCATTAATTTTATCCTCAATCTTATTAACATTTTCCTTGACATCCACAGAAATGTCGGGGGATGCAAGTGTTTGAACTATTTTTAGTTTTTCAGAAGCGGAATTTAGATTTTTCTCTGCTCCAGCAGTATTTCCTGCTTCTAAATTAGAAATAGCAGAGTTAACTTCTTTCTCCCTAATATCAAGAGCCAAGTTAGCTTTATTATCCCCTCCAGCAAAAAATAATCTAATATTATCTGTAAATCTTGAAAATCCAGAATATGTTTGGGCTGAAACAGCCGGCATAGAAACAAGTAATAATGTCATAGAAATTAAAATTACAAATGACACCACCTTTTTCATGAAAAACAGAAGGATAACTACTATAAAAAGTTATCGTGATTATTGGGGATGGGACACTCAACAAAATACAAACATTTAAAATCATGGAAGTATTGAATAAAATGTAGGTGGACTGACCCTATAAAATCCTTATGTATTTAAGGTATCCAATGCGTATGCATGTAACTGGTTAGGAAAAATCACTCTCCACTTACACTTTTTTATTAATTTTTCCGGCTACTTCTTCCCATTTTTCTTTTATTGACTTGTAATTAATCTTTATTGGATGAATCTCGACTCCTTCTTGTTGTCTTGATGGGGACTTTAATGCTCTCTTTCTATAGGATCTTGCTGAGTTGTCTGCATACGACTTCAATTTTCTTTTTCCGGTTATCTCTCTGAGCTCTCCGATACTTATGATCTTCTTAATGGAATACTCTTTATTTTCTGAGAATAATAGTTCAAGGTATTGTTTTACATAAATAAAATTCTCATCCCCGCAGATGACCAGAAGATCAAAAAGAGGTAATTTGTCTTTAATAAGGTAATATATGCAGATTGCATAGATTCTCGCATAATCCTCTTCAATATGGATATCTCTTCTTAGTTCTTTTTTTAATCTCATGCTTAACGCCAGGCCACCATGTTCTCCTGATTCTACAATCTTATAAGAGATGCCAGTAGTTTTATTTTCATATAGTTTACAACTGGTATCTATATGCATCACTCTTTTATTCAATAAATCATCTGAATTCATTTATCTATAAATCATTAAAAGTATTTAATTTTACCTTTTCTTTCTTATCCTTAGAATAATTATGGATATTATAATTATCCCAAGTATAGTTAAAAAAGAGTTAAGAAGATTAATTCTCACCCCAATAAGATTAAGATAAAACACAGCCAAAGGAACAATTGCGATTGATAATTGATAAACTCAGATAATTTTAAAACCACCCCACCCCTATAATAAATATGAATAAAACCTCGTTTATAAAAAAAATAAAACCAGAATACATCCTTCTCACAATAATACTTATCTTCGCCCTCTTCCTTAGACTTTATGCTCTAGGAACTCCAGTCTTCTGGATTGATGAGGCATCTTCATCAATTGCCGCTAAAAACATAATTGAAAAGGGAATTCCAGTTCTTGATTCAGGATGGCTCTACTCTAGAAGTTATTTGTTTCATTATACTCAAGCCTTCTTCATGCTATTCAAGCAAAATGAATTTTTTGCAAGATTTCCAAGTGTAATATTTGGACTTTTAACTATTCTTCTCGCATTCAAAATAGGAAAAGAATATTCTAAAACGGGAGGAATTATTTCAGCCCTATTCATGTCAGTATTTTATTTAGAAGTTTTTTTCTCAAGGCAAGCCAGATTTTACCAATTATTTCAGCTTGCCTTTTTCGCTTCTCTTTATTTCCTCTATAAGTCCAGACCAGATAGTGACCAAAATAACAAAAAGAATAAAAAAACAAACAAAAAGAATAAGCAAAACAATAAAGAAGCAAATAAACAAACCTACAAACAAAACAACTTCTACCTCTACCTAGCTTTAATTTGTTTTTTTATTGCCTATGATACTCAAATTCAAGCCCTTGTCCTAGCTCCTTTTTTCATCATCCATATTTTATACTATAACAAACAAAAATGGCTCGCAATTCTTCCAGCTATTCCTCTATTAAGCAGATTTATTCCTGCAATAAATCTGTCAACAGGAAGTGCAAATGCAATAAATTACGCATCTGATTACTACTCCTTTGCATACAAAATGAGATACCTACTAATTCTCTTTATTCCAGGAGTTATATGGAGTTATGTTAAAAAGAAAAGATTAACTTTAATGTTGATTTTGCCTTCAATTATTACTCTAATAGGAGTTTTTACTTTGAAATCATTTGCTCTAAGATATTCTTACTTTTTTGTTTTCCCTCTTGTCCTATACTCTTCATTATGTTTATCTTATTTATATGAAAGATTTGGAAAGATAATCATTATAGCAATAATAGCTGTTCTTCTCTTCCCAAGTAACTTATTCTTCCCCTTCAGTTATGTTAACATTATCAAACCAGTCTCTTCCAATCTCGGAGATTATTCAGCTCCCTTCACAAACTACAAAGCTATTCCAGAAGATTTAGTATTGAAAATGAAAAACTCAACAATAATTGGATTTTTCTCATCTGATTTAGAATGGTATATCAAAAAACCAAACTTCGTCATTCCCTTCACCATGACCGGAGTAAACCCTGACGAAGTTTCTTATGTTAATTCCAGTAATGTAACTGTGGATAGATATTCAGGTGCTTTAATCCTAAACGAAACTTCAGATATTCCAAACAGACCATATTATGTTAATTCTGATAGTTTTTCTATAAGCAGATTGACAGATCATCAGCAAATTATCTTTAACACTTCTATTAGTAATTGCGATGCGGTTTATGTTGCTAGGGATTTGATGATTTGGGAGTGTTGAAATTTTAGTTTTAGAAATACATAAATAAGCAGTAACCAGAGCTCTAAGAGCCGCAAAGAACCTTGTCCCGCAATAAATTGCGAAACGCCGAACCGCATTACTGCCTGAAATACCTAAGATTGCCAGTAATATAAAGCTTTCGTTTTTGAATTTTTATTCAAAAATGGGGGTGTTTTTGGGAGAGGAGTAGGAGTCTATGATGCGAAAGATTTGATGATTTGGGGCTGTTAAGAAAGGCAAATAGAACAAAATGATTACTATAAAATGACAACATAAGAAAAATTTATATACTTATAAATATGCAGTATTATCATGCGTATTAGAGACGATATTAGACGTGATGGCTTGTCAATGAACTTTCTTTTAGACGAGGATATGATGAGCTTATTGGCTCAATCGTTCCCAAATTCTTTGATGAATATTGGATACCCCGGAATCTGCTCAAAAGAAAAAGAAATTTGTAAAAGAATAGTTACAAGACTTTCTTCAGAACCCATAGAAACTGCCGTTGTTGGTCATGCATTAAAGTCTCATCTTGACTTAATGGCAGAGGTAACTAGAGATACCAATAATTCTTCTGCTGTTTTTTGGATTCCGTTTAGTGATTATTTTATATCTCAAACACTAAAGCAGGAGCCTGATAAAATACTTAAAGATTCTGCAAACCTGATAAGATATTGGAGAAGAATTTCAGAACTTCCCTTAGATATTGCTCTCGCAGACACAACTGCCAAGCAGCAAGGTCTTGACACAAGATTATTCAGATTTTATGATGTTTTAAAAGAAGCAGGAGCCAGAAGATTGACTGTATGTGATACTAGAGGGATTGCCACCCCTTCGTCTTTAAAGAAATTAATGAGGAACATACCTCCTGGAACGGAGAAATATTGGGAGTTTCATCCGCATAATGATTCAGGTAGAGCATTAGACAATATTGCTTTAATGGACTCATTGGGGGTAAGTACAATTGGAACCGCCGTTTTCGGACATGGTGAACGGGGAACAATGATTGACCCTCGAGTGCTGGTAAAGGCGTATAACCTTCCATTTAATGCGACTGCTTTCTCAGATTTTTATAACTCTTATTGCAAACTTATTTCAGGTCTTGAAGAACCAGATCAGCTTTTTTCAGAAGGAACAATAGTAACAGGATCTCAACATAGGCTGTATCAAAGAAAAGCGAAGAAGCTTTTGTTTGGTGTTACTTCAGATAGGCACATTCTCTCTCAATTATCGGGGATTCCACAAGATCAAATTCCAGAAGGATTGTTAGAAGCCGTTAAGAATAGATTATATGCAGAAAAAGAAAGAACTTATAATTCAGAAAAATTGATAGCAAAAATAAGGGAGATTCAAGATGGTAAATAAGGGATTAATTGCAAGACTAACGCCCATAGTTCTAGCTAAAACAGTCTCTGGAATGGTTAGTGTTGTGATGCCTATCTACGGAGTATTCAATACTGAAAGAACACTTTTAGCAATTGATTCAATTAAAGCCCAGAAAGGAGTAGAGTTTGAAATAGTAATATCTGAACAAAATGAAACTCCTAAATTTCAACATCTTGCTGAGTTAATGGGAGTAAGATATGTATTTGAACAGCACATACCTCTGCCCCATTTGAGTGATTTTGATCCCGGAAGAGTTCGTAATAATGCAGTCTCGGCTTCAAAAGGAGAATTCTTGTATACTAATGATGCAGATGTTCTTTTCCAAAATTCATTTTATCTGAGAGATTTAACTGAGTTGCTTAAAGAAAATCCAGATCTTGCTTTATATCGTCCTCCTATGAGAAGGTTATTGCTTGAATGTTTTGAAGAATTTAAGAGAAGAGCCTCCGAAAAAGGAGTCTCGGAAGCGTTAGATTCATTAAACCGCCGTCAAGAATATATTGCAAAAACAGACGATGTAGAAAGAGTGTTAAAAGTAGTTACCAAGAATAAAGGAGGACATGAAAAAACATTTACAACCTCTTGGGAAGATTTCCAAAGATATCTCTCTGACCCCTCCCTGAAAGGCGCTGAACCAACCATTTGGACTCAAGATTTACATTGTGGGGGGAATTTTATAAGAAGAGCGCAATATGATTTAGTAGGAGGATATAGCCAAGAATTTGTTAATTGGGGTTGTGAAGATTCTGATTTACAATGGAAACTCTCAGAAGTTTTTGATCTAATGCAAATACCTTACGAAAGGCGGTTCGAGGTTTTACATTTAGATCATCCAAAAGGGTATTTTGCAAAAGAGATGTGGAAGAGGAATGAAGAAATCTCTGCAAGAAGGAAACAAGAAGGAGTTATTACAGCAATAACTACAGATAGGAGATCAAAATGAATTCTGAATATGTAAGGAAACTTCAAGAAAGTGCAACACCTATTCCAACACGGGAAGGAGTTGTAAGTGTTATTCTTCCATTTTATAGAAGTTTTGATGTTGATAAGGCATTGATGTCTGTTGAATCTGCAAAAGCTCAACAAGGTGCTAAACTTGAGATAGTCGTAGCAGAAGAGAACGCTACCCCTCTCTTAGCAGGAAGATTGCCAAAAGATATTAAGTATATTTCAAGACCTCCTCTAAATTTAATGGATCAACAGTATTTCAGACCAGGATTTGTCAGAAATTTAGCAGTATCAAGTTCTTCGGGAGAGTTTGTTTACAATAATGATGGAGATATATTATTTCAAAATCCGACTTTTTTTAGAGACCTTCTTGAAAAAATGAATAAAAATCCAAATCTCGTCCTTTATCAGCCTCCTATGAGGAGACTGCCGGTAGAGTGCCTTGCAGAATTTAAAGAGATGGTTGAACAAGATGGTCTTCTAAGTGCTATGGACTCCCTGGATAAGTCTCAAGATTTTGCAGTTACAACACCCAACAACAAAGTTGTTATGAGGGTATTCAGAAAGTTTGAATATGGAGAAGAAAGAATATTTCTCTATACTGCTCCAGACCATAAAAGATATATCTCCGATCCAAATAACCGAGGCAAAGAGCCATTATTTTCAACCCTTCATTTCCACGCAGGAGGAATACTAATGAGAAGAAGTCAATTTGATTTAGTTGGAGGATACTCGTTAGGTTTTGGAGGCTGGGGTTGTCATGATGAAGATATTCAATGGAAACTCTCAGAAGTTTTTGATCTTAAGAGAATTCCAGGAGAGGCAAGGTTTGAAATCATTCATTTGGATCATGAAAGAGATTATTTTGACAAAGATAGATGGGCAAAAAATCGTGAAGAAAGAACGAAGAGGGTAAAGAAAGGAGTGATCGCCTGTGCAATAGAGGACATTCAAGAATTAAACAAATTAACTCAAAATGGAACCAGATAAACTTAAAAGACTAAATATAGAGGTTACCAGTAGATGTAACTATCAATGTGTTGGTTGTCCCACTCATTCTTTAGCAAGAGGAAAAGGAGACATGGACCCAGACCTCTTATTAAGAATCTTTGAAGAAGCAGGAAACAATCTTGAAAAAGTATTTCTTTGGAATTATGGAGAGCCATTACTCCATCAACAAATAGGAACTATGGTTACTAGTATCCAAGGATATAGTGCCAGGAAAATCTTAAGTACAAATGGATCAAGATTAGAAGATCTCCAAGATCTTTCATTTTTGAGGGGACTAGATGAATTCATTGTTTCATTAAATGGGTTAGATGACAGAACCTATAACTTTCATCAGGTGGGCGGAGATTTTTCCAAAGTAGTGAGGGGAATAAAAAAAGCAGCAGAATCTTTGAAAGGCTCAAAAACAGATTATGTTCTGCAGGTTGTAGCTAACAAAGGTAACATAGATCAATTAGACAAAGCAGCCGAATTTGCAAGAGCTCTCGGATTTAATGAACTGGTAGTAAAATCTTTTAATGTTATGGACGGACAACAAGAAACTTTTGATAGATTTGTTCCTCTTGGAACTGCTTATTCGAGATATAGTTCTTCTAGTCCATTAACAAAACCTGAAAAATCTGGGAAGGGTAGGACCTGTATGAACTCTATGGTAATAAACTGGAATGGAGAGGTAAACCCTTGTTGTTGGGATTATCCTGGAACTTATATTATTGGAAATGTTAAAGAGCGAGGGGTATATGGGGTGTGGAATTCTCCTGAAGCGATAGAATTAAGGAGAAGAGTATTAGATAGAAAGTTCCCAGATTTTTGTGTAGAGTGTGCTGTAAATCCAACAGTAGATAGAATAAAAATTCAACAAAGATAAAATGAGAAGAAGTTATGATTATTTAGGAGAACAGAAGATAACTATAGACACATCTAAAGGATTATCGGACAGAGTTCAAGAGAATATCGAAGAGCCACCACTACCGCCAGGAGATAATAGATTTTTAATAAAAGTTGTTGAACCGAATCATCCAATTCAGATTGTTAAAGATAGAAGATTACCTTTTGCCAGCACAAGAGAAAATTGGTCTCGCCCTTATATGGGAGCAGATTTATTCAGATATGGAACTCGGGTGAGGACAATCTGGAGAAAATCAAGTTCAGAGTATGAAGTCGAAACAACTACAGAACTTGATGAAAAGGCCGTCTTAAAATGTTTTAAAAATCTTTATTTTGAGAATGCCTCACAAGGAAAATTTCTGTTGCATTCAGCTTTAGTCAATGTAAATCACCAAGGAATCTTAATAACAGGCAAATGTAGATCTGGAAAGTCTACATTAACTCAAGGTCTGGCCACGCTTCAGCCTACTATAATCACTGGAGGGAATACATTAATTTCATCTTGTGATGGAGAGTTAACTGGGGATTATATTCCCAGACCATTTTATATAAGATTTTCAGGAATCGTCAGTCATCCAGCCTTGGCTCCCCTCATGGAAGATATAGGCTCATGTAATGCAGTCCAATATCTGGATGATGATACAATAAAAAGGATTATTTCTTCAAAAGCCTTTGAAGTTGATGCAGGACTGTGTATTTCAAGAAAGAGATATGCAGACTTGCTGGGAGTAAATACAGACGCATCCTCCAGAGTAGATACCATTATTTTTACTCAATATGCCCCAGGATCTCCAAAAGTTGAAGAATGTACTCCTGAAGAAGCAGCAGATTTAGTTAAAGCGAGAGTATTCCCTAAAAAAACTGACCTACTAAAGATAGAGACAACAGACGAAATTGTTCCCCCACAGATAGACTTATCGAGTGACTTTTTTAGTAAATTAAGATTAATTAAATTATCCTTCTCAGGAGATAGTTCGTTGACCCAAGGGCTTTTAGAAGACCTTGTAGATAATAAAAGAATCTAATGAAAATGGAAGAAATAAATGATCTAGATTCCTTAGGAAGAATAACAGGGATTGGAAGAGTTATTAGTACAACCCGGTTAAATATCGGTAATCCAGATGTAACTAAATATTTAATAGATAGTGAAAATGGAAAATATCTCCAAAAAATTTATCAAAAAAGACTTCCAGAACACCTCCCTTTTGTAAGGTACCTTTCTGAAAAACAATTTCCTTGTTCAAGACTAATGCTACCTAGAGAAGGCATAGTCTTATTTCAAGGCATGCCCAGTTCTGTATTCTCTTTTGTGCCAGGATCTAAAAAAGAATATCTTAGTTTAGAAGACATAACTTCTGCAGCAAGGTTACTTGCCCGGATGCATATTCTTGGCAAGGAATACTCCAATAAAACGGACGAGCCTAGCCGTGGAATGGTCCACGGTGATTTTCACCAAGAAAATTTGATTTTCAATGAAGAACGGGTTTCATTAATTGATTTTGACAGTTTAAAGTACGCAGATTTAGTTTCAGACATAGGCACTTTTATTTTTTATTATCTTTTAAAAAGAAGAGGTAGCCCTTGTTTAAGACAACAGCAAGTCTTTTTAGAAGATTATAATTCAGCAAGATTAATTGGCAGTGCAGATTTAACTAGAATTCCAGAAGAGATAATAAAAAACGGGCGTTTATTCATAGATTATTCCGAACTAAGGCATTCACAAGGAAGGATAAATAATGCTAGATTGCAGAGAAGAAAGAACTTGGTAAAAAAATTAAATTCAACGGTTACAAAGATAAGGGGGTTTTATCAAAAGCTAAGTAGAAGAATATAGCCAAAAGATTTAAAGTTAAAATGACTTATTAACTAATAGAAAAATGAACTTCAAACAAAAATTCGAGCCAAAAGGCAATAAGATTCTTCATGGAGCTGGTCAAAGCATTGAACAATTTAAGAAGTACTGGGAAGTTGTTAAGGGAAATAATCCGTTAATCTATATGGTTTATGCAAAAATAGATACTCTAATAGATAAACTTCCTAAAAGGATTAAAGAACTTCAAGAGATCTCTTATGATTTAATCCCTCAAATCGGATTGACTTTTGTGTCTAAAACAAAAGGAAATCAATGCAAAGAAATTATCTTAGGACAGTATGATAAAGAAATTAACTTTTTAATAAATTATTTAAAGGAAATAAAAACTCCGGTTTTTATAAGACTGGGATATGAATTTAATGAGCCGGGTAAATATAATGCTGAAGATTTTATTTTAACATGGAAATATCTAGTAGATTTATTCAAAAAAAACAAGGTAACAAATGTTGCCTTTGTATGGTGTGCATGCACTGCATTTAGCAGAGATCTCAGCCAGATAATGAGCTACTATCCGGGAGATAATTATGTTGACTGGTTCGGAAATGACCTATTTTCAGCTAGGCATTTTAAAAATAACTCCGATGCACTTACAGAAGAGTTCGCAAAAGAAGCAGAAACCCATAAAAAACCCTTAATGATTGGAGAATCTTCTGCAGCAAGAACTGGAGTTGAAAAAGGAGAAGAAAGCTGGCAGGAGTGGTTTAACCCTTATTTTAAATGGATTAACACTCATAATGTAGTAAAAGCTTTCTGCTATATAAACTGGGATTGGGCAAAGGACTGGAAACAGCCTGAATGGGGGAATTGCAGAATAGAAGAAAATGAAGTGATTAGTAAAAAATATGCAGAGGAAATGAAGAACAAAAGATATCTTCATTATCAAAAAATGGAGGAACTATTAGAAAAGTTGTACTATTAATATGAAAGTGAATATTGGTTTTATATCTTTAGGGACTGGGGGGACCATGGGCCATATGAGTTTGATTACCAGATTAGCAGATAAGTTATCTAAAGATGCAAAGTTGAATGTTTTATCTGAATATAATTATGAGAATTTTTCTAATGTGAACAATTCAAAAATAAATTTTATTAAAATCCCAAAGCAAGAACATATGAAAACGGTCGGGGGCTGTTTGAACTATAAGTTTAAGGAAGAGATTGTCAAAATAGTACAAGAAAAAAATTTGGGCGTCGTAATTTTCTCAACTTTCTTTGACATTGGCTTATTGAAATCTTTAAGAGACAAGAAGATAAAAACAATATTAGTAAGCTATCCTTTACGAGACAGTCATCGTGCCGCAATAATTTCTAGGAAATATTATTCTCTTTTCGATAAAGTCTATTTATTAAACGATATCCTGAATGTTCCAGAGTTATACCCTAATGAAAAGCTAGTTAGCCCAATTTTAGACCCCTTGGAAGATTCTAAAAATATTGATTCAATAAAAAATATCCTGATAACCTGCGGCGGAGGGGGCAGACCATCTGCGGAAAGATTCTTTGAAATTATAAATTCTATTGTGCCGAGTATGCAGAATAAATATCCAGAATTAAAACTTACAATTATCCGTGGTGCTTATCACGGAAGTATTCTTGGTGGAGATATTCTAGACTGGTCCAATAATTTTAAAGATCTCCTTAAGGAGGCAGATTTAGTAATTTCTGAGGCGGGGTACTTCACCCTTAATGATCTCTTGGCATTAAGAAAACCAGCGATTTTAATTCCTGGAGAAAGAAGGATTGATAACCAAGAATTAAGAGCTGTAAATTTTGAACGAGCTGGAGCTGGAATTGCCTTTTTCCCAACAGAAGATCCGTCCAGACTATTTGAAATCATTGAAGAGTTTATTAAAAATCCATCTAAATTAAATTTATTTCCCAAGAATGTAGAGAAACTTTACATTGAAGTTTCAAAGTTAGATCGGATAGATAATTCTATTTTTAAGGAGATCAAATGAAACTTTTATATGTCTGTGGAACCTATTGTCCTTCTTTTGGAGGCGCAGAAATAAGCATGCACACACTTATAAAGCAATTAAAAAACAGCTTTGGTGCAGAGGTCTTAGCAGTAACAGATAAGAGATATACAAATAATCAGAGCGAGGGGACTTACGATGGAGTAAATCTAGCTAGAGTTCAGCATAATAACCGAGAAAAAGAGATAGAATCAATTATAGCCTCTTTCAAACCAGACGCTATTATAACCCAGTTAATGTGGTCCGATATAGCCCTAAAAATAGGAAAACTAAAAAATATTCCCACAATCCTAAGAGTTTGCAAAATTCCCTTTAACCTAGATATTTCTAAAAAATCAGAATTTAGTCCAACAGAGATAATAGCCGTTTCAAATGCTGTAAGTTCATATATCTTAAAAAATTTTTCAAGAGACAGTATAATTCTTCACCCTCCCGTGAGTCTTGAAAAAGTACTTGTTTCCAATCACATCAAAGACTATAATCCCTGGAATTCAGAGTATATACTAATGTTTAATCCCCTTGGAAGAAAGGGGGGTCGGATATTCAAAGAAATAGTTCAGTCCTTCCCTAATAAAAAATTTGCAGTTGTTGCTGGTTGGGCATCATTAAAGGACCCAAAGACCGATGAATTTTCTGAAGATCTTCTTAAAAGAATTTGTTATTCCTTAAGAACAGAATATTCAGGTAAAAAGCCAGAATATGTTGATTTTAGCAATTGTCCAAATGTTACCATCCTAAACCCCACAGAAGATGTTTGGAAAATCTACTCAAAGACTAAAATCCTTCTAATTCCTTCACAGTGGGAAGAGGCCTTTGGAAGAGTGGCCCTTGAAGGTTTAGCAAATGGTATCCCTACCTTAGGAAGCAATGTTGGAGGATTAAAGGAAGCTCTTGGTTCTGGAGGGATAATTATTGATAACTATCAGACTTCCTCAGAATGGGTTTCCAAGATTAAGAAATTAGATAAGAAAGAATATTATTCAAAGATTTCCAAGATGTCTAAAGGATCAATAGATGAAAGTATTATATTGGATAATGTTGTCAAAGATTTCTTTAATCTACTGATTAAGGCAATTAATAAATTCAAAGTTATCTGATTGTGATCCGATTTATCTTGCGAGGGATTTGCGAGTTTGGGGTTGTTGATTAATTGAGTGTATATCTTATTAAGTTAATAATGAAATCATCTTTCATACTCTTTATGATCCATCCATTCTAAGACAATACTAATAATAACAATTTCTCCACCTTCTATTGAGTAAATCAATCTCCAGGCATTAGGAAGATTATACTTCCAGACATTATGAATATTC
>Ga0265595_1001553_pt1 | contig 17268 bp, 17 predicted proteins | sample saktaG_15_FD_190148 | JGI IMG/M metagenome (GOLD analysis project Ga0265595, IMG submission 190148) | Saline water microbial communities from Sakinaw Lake, British Columbia, Canada - sak_2013_06_06_50m | ecosystem: Environmental > Aquatic > Non-marine Saline and Alkaline > Saline ... | reverse complement strand
GCTTGGGGGTCGTGGACGACGTTAGAACTATACTCAAACAACAAACTGACTATATTTACATACCAGACTTAGGCGCAAAAGTCTAAATTTATTAATTTTATCCTGGGGCTATGGAACGATGTTGGAACCTTTTTAATTCAATAAAAGCCCGAATTTTTGTAAAAGATTCATTCGGGCAGACAAAAAAAACGAAAACTAAATAGAATGGACTTTTTTGCTATCGCTTTCCTGTCGTTGAATTTCGTACCAACAAAGCTGACACGCCCCTTAAATATTGCGCCTGATATTTTTATGTTGTTTTAATTCTAAAACAAATTTACAAAAATCTACAACCTTATTAACGCCATCGTTTTTAATCACTCTGATCTTCGAATCATCTTGATATTTAGGATTACTAATTTCTGGAAAAGTACGAAAAACGATAAAGTCGGATCGTGTACGATTATAAAATTCGATAATATTTTCTATATACCAACTATCTGCTTTTTTTAATGCTAAAAATATTAAAAGTAGGTATTTTACTTCTTTTTCTTGTTCTTGAATATTAACTAATAGAGTATTATATTTTTCGATAGTAAGGCTATTTTTAATCTTTTCTGATAAATTTTTGCAATCTTCTCCAAATTGTTTTTTGATATATTCCAAAAATTGCTGATCATTTTGAATACCCAGAGGAGGTTTTATCCCGGACAATATTCTTATTGTAGTCAAGGCACGATCTAATGCACAATTAAATAATCTTATAAGGCTAATCTTCGACTTTTGCCATTGAAAACTATCTCTGTTTTCAATAACAAAATAAACAATAAGACCAGCTATTATCCCGCCTAAAATATTTAATAAGATACTACACCATAAATAATCCATACCGCATTTACAAAATTTTTATTAATCAAATTACATTGTTCCAAAAAAACTTTGTCCTTTTGATTTTTAAGTCTCTGGGGCTATGGAACGATGTTGGAACCTTTTTGGCTTTGAAAAACGTAATAATTCATATTCTTAAATAAATGCTTCAATTCATAAAAAGTTTATTCATTTTTGCTAAATTCCATAATTTTACTAATCTTTTAAATAATTTGTTCATTTGAGAATGAGAAAGTGAAAGCTCAACTATTAAGTTTGTATTATCATCTGTCCATTTTGAAGCCTTGTCTTTGATTTCTTTATTTATCTCGTCTTTCATTCCAGCTAAAATGTAAGTAGCATATATCTCCCCAGATAAATGATAAATTTCCTCCATAATTTTTATAATTTCTGATGATGGATGCGGATAAATCTTTTCTAAATCTTTTATTATATTCCCTGCGCCTTTTTTGATTAAATTGGATAAATATAATAAATATTCTTTTTTATCTTTTGTAATTAAAATTTGCTTTATGATAACATCATTCCAATTACCTTTAAATTGAACCACCTTTTTAATGCTCCATTCACAAGCCTTATCATTAGCATTATGATCCAAGACAGTCTTCCCAAGATATTCTTTGTATTCTGCCTCCTTTATATGACCCAAATGCAAAAGTATATCGTATGTTAGTCTATTTATTAAAACAGCTATAAACTCAGATTCTGCTTCATTTACCTCTTTAAGTTTTTTAATATTGATAACATTTATTAATTTATCTATAACAAAAATAACCACGAACAATGTAATAATATTCGGAAGTAAGTTTTCAAGAAAATTTATCGCAAATATTTTGTCAATAGTCGCACCAAAAATAACTAATGCTAATATATTTATTATTAAAATAATAAATAATACAATAAAAATTTTTATCATTGATTCATCAATAAAAGATGCCTTAAAATAAGGCATTGTGAGTCTTAATGGGGCTTATTAGATAAATAATTTTCTTGCGGTAGAACATAATAGTTTACTACTTAAATTATATACCTATTGATAAATTCGATCAAACTGTAATTATAAAGCTAAATTTCTGAGCATCGTGAATAATGTTAAAGTTATCATCCAACAGCAAAATGAGTATATTTATATTCCGGACATAAAACCACAAGCTTAAAATCAGTATATCAGATTTTATCCTACCATACTACTAACTATATCTAAAATAAAAACTGCCAAGTAATGGATTTATTATTAGCCTCCGAGGGACGGAATTTGCTAGAACCTGTTTGGTGGAATTATTTTGACGCTTCTTCCAGTTTTTTAAGCATCTTTGATGGTCTTTCGGCGAGTAGAGAATCAAAAAAACTATAAACTTTAACGATGGCATCTCTATTTTTTACAAAGAAATTTTCAAAAGCATTCTTAATCTCTTTTTCGGTCAACTTCTTCTTCATCATATTGTGGATTATAAAATTTCTTTCTCTGTTTATCTGCCATAACTCTTTTGACGCTTGGTTTCCGTACAAACCGCAAAACTGTTTTATCAGAGTTGATATATCTCCCATCTCTTGAACCTGAAAGATTTGAGCTTCCGAATAAATTGGGAAAATGCCGAGCTTTTTATCTTCAATTGTTTTTAAAGCATTCTTCATCGCCATTTCTGACATAATAAGATGTTTTAGGTTCAGCTCAAAACCGAAAAAGAAGTATTGAAAAGCTTCTTGGTATTTCTTTTCGCCCATAGCTCTTTTATAAAGATGGTGATTAGCCCAGCTATTGTCGTTGAGTATTTCGAGTTTTTGTTGGATTCCCACTAATTCTTTCGGAAGGTTTTTCGCCATCTCTTGAAATCGTTCATTGTGCAGTGCCTGAAATTCCCTATTAATTTTTTCTGAAAACCAACGTTGCAGTTTTCCAAAAGTTTTATCTTTTAGCCAAGAAAGCATATTTATTGACCTTTTAATTTATCTTGTTTTTCTATCCCAGCTTTGACATCTTGCATTTTCTTAAGATTCATCTCTGCTCTGGAACGAAAACCTTCTATGAGATTTTTAAAACTTTCTAACTTCCAGATCCCGTATTTAGATACGCCAAAAAGTGTTTCTACTACGTTTTTATTTTCCGGATACATTTCGTTTATTTTTTCGATTCTTTCCTTCCGGCTAGCTGTATATTGTGGCTTATTAGACATTACCACCCCGTACATAAAATCTATAAGGCGCTTGGCGAGTTTTCTTGATTTTTTGCTTATTTCCAATTGAGAAGTAGCCGGGTTTCCTTCCATCCACTTTTTCGCTCGGTCTAGAATTTCAAGTATGTCGTCATTCAGAATAAGGGCTAAAAATAATCCTGCTTTTGGGACTTTTTCGTCTTTGATAATGTCTTCCCCGTATACGAGTACGCCATCGGCTTTTGCAATCACTCTGTATTTTTGGCAACGTTTTGATAGAAATTCTGCTTTCGTAAAGAGTTTCAAGCTGAACCTCTCGTCGTAATCCCTTAAAATCTTAAATGACAAATCTCCAACATCGATAATTATGTATATATTCACATCTGAATATCCTTCTTCATATTCACCCCGCCCTAAACTGCCGACAAGATATATGGCAACAACTTTTTCCGGGGATTTTGCGCGTACTTTTTCTATCCACATCTTTAATAATTCCTTATATGCTTCCGGAACTTTATCAATTGAACTTCTGTTGACCACCTTGAAAGAATTCATCATTTTGCCCTGCTCAGTTATGATTTTTTGCGCATCCTCCTGCGATATTGGAAGTTTAAAGTGATTGACCAGAGCACCGGATATTTTCTCTACGTTTTCTTTGATGGCTTTAAGCGTGTCTTCCGCTTTCATCAACGCTCCCGAAAAAAGGTGTTCCGTACTTTCTAATCGTAGTTTTTTAATGTGCTGTTTGCCGTAATCGGTAAGTGCTAACTGGAAATTTGGCTGCGTAGCTATGTCCGTGAAGCCGAGATTCAAAAAATCCTTATCATATCTCAACCCGCTAACTCTGTGATGGTGATGAGTGCGCTTTCTTAATGCTACGGCAATCTTACTTATCGGGTTTTCCTGATCCCAATTTTTAATTTCTTCTTCAATCCCGATGGTTCGAAGAATTTTTTGTTTTTTATTTAGTAAATTAGATAACTTAATGTCGTTTTCAATCGCTGGTTTTTCGGGAACTATTTCTTCCGTCATCATATGCACAAGCTGCAGAACTTTATCTTTCATCTGATGCACAAGAGTTAAAAAAACGCCCTGATAGTAGGCGAGTAATTCCTGCCGATTAACTCCGGTGGGAACTCCCGCAACCCTGCATTCTTTGATTAAAAATGTTGTTAGACGAAGCTCCTTTAAAACACGATCAATCTCGTTGGCATATTCGAACTGCCTCTGTAAATATCTTAACTCTTTCGAAATCTGGCCCAGCGCTATGTTTTCTGGTTCGCTATTCTCCTTTTGGATACTGCGAAAAAGACATCCGGCTTTCAGCTTATCAAAATTATTTTCTAGTTGTTTTATTTCCATATTTGAGTACTTGTTGTATTTTGGCTCCGGGAACTGGACTATGTTAGAACCTATTTTGGATAAAAAAACACCGATGCCAAATTTTGTATCAACTTCGTTATTATTAAATCGGCCACGAAGGAATGGCTTTATCTATTTCACCCATTATACGTATCGTCTGGCGGATGACAACGACAATTTTCATATAGCATTTGAGGTCGTCTGTTGAAAGCGAACGCTCGGCCTTCTTCCTATCTTTGAGCCATTTTTCGCATACTTGGTAGCCACCTATCATAAACTCCCATACTTCTTTTTCCACAGCTTCAAAGTATTGCCCCTTATTTACATAAACACGCTTATATTTTTCATTATAGCGCACATCGGTGACTTTCCAATCCGCAAGATTCTCCAGTTTCGTGCCGCCAATCTTAACGCTCCATTTATCTGGCTCTTCAAAAATAGTTTTTGATTTATCAAACGGATTTTCGCCGAGTAAGTGAATATTCACAAGTTCGTTGCCAAAGTGCACAAGTTGTGTGAAAAGTTTTTTGTCGCTGGTAAGTGGTAGTCTCGGAAAATCAATTTTAAGCTGTTCTGCGTAGCGTAAACGGTAAGTCGGCGAATGAAGTATCGCGTAAGCATAATAAAATACGGCTTCCGGCCCAAAAGTTTTTTCTAAATCACCTTTACCATCAGAAACAAACTTAAGTCCGAGCTTTTCGGTGAATACTTTGATAAAATCCAGTGAGAGATTTGGCCTACGATCTTCTTGATCTAAAAGATTTGATTGCGTTCTTTCTAAATAACTATACAGTGGAATAGCATATGTTTGAGCAGACAAATAATTTATATCAATAGGAGCAGAGGAAACAAAAATGTGCTGCCAATGTATTGTATTTTCAGCTGTTCTCCTGGTTATAAATCCTATATTTTTTTGATCAATAAAATTCCGCACAGAGGTTCCAGGTGTCCCAATAAATCCCCTTGATTTCCCAGTAAAGTAAATCCATCTCGAATCAAGTGGCCTGTAAGATATATTAGTGTAAAGACCTTGGTTAGTTTTGATATCATTTATTGCCAATTTTAATTGCCAATCTCTTGAATCTCGTGTTTGATATTTTCTAGACACTTCATTAATTGATAAGTTTTTAAAATCAAACACAATTTTCTCTAGACCTGATTTGTCAAAATGAATAGTTAAATCATCTCTCTCTGTCTTAATTGGAGAACTAATACTTTGAAAAATTTCTTCTATTCCGTAGTAATTTCCGTATTCCAACATCATTTCGGCTTCTTTCTGAACAAAAAAATTAAGGTCGCCTCCAAATTTTTTGCTCCAAGCAGTTTGTCTAAATTTACTATTAAAATCTTTTATGTTAAGCGTTCCCCAATTTGTTTTTTCAAAATTTTCATATAGCAATGTTGTGAATTTGTATTTACGTAATCCCCATAGATCACAATACTTTACGATAGTTTCTTTTTGCTTCTTTGAAAACTTGACAAAAATGTTAATTGAAACCCCTTGTTGAATATCAAAGACATTTTCATCCTTCTCGCCGTCTGGCGTAGTTTCGCCTTTCCTACTATTTCCGTGGAGATTATAAATATAAATTTCATCAAAAGTATCCATCAAAGAGCGACGCATTTGGCGATGGGTTATGCCATCAATGAAAGTATTGCTGGTAATCATCGCAAAAATACCTTGTCCTGTTTTTTCAAGTTTCCATTGTGCAAAACGAATGAACTTGATAAAGTCGTCATCAATGTTCATTTTCTTTTCTTTAAGTCCTTTTTTATAATCATTTAGAAGATTCAGAATCCACTTACCGCGATTCATTCGCCCGAAATTGGAATACGGAGGGTTGCCGACGATGACTAAAATCGGCACATTCTTTTTTACTTCCCGAGCATTTTCTGATTCTTGCGGAATTGAATTAAAACCAAAAAGATTTGCGAGTGGTTTATTCGGGTCGTCTAAAGTGTTTGCAAGATAAACCTTGAAGCGGTCGTTGTCTTTATCGGAGTCTCCTTTGGTATTTGCAAAGTCAAAGCCAAGTCGCTGAACTTCAAGTGTAAGTTTAAGATGTGCGATGGCATACGGAGCTACAAGAAGTTCAAAGCCGTAGAAGTGTTTAAGAATGTGCGAGAGTACGACGCGATTAAACTCCTGCGCAACCATCTCATCACCAAAAGTCAAGTTTTCTTTTTTAATGTTGCCGTAAATTTCCTGAATTGCAGACATAAGAAATGTGCCGGTGCCAGTTGCTGGATCAAGAAGATACACCGATTCCTCCACAAGCCCTTTCGCCTTATCAAATTTGTTGCGCAAAATCCAATCAACGCTTTTTATAATATAGTCCACTATCGGCTTAGGCGTGTAATATACTCCACGCGCCTTGCGCTCTTTAGGATCGTATTCTTTTAAAAACGGCTCATAGAATTGAATGACAGGGTCTTCTCCAGGTTTATGCTCCACGAGTTTTTGATGAATTCGCTCAATCTCGGAAGCGTTGAGTTGATCCACCAAAAGGCGCGCCGCTTCATAAATAGTTGGAATGGTACTTGCTACTTTTTTTACGAGGCCATAAAGATCGGAAAAAATTGGCACATTTGTTGGAAGATAGTCAATCGCGTTTGTAAGTGTAAGCTCTGTGCCATTACCGCGACGCGAATGCTCAAGCGCTGCAAGGAAAAGAGAATACGCCATCGTCTCGGCCACCATATTGGCAAACTGATGTTTGGAGATATCTTGAATGAGCGTCTTTTCAAATGTTTCTTTGAGTTTTTGTAAGTCGGAATCTGCCTCACTTTTTCCCAATACTTCCTCTACTTGATGAGATAACAACCGCGTCTTTTTGGCTAGCGCAAGAGCAAGTTCTTTTGGAGTTCGAGTTTGATATGCCCGGCCTTCAAAAAATTTTGTCAAAAATGATTCAAATTCTTCACTTGAAACATTATTTATATCAGTTAGATCAAAAAGAGTTTCCGCTATCTTTTTTGATTTACCTCCACCCCATTGCCAGAGTTGCCACTCGCGAAGATTAGTAAAAATGATATTTTCAAGCGATTCTTTATATTTTGAAAATTGCTCTTGGAATTTTTCAGCACTAAGATTTTCTTGAGGAACTTTCACTTCAACCCATCCGATAAGGTCATTGCCATTCCGAATAGTAATATCTGGAAAACCTATTCGGTGTTCATATTGAGTTGATGTCTCCTCCGGCGTTGCTTGTGGATTGCTAAATTTAAATGTGTTACTTCTCGCACACTCCTCAAAAAAAACACATAAGAGTGGATAATAAGACCGTTCCGTAGCAGTATCTTTTATCTTCGCAATTTTCTGTTTAAGTAGTTCAATTTTGTCCAAAAGTGTCTCTTTTGGTAAATTTTGATTATTTTTAAACATATTTCTAATTGAATTATACCTTTCTTAACTGCATTAATCAATTACCATTTTTAGCTTTATCTAGTCATATTTTATTACTAAAATAGGACTAGATAAAGTGTAATTATATTATTTATATGATTTCTGAAAAAGCCAAAGATAGATCCAAAAATGGAAACATTGAAAATAAAAAGCAATTTTAACAGCCTTAGATTCGAACCTTATTTTAAGAGAAAAAACTTTAAAGTTATTTACTTAGTATAAAACACATTATGGATATTTTGCACTAACCCTTGTGTTTCATAATTTCCGATAGTAAGCCAAGTTGGGATACCTAAATTACACAATCCGTTTTCATTTTTCGAAAAAGCAATACCACCAGAATTCCCGCTATCAATTTTTGCTGAAATAAAATAGTTTTTATATGGTAATTCACTGAATAAAATTGTAGCATCATATCCACTTATAATTCCATTTGAAACAATACGAGATAATGTTGCTCCCATTGAAACTCCGCCAACAATTATTTGTTGCTCACTATAAGCTGGATAACCCACTATCACAACAGGAGAACCAACTGGCATAAACTCAGGACAATTTTTAAGCAAAGATATATTATAATTAAGATTCTCAATAGAGGTTATTGCAAAACCTTCTCCTAAATTGGGCATCTTGTCCCATATTCTTAAATCCAATACAGCTACATCGGCTAAATTATTCCAGCTTGAGATAGTGGAACCGGTCATAAAACCACCCAAACCATTACCATCTGTATCCTCTACAGCCACAAGGCAAGGCGTATTTGTAGATAGGTTATTTACAACGTGACGGTTAGTTAAAACTAAATACTTATTTGCGCCAGACTTTGCTAATGTTCCGCTTCCCGAAGTACTGCCACAAGAAATTTTTACTACTCCGGTAATATATTTGTTAAGTTCTGCTACTGTAATTTCTGTACTTTGGGCAGGAATTTCTTTTGTTATTGTTTGCGTAACGATTTCCGGCTTCTTATTCTTTAGTGCCTCTACTTCCTGTTTTAACTTTTCAACCTCTGAATCTTTTTGCTGTTGCACTTCTTGTGCTATTTTTTCTTTCTCATTTTTTACAACTTGATAATTTTGGTATTGCTTTACACTAAAATAACCGATACCACTAACAACTAAAATACCCATAATAATTGCGGTGAGTATTGGTATTTGCACAAAACCCCTTTGATTTTTAATTTTTTCTTTCATATTTTCGCGTAGGTTTTATTTATTCTTTGCCGGGAGAAATAAAAAGCTCCCCGCTGGCGATATGTGGGCTATACTTAAAATCCCAGTCCGTTTAACTTATTTATTACAACACCTCGCATAATCCCAAGCGCCACTTCGAGAGCAAAGCCTAAATAACCGAGAATTAAACCAACTTTAGCAAGACCTTTTCCTGTATATAGATTAGGATCTTTTTTTATTTTATGAAGAGCTAGATGACCGCATATAATAGCGACAATGCTTGCAGTTGAGAATGCTGAACAACCACCAATGATACCAAAAACTAAGCTCGCAACAGCTAAGCCCCTCTTTTTGGTATTTGTGTTATTATTTTGGTTTTCAATTTTATTTGTCTCCATATTTCGCATAGGTTTTAATGATTACTACCGGGAGGAACAAAAAGCTCCCCGCCGACGATGACCTTTCGATCACCCACACCCCTTTCGGGATATGACCATCCCTGGTGCTCCGACGAGGAGCTTTCTACCAGGGATGGATTATATACCGTGCCTTAAAATTTAGGGTTTAGGTATCGTATTTATATAATAACCTTTTTAATTCATTTTTGGAAGTCAGATTTATCAATCATTCTTTTTGTGACTATATGAATTGCATAACCGGATAGAAATACAATCAAAAATATGCCAATTGGAGGAAATAAATATAAAAGCAAAATAGCTAAATTATAAAAGAATGAAATAACGGCATTAAGTATATCCACGACTATCGGAACAATATAAAAATACGTTATAAGGATTAAAAAAGTCCATAAAGCCCATTTAATCAATTCATATAACCCCCAACTTCTTAATATCTTTACTAATATAAAATATAAAAATTTCCAAAGTTTTACTATGTAATACAAAAACGCGCCAATCGTAACAAAAACAAAAGCACTATAAAATTGACGATATAGTAAACTTGGTTGAGAAATTGGACTTATTGTTTTCCATTCAAAACAATTGCCAGAAATGAAATACCATATCGAAAAAGCTAAAGTTATGACAAGTGAAATTATAGCTGATTGAATAATCCCTTTTTTATTCTCTGTAAGAATCTTTTTATACCAACTCATAGTCATCGTGGCGTAGTTATCGCTGGTGCGCAAAGATTTTTTATAGAATCGTAATGTTCTTTATCCGCCAACTCAATGAACTTGAGGACGTTTTGGGCTATTGGCTTTCCCTCAAGCATAGAAGCTGAGATAGCTCTGGAAAAATCTTGCCCGTGTGAATACTCGTGCAAAAATTTAACTATAAAATCTCCTATTCCATTTTTCAGTTGGTCTGGGTTAGCAATAAATCTGTTATGCACGATGCTTGTAAAGTCTTCCGTTGTTTTACAAGACCATTTGAAACCAGCAAAATACTCTAGTACTTTTCGCGCTATATTTGCCACAAGTGGCTCATCTAAATGTTTAATGTCATTGGCAAACTGATACAGACGACAGAATAAATACTGATACTCGCTTTTGTATTCTTTTAGAAGCTCAGGCAGATTTTCAATTTTAACTTCCTGCCTAACTGCTTCTCTATCATAAGAAATAAGATACATAGACGAATCATCTTTATGCTGGCTCAAAAACCAATCACGCATCAGATTAAAAAACTCAAAATTGTGAGTAAATACCAACAACTGCCCAACTTTCTTTAATTTTCTCTTAACCAAGCCAGCAGTGCGGAATAAAAAGATACTATCCTGACTATCAACTGGGTCATCAATAATAATTAAGCAATTTTCTTTATCACATCCATCCTCTTCAAGTTTGATTAAAAAATAAACAAGAGCCAATACGCTTTCTTCGCCCTCACTCAAATGTTTTGCGTCTTTATTTCTCCGCTTTAAAATGTAACGCACTTCATCGTCTTCCGATTCAGTAGCTTCCAAATAAATGTGTGAATCCCCAAAAAAATCTTTTAATATAACATTGATTTTATCTTCTGCATCAGATGCGTTATACAGTAATGCTTTTTTAATTTTTATTTGCACAACCAATTTGTCTCTTTCAGATTTGAGTTGAACAACTTCTTTTTTAAGTCTGTCGCTTTCTTTTTTGGTTGGAAAATACTGTCTATTAGACAAAGCTAAAGCAATGATATGCAATTCAATGCTTTCCGCAGTTTTATTTACTTCTTCTGGAATTGCCGCGACTTTTTTATTATGTTTAATAACTATATTCTCAATCTTTTTCAAATTCACATTAGCTTGTTCTACAGCAAATTTTGGATACTCAACTATACTGTACCTTTTTGTATTGTCGTGTAGGTTGTCTTTTTTATCTTTCAATTTCTTGGTTAACAAGTTAATAGCCCCTTCTATTTTTTGTGCTTGCTCGGCTAATTGATTTTTTGAAACTGTGTATTCTTTTATAGATTCAAGGAATAGATCGCTTGATTCCAAATTAAATGTCACGTCAGTGTAAGTGCTATTACCTAATAAAGCTATCGAATCATCAATCTTCTTTTTTGCTTCCTGCAACTCATCAGTAAAAAAACTTCTAAAATGAGTCAGGAGACCATCTGGTATTGTGTTTTTGCAAAACTGACATTCTGCTAAGCTCCTATCTCTATGAAGTTTATAACCCTCTTCAATCCAGTCTCTCAAATACTTATCATCCTTGAGTTCCTTAATGTCTTTGATTTTGATTGCAGTACCAAGCAATCTGTTAGCACTATCAAAGAGTTCCGAAAAATCTGGGATCATCATTACATTAAGCTTAATTTCCTTCTTCTCACTTTTAATCACATCCATCTTCGCATTTATATCTGCCTGATCTCCAATAATTAATGACGCAAGATTCTCTTCACTTATGGTACCGCTTTCTAAACGCTTTTCAACATTACTTTTGTCATAGTTTCTCCCATAATAAGCCTTCCCTCCTAACGGAGTATTGGTAAAATGTTGAGGCACTTGGCTCCCGGCTTCTGAAAGAATCTTGTCGAGCTTTGGCAATCTTTCCTGCTCTTTTTCCAATACCTCAATGTTATTTTGCTTTGTTCGATAATCAGCTTCAATCCTATCAATTTCTTTTTTTATTTCAATATTTTCTTTGCCTATCATTACTATCTTTTTTGCCTGCGATTCCTCAAAAAGCAGATTCTCTTCAATAAAATCTTCGTTGAAAACCCTTAGATTAAGCGCGTGGCTTGTTAAATCATTTTGTTTGATTATTCCCGCATCCGTTTGAATTGAAAACTTAATAGAAGTTAAATCAGGAATATGAATAGTTTTTCTTTCCAAAAAATTAAACATCCTTGAGATGGTAGTTTTTCCAGAACTATTCCAACCGTATATCAAGTTATGCTTTTTAAGATCGTCACCAAGCCAAGTAAAAAAATCGAAAGCATCAATGTTTTTTATTTCTTTGATTCTTTTTAATATCATAATTGTTATGATTTTTGAACTGCTTTTAATTTGCTCCAGTCCAACAATTCCACCTTGCCTTTTTCATCAACCAAAAATGCGTATAAATTGAGTTTATCTGCAACATAAAATGGCAAACGCCTACGAACTAAATCACCAAAAGAAGAAGGGAACCCGATACCATATTTATAGCCATATTTATAATTACGTTTTCTATTACTCTCCATTCTGGTGATTATTTGCCCCAGGGCTAATTTAAAATTAACTTCCCTGCGGGAGCGAGGATATTTAGCCGCCGGCGAAGCATCTCCTTTACACTCAACAAGCCAGTAGCGAGAAAAACTGTTATTTCTAACTTTAACATCCACGCCGTGTTCATTTTTAGTTTTTGAACGTAAATTTCTGCTCCAACCTTTCCGAGAAAGGTATTTGATTATATTGTCCTGTACAAATTTTTCAGTCAGTAATTTCATATGGAATAATTTTATTCTCTCCAAACTTCGGAGATTTTATCTTTAATTCTTTTTCATATTTCGCGTAGGATTTTATATTTACTATACCCACCTAAAACCGACAGGATTAGGTATTATATTTATATAATAATTTTTTTAATTCATTTTTGAAAGATATGAAATTTAATTAATGAACATTCCGAAAACCGCGTATTTGATCTACATCAAAATTACCACTATCGTCAAAGCACTTCGCTATGCTTTCACCAAAAGCATTTGATACCCTTTTAGACATATCCCTAACTATTTTTTCTATATGTTCCTCATTAAGTTCAGAGGCGAGTACACTTTTTTCTATTCTTATATTTTTTTGCCTACAAGTCGGCATTTTATCAAAACGATATGAAAAATCGTATGGTTGAACCCATTTTGTCGTCTCGTTCTTGTTACCGAAACCGTGAAGCGTTATATTTTCTACATCAACCAGAGCCACTATTAAATTGATTTCATCTAAATATCCTATGTTCTCATATAGGTTGCGGATAAATTTCATAAATAACCAAAATGCCGTCGTAAAATATGCAATTTGAAACATTAGACCTAATTCTTTATACGGCCACATAATTTCGGAGCTTATGCCGTTCTCTAAATACCCATTACGGAAGACTTCCGTATATCTATAGGGCAACCTATTTTGTTCCTCCTCAGATTGAATTTCATTTATTGAACGAATACTATCTGCCGAAACAATTTTATTATAATCTAAAAAATCAATGTTGAGCCCTAAGAGATTAACTTTGTTATTTTCGTCTAACCAAGCTCGGAAATCAGAAGAAGCTATATCTACTCGTTCTTCCAAATAGCGAGGACAAGCAACAAACAAAACAAATGGATTACCATTAAAATTTTCTGGCAACTCACGCAGTTGCCTCAGGGATTTTGATAGTTGTTTAGATAATGGTGTAATAGCAAAATTACTATCCGATGGATCATTAAGATTACGAGAGCCCAAAAAAATTTTCATCTCATCACCCAAGCTTTTACTTTCTAAAAACATTGATCTAACCTCGTGTTCATCAGCATAAGTTGCTTGGTAATTGTGGCGTGTATAATAGGTATTGCGACCGTTAGTAATAACCATATGAGGACGTTTGGGACTTTGTGGAATATGTATCACCACAAGAACGCGACCCGGAATAGAAACTAAAGTGATTACCTTTGGCGTAATAGCTATTTTTGGCCTAACATTCGTAATAAGAACATTCTCAATCCAAACTTCAACTGGCTGTCTCCCAATGGTTTTTGGTGTTCCAACAATAACGCTTGCTTGACCATCGTCTTCCTGAATCCCAATAACTAAATAGCCGCCTTCCGTATTGGCCATTGCTGAAATATCTTTTGAAATTTCTTTCTTTTCGTGATCTGTGCCAGAAATTTCTTGCTTATATTCTAAAATAGAACTCTCTCTCTCTTTGTTATCAATTAGAGCTTGAAAATCTTCTTCATTTAATTGGGAGATGGGTTTATTAAACATTTTTGAGATTTGTATAAAATAACTTTACTTCACGTTAGAAGCGGAAACTTTATTATCCTTTTAAACGTTAATCAAAATAACATTTTCTTTTCCGTTTAAGCCCAACCTATTAAGGATCTCGATTGCCATTTTATATTCTTGGAGATAACGGTTCTTTCTCTTTTGCATTGAATTTGCCACAACCGATCAGATTGAATTGTATTAGATATTTCAATATCTTTTTCATCATCCGTGGCAATTTCTTCGGTTTCTATAAAATCTACTTTGTAGATCCCACATAAGTTATTTTCTGTCTTTTATAAAATTCGTTATGTCCTCTTTGCGATAGCGCCTATCTTTTCGTTCGCCGAAACGAACAGCAACAAGAATGCCTCTTCTGTCCCATTGACGTAAAGTATTGGGATGACATCTCAAAATCTCACAAACTTCTTTGAGTGTTAATAATTCTGGTAATTTTTTGTCTTTCATAAAACTATTTTTGCGGGTATTTCTTAAAACATTCCGCTTTTAATCCATCCCTATAGTCACCTATATCATTAGCAATTGCTGTAGGCAAGCTGCAAGAACACTCATCCCGCTCTTTGTAATAATCGGCAAAGCCCTTAATTCCTTCAAGTCCTTTCTCTTCTTGGTATTCCTTAAAAGTCATCTCGTAAAGCGATAGACACCTACTTGTTAACTCGCCTCGTGCCTTACATTCCCTATTCCACTGGTCAGAGTATCTTTCCTCTGCGTTAGCTATACAGGTATCTAAAGACAATCTTGCTTCTTCTTTTTCTCGCTGTTCTTTTAATTCTTCAACTACTTGCTCTTGCTGTTCTCGCTCTACTTTAACTCGCTCCTTTTGCGGTAAAAAAATCACATAGTAATAAAAAACGGAAAAACCAACCAATATTATACCAGCCACAATAGCCAGCTTAAGGATTTTATCTATATCTAAATTTTTTAGTTTATTTATATCCATAAAATCATTGATTAATTACCTAACATTTGATAACATTATTATACAGCGAAAATAAATAATCTGCAAACATTAAATGATAATTATCCTAAATTACTATGAACGGTGAAAAAAATTATGCCAAAAGAAAAACTTTTTATATACTAAATAAGATTCGGGAACTTATAAAATTTGCCCCGGAGGGAGATTTGTTGAGATACCAAATTAAATTTTTTAATAATGGTAATCATCAAAAGAAAACGAGCCCAATTAAAGAAGATGAGATACTACACGACATTCAAAGATGGGGAGCATTAAAAATAGAGAATAAAGAGCGGCTTGATAACGAAACAATTTATTATCTAAAAATTTTACCTAAATTTGAAACAATTTACCTGGATCACAAAAATCTAATAGCCAAAAATAAAGAAGAAAAAATACAGGGTTATGAAGACAAATATCAACCAACAAACGACCCCTTATCAATTCGGCTAAGAAACTGCCAATTAAAAATAAACGAGAATACTGGAGATGTTAAGTTGAATAAATTTAAGGCAACATTAAATCCAAAAAGCGAGGAATTTCGTATTCTTATAAAATTGGCGACAAACAAGGATCATATGGCAACTTATAAAGATTTACTTGGAGACAACACATCAAAGGTCAATAAAAGAAATTTATCTTTTGTTATCAGAAATCTAAAAAAAGATCTCGGTATTCTTCCGATAAAAAATGCAAAAAATAAAGACATCATTAAAAATATAAAAAAATACGGCTACAGGATTATAGATTAATCACACACGAAGCACATTTTTCCATAATAAAACCACAATCTATCCGTTTCGTTCTCCCACTTTTCCATATAAAGTCAAAGTAAATACGCTTTGGCTTTTTTAATTTATCGAAACCACAAAGTCATTTTAACTAATTAGCTAACAAAATTATATTAACAAAAAATGAAAGGCAATTCAGATAATCAATTAAACAATTTTTCAACTTATGATTTAGGTTGTTCCGCTGCACTTATCAGTGTTGGTTTTGATCTTATTTCTTTGGATAAGCAAAATCCGCGCAAAGTGCTTTTTATTTTTGAAAGAAAGGTCGGCATTGACGAGAGGGTCAATGACTATTTCTCTGACAGATTAAAAGTTAGCGCAAGAACCCTGTTTGATAATATAAAAATGTTGAAAAACAGGATTTATAGCAGTTTATAAATTTATGTTGTCGGATGAACAAATTACAAAATTTCAGACGCTTTATAAAAACCGCTTTGGTAAAAAAATCGGCCGTGAAGAAGCATACGAAAAGGGAGTAAAACTCATTCGACTTATAGAGTTGATTTATAAACCAATGACCGAGAAAGAACATAATTTGCTTAAAGAGCGCCGACAAGAAACTGGCAATTGAAAGACGGAACCTTATTAAAATTACTATTACTAAGTATGGAAACGATTGGTTCAATAATCACTTCAAATCTCAGCGGAAGATACACTCTCTTAAATGCTAAAATTAACGGATTTACTCAAATTCCTAATTCGTTTTTAGCGTGCCAAGATATAAATATCTATGAAAAAATGATGATCATTATTATAAAAAAATACAAAATGAAGAACCCATTTTCTTGGCCAGCGATAAAAACTATAGCTGATGAAATGAGATGTTCAGAAACTACCGTTAAAAAAACAACCAAAAGTTTAGAAAATAAGAGGTTACTAATCAAAAAAAAAGATAGTAGGTATAGAAGTAATGTATATTATATTGAAATGTAAAAATTATATAGGCGCCACGCACCTACTAACATAGTTGCTACACGGCTACTAGCTGGACACGGCACGCCTACTAATAATATAAAAGAAAAAGAATAAATGAATAAGATATAGAATAAATATAAATTTTATATAAAAATATGTCGAAAGAAACTTTAAATAGCAAGGAATTGATTTACGAATTGTATCATCTTTGCTCAAACAGACAATTCAA
>Ga0265595_1001551_pt1 | contig 17276 bp, 13 predicted proteins | sample saktaG_15_FD_190148 | JGI IMG/M metagenome (GOLD analysis project Ga0265595, IMG submission 190148) | Saline water microbial communities from Sakinaw Lake, British Columbia, Canada - sak_2013_06_06_50m | ecosystem: Environmental > Aquatic > Non-marine Saline and Alkaline > Saline ... | reverse complement strand
CACCCTATCGTATATACCCGAGTCAATCTTCACCTTCTTTTTCCTGCATTGGATGGCGACCACGCTGCCACCGGGCACGCTTACCTGGGAGGCCATTACAATCGGCGTAATTGCGGAAGGCTGGGTGGAAGTGATTATGTTCTCCTTCATCATCGACAACATGGTGCGCCGAAAGGTTGTTGAGACAGCCATGTTGATGCTGGAGATATTCATCATCATGTTCCTGGTGCACAAGGAATTCCTCCAGACCCTGCTGCTGCTACTGCTTATCGCACTCTTTACACTCATACTTTTTGAACTCGTCGAGCGTACCATTCACAAGCCGGGATCACGGCTCCCTGAAAATAAAGAGAAAGATCAGTAACAGGCCGATGTCGGATCTGCCGGAGGCATCAAGGCTGCAGCCGTTTGTCGAACTGATATAATTGACTATTAGTTATGTACAATATCCTGCTGATTACCAACGCGATGGATAGGGTGAGAGACCTTATCTCCGGGCTGAGCCGCATGGGTTGTTCCTGTACCGCCTGCATTTACGCCGACGATGTACTTCAGCAGGATGCCAGCCAGTCTTTCAACGCTGTGCTTGTAGATATCTCCTCTATTTCAACGCATGGCGATTCCGCCTGGAAATGGTTCAGGAAGCTCAAGTTGCGCAGGCCGCTCCCCGCAATTGCATTGGTTTCCCCTTCAACACTTAACCTGGTACTGGAGAAGGGATTTGAGGATTTCGTCATGATGCCATGGAATCTGGATGAACTGTCGGCAAGGATACGGCGTGCGATATCTGAGACGGCTGGTTCCAGCGAAGACAGCGCCATTAAACTGGGTGATCTTATCATCGATCCGGTCAGATGTGAGGTTGAGCTGGCCGGCCGCCTTCTGGCGCTGACCTTCAAGGAATATGAACTGCTCAAGCTGCTGGCAACCAATAAAGGTAAAGTTTTCACACGTGAGGCACTGCTCAATGAGGTGTGGGGATATGATTATTACGGCGGGGACAGGACTGTGGATGTTCACATCAGGAGGCTGCGCAGCAAGATCGAAGACCCAGTTCATACCTTTATTTATACAGTGCGCAATATAGGGTACAAATTTAAAGACACCGTTGCCGGCCGTTAGACCAGCCGTAACAAGATCTTAATATTGCTGTAATAATAGCGAAACAGGCACCCCTTAAACTTATCCTATCTGAGTTACAAGGAGGTGCACTATGAATTCAGGCGATACTGCCTGGCTGCTTACCTCAAGTGCGCTGGTATTGCTGATGACCCCGGCTCTGGCTTTTTTCTACGGCGGGATGGTGCGCAGGAAAAACTTGCTTTCTACTATCATGATGAGTTTCGCCATCCTCTGCCTCGTATCGGTCCTTTGGGTCATTTTCGGATATACACTGGCCTTCGGTCCCGATATCAGGGGCCTAGTGGGCAACCTGTCATGGTTCGGACTGGCCGGCGTCGGCCAGGAACCGTCCCCAGTGTATGCAAGCACCGTACCCCAACTTGCATTTGTGGCCTTCCAGGCGACCTTTGCCGTCATCACGGTAGCGCTCTGGACCGGCGCAGTCGTTGAACGCATCAAATTCGGGGCCCTGCTGACCTTCGCGGCGCTCTGGTTCACGCTCGTCTACTGCCCGATCGCTCACTGGGTCTGGGGAAGCGGAGGCTGGCTGGCGCAGATGGGCGCGCTCGATTTCGCCGGCGGCACAGTGGTACATGTCAACGCCGGCATCTCCGCTCTGGCCCTCGCCCTGGTGCTCGGCCCGCGCATGGGCTTTAAAGAGGGTGAATCCATGGAGCCCAACAACATACCTTATGTAGTGCTGGGCGCGGCGCTGCTCTGGTTCGGCTGGTTCGGTTTCAATGCCGGTAGCGCGCTGACCGCAGGAGGGCTGGCAGCCAATGCCTTTATCACCACCAACACTTCAGCTGCGGCTGCCGGGTTCACCTGGATGATACTCGGCTGGGTTCACCGCCGGCCTTCGGTACTGGGCGCTGCCACCGGCGCGGTGGTGGGACTGGTAGCGATCACACCGGCCGCCGGATATGTGCCCGTCTGGGCCGCCATACCTATCGGCAGCATCGCTTCCGTAATCTCTTATTACATGATGGTCTGGAGAGCAAAATCATCGCGGGTTGATGAGTCACTGGATGTCTTTGCCTGCCACGGTATGGGAGGGACATGGGGCGCGCTGGCCACCGGCATCTTTGCCACCACTGCTGTCAATACATCCGCCTCAGGCCTGATCGATGGGAACTGGAAACAGGTGCTGATACAGGCTGGAGCCGTAGCTGCCACCATGGCATACGCTTTCGTGGTCTCATGGCTGCTGGCAAAAGCCCTCAAGGCGACCATCGGCTTGCGGGTAAAAGAAGAGGAGGAGTCAGTGGGGCTGGACATCTCGCAGCACGGCGAAAACGCTTACGGAGGTGTTTCATAATGAAGAAAATAGAGGCTATTATCAGGCCCGAAAAGCTGGGCCCGGTCAGGGTGGCCCTGGAAGGCATCGGCATACATGGCATGACAGTGACTCATGTTAGCGGACGCGGCAGGCAAAAGGGGATCGCACTGCAGTGGCGGGCAGGCGAGTACCGCGTAGATTTCCTCCCAAAGGTGAAAATTGAGATAGTGCTTGCCGACGAGGAATGCCAGGCAACCCTGGATACTATCTGCAAGGTCACCCGGACGGGCAGGGAAGGCGATGGGATGATCTTCATACTGCCGGTTGAGAACGCCATCCGGGTGAGAACCAACGATAACGGAGAACTCTGTGTAGCAGGTAAATAAAGCCGGTTTGCTATAGTAGATATGACCGGTCCCCATATTGATGCAAAAGGTGAAGCACCATATGTCAGGCCTTAGGGCCTGACATATTCGTGGAGCGGTTTAATATTAAAGCTTTGTCTACCCCGGGATAAGACTTTCAAAACTGCGCTGGCTGTATCCAGCGATGTAAAACAGGGGATGCGCCTCTCCGCAGTGGCACGGCGGATATGAAAACCATCCTGTAGAGGAATGCGTCCGCCGGTGATTGTATTGATTACGCCTACGACAGCGCCGCTGCTTATCATCTCAATTATATTTGGATGTCCTTCACTTAGTTTCCTGCTAACCTCATTAACATGCATACCCTGCTCTTGAATCATAGCTGCGGTGCCCCGGGTTGCGGATATCTGGTAACCCAGCGAATAGAATCCCTTTATTATGGGCAGCGCTTCTGCTTTGTTCCTGTCTGCAATGCTGAACAGCAAGGTTCCTTGAGAAGGCAACATAAGCCCTGCGGCAATCAATGCCTTAGCCAGAGCAGCTTCATAACTTAGATCGATTCCCATTACTTCGCCTGTTGATTTCATCTCAGGGCTGAGATATGTATCCACACCTATCAACTTTGACATGGAAAAAACAGGCGCCTTTACGGCAACCAGCGCTTTCTTCCTGTATAGACCTGCTTTATAGCCCTGTTCCGCGAGACTGACCCCCAGCATAATTTTTGTAGCGATCCGTACCATGGGTACCCCGGTTACCTTGCAGATAAATGGGATTGTGCGACTGGCGCGTGGATTCAACTCCAGCATATATATGGACGACGGCTGACCCGGTCCGCCACGCATGATAACGTACTGAATGTTCATCAGACCTTTTATTCCAAGTGCAAGCCCAATCCTGACAGTGTAATCCACCAGGGTATTTACTTCATTTTCACATAGCCCTAATCCCGGATATACAGCTATGGAATCTCCGCTATGTACGCCAGTCCGTTCGATATGCTCAATGATCCCGGGAATCAAGACATCGGCTCCATCGCTTACTGCATCAACTTCCACTTCCTTTCCTTCGAAATATTTATCGATCAGGATGGGATGTCGCTCATCAAGCTCGATCGCCTGTTGCATGTACCTGGTTAATTCCTCATTATTCTGCGCTATCTCCATTCCCCGGCCGCCAAGCACATAACTTGGCCTGACCAGTACCGGATAGCCCAGCAATTCGGCAATCTCCTGTCCCTGGCCTATTGCAGTCACCCCGGCGCCGGGCGGTTGCGGGATGCCCAGGTGATTGAGGAAATCCTCGAATCTGCGCCTGTCTTCTGCCATATCGATAATTTCAGCATTTGAACCCAGTATAGGCGAATTGTTTCTGGACAACGAGGCAGCCAGGTTGATTGCAGTCTGCCCTCCGAATTGAAGCACCGAAGGAGTAAAAGCGTTAACAAGTAATTGTGAATTTTCATTTTCAAGAATGTCGAGGATGCTTTCCTCGTCGAGAGGTTCAAAATAAAGCCGGTCACTGGTATCGAAATCCGTTGATACGGTCTCAGGGTTAGAATTGACCATTATGCTTTTATAACCGGCTTCTTTGAGTGCCCAGGCGGAATGTACGCTACAATAATCGAACTCTATCCCCTGGCCGATTCGTATAGGTCCACTGCCGATAACGACTGCTTTGTCATCTATTATGGATTCAGCCTCGTTTTCAATCTCGTACGTGCTGTAAAAATAGGAGGTTTCAGCATCAAACTCGGCTGCGCATGTATCCACCATTTTATACACCGGTTTTATATTCCACCGGTACCGTAATTGCCGCACCTGATCCGGCAACATGTCTCCCAGGGTTGAAATCTGTTCATCAGAGAAACCGAGCCGCTTTGCCTGCCTCAGCAACTCCGGAGTCAGTTTTTCTGCTAAAAGCTGCTGCTCCACCCGGACTATATTGGCCATTTTATGTATGAACCACGGATCTATTCCCGTTTGTTCCGCAAGCAGGTCCGCGTCCATTTTTCTTCTAAGCGCCGCCATCAATGCCCATAGCCTCATGTCATTAGGATGAAGCGGATATGCTCCATGCTCGCCGGGACTGCCCCAGTTCTTGTCTTCCCACAGGAGAGACTTTTTGCCCATCTCTAAGGAACGTACTGCTTTCTGCAAGCCGGCTTCAAAACAACGCTCGATAGCCATAACCTCACCGGTGGCCTTCATCTGACTACCGAGGGTTTTATCACCACCCGCGAATTTATCAAACGGCCATCGCGGAATTTTGATTACGCAATAGTCCAGTGCAGGCTCGAAGGCCGCCATAGTTTTACCGGTTACACGGTTAGGGATTTCATCAAGCGTCTTGCCTGCGGCGATCTTGGCAGCTACCCTTGCTATAGGATAGCCTGTCGCCTTGCTGGCTAAGGCTGAGCTGCGGCTGACCCGGGGATTTACCTCGATTATATAGTATTGGCTGCTTGAGATGTTCAGCTGATCCGGCGCCCATTTTCTGGCAACAACCGGGCTGGGTGTCAAAGCAAACTGAATGTTACAACCACCCTCAATCCGGAGTGCCCGTATTATCTTGAGACTGGCCGACCTGAGCATCTGATATTCCTTGTCGGTTAACGTCTGACTGGGGGCCACAACAATGCTGTCACCTGTATGAATGCCCATCGGGTCCATGTTTTCCATATTGCAGATAGTGATGCAGTTGTCGGCTGCATCGCGCATAACCTCATATTCGATTTCTTTCCAGCCCAGCAGGCATCTTTCGACCAATACCTGATGACTCATGCTGGATGCCAGCCCATTTGCCACAGTGGCTTCCAGTTCGGCCATGGTGTAGACAATGCCGCCACCAGTTCCGCCCAGCGTGTAGGAAGGCCGGACTATCAATGGTAGTCCCATTGACGAGGCAAAATTCTTAGCTTCGATAACAGAATTTACTGTCACGCTTTCCGGAATCGGTTCATCGATCTCCTGAATCAGTTGCTTGAATAAAGACCTTTCCTCTGCTTTTTTAATTGTTTCTAACGGTGTGCCCAGCATGCGGACGTTAAATTTATCCAGTATGCCCGCATCGGCAAGTTCCACAGCCAGGTTAAGGCCGGTTTGACCGCCAAGGGTGGGCAACAGCCCTTCGGGTCGTTCCCGTTCAATTATCCGGCTTACTACTTCCACGGTGAGAGGTTCAATGTACACTATATCGGCTATGCCTTCATCAGTCATTATAGTTGCGGGGTTGGAATTGACGAGCACGGTAGTTACCCCCTCTTCCCGGAGGGATTTGCATGCCTGGGTGCCCGCATAATCAAATTCAGCCGCCTGGCCAATAATTATGGGGCCTGATCCTATAACCAGCACCTTGGAGAGCATCGACATCTATTTTTTCTTATCCTCGTTAACCATCTGTAAAAATCTATCGAATATGTACGTGTTATCCTGCGGACCGGGAGAACCTTCTGCATGGTACTGTATTGAAATAATCGGCATAGCTCTGTGTTTAAGACCTTCGATAGTGCCATCATTCAAATTTATATGGCTGACTTCTAATCCTCCCTTCAGTGTATCCGCATCTATAGCGTAGCCGTGATTCTGCGCAGTGATGTGAACTTTACCTGTGGCCAGGTCGGAGACAGGATGATTGGCCCCTCTATGACCGAATTTGAGTTTAAATGTATCGGCGCCTAAAGACCGGCCTATAAGCTGATGACCGAGGCATATTCCCAATATCGGTTTTTTGCCAAGTAGACCTTTGATATTCTCAATGGTGTAATCCAGCAGAGCAGGATTTCCAGGACCCGGCGAAAGGACTATACCATCCGGTTTAATAGCTAGAATATCCCGAGTGGAAAAGGTACAGGGGACGACGGTCACCTGGCAGCCAAGCAGGCTCAGTATACGGGCTATATTAAACCTCAAACCCATATCAACGATTACGATATTATATGTATGCTGTTGTTGCCCCTGTCCGAAGCTCCATTTAAAAGGCTCTTTTGTACTCACCTCTTTGACGAAATCAGTGTTACCGTAGGAAGGTATCTGTTTTAACTCCTCCAGTGCTTCATTCGTGGTCAATTCTGATGTTAATATTCCCATCATGACCCCTTTGGAGCGTATGTGCCTTGTTAAGCTGCGCGTATCGATACCGCTGATACCGGGAACATTCCCCGTTTTCAAATATTCCTCCACCGTCCCCGTGCTACGCCGGTTACTGGGAACAGGGCAATAGTCCCTGACAACAAAACCCCTGACCTGTATTTTTGAAGATTCAACGTCATCGCGGTTGATCCCATAATTACCTATCAGCGGATAAGTCGGCACCACTATTTGGCCGGCAAAAGACGGATCGGTGAGCATTTCCTGGTAACCGGTCATGCTTGTAACAAAGATGATTTCGCCAAAGGCGGTTGTTTCAGCGCCAAAGGCGTCTCCCCGGTAAATACTACCGTCCTCCAGAACGAGTATCGCCTGACTATTCATAGCGTGCTCCAAATAAAAAACCCCCCGCAGTAAATCTGCAGGAGGTTTCAAAAAAAACAGCCCCAAGCTGAAAACCTGGAGCATGACAACATACCACCATTTTCTCCTTACCAGCCTCACAGGACTGGTTTAAAGGCTGCATTTATTATATCCTTTTTAAAAGGGGCTGTAAAATTGACATGTTGGTTCATTTTATTTGATATCTGAGGCGGCGAGCGCAAGAAATTTTTGCAGAAATTACTCTGGGATAAATGAAATTCATGAATAGACAGCCACAGCCTGCCAATTTCCAGACCGGACTCCACGAATTAGATGAGCTGATCCAGGAGGTCCGTTCCGGAGATAACTTCGTCTGGCAGATCGATAACCTGGAGGATTACGCGTCTTTTGCACAGGCGTTCGCTAATCAGGCAATAGCCGATGAACATGATTGCATCTACCTGCGATTTGCCTCGCATCCACCTATCCTGAAACCCAGCCGGGCCCTGACAATTATAGAAATTGATCCCAAGCCCGGGTTTGACGCTTTTAGCGGACAGATACATGACATAATAGCGGAAAATAGCCGCGACACATGCTATATATTCGATAACCTGTCTTCACTTGTTGCCCAGTGGGCTACCGACGAGCTGCTGGCCAATTTTTTCAAAGTGACCTGTCCATATATTTTTGAACTCGGCCCTGTGGCATATTTCGGTTTAACCAGGGGGAAACATACACACTCTGTAGTTGCCAGGATACGGGAAACAACACAAATATTGATTGACTTATACCATGTTAACGACGCAATGTATATACACCCGCTTAAAGTATGGGAGCGCTACTCCGCGCAGATGTTTTTACCTCACCAGATCACGCAGGATAGGTGGATCCCCGTCTTTCAGAGCGGTGAGGCGGCTGCCGTGTCATCAATTGCCCACAGGCAACCTCTTAGCATAGCTTTCACTTCAATTGCCCCATGGGAAAGCGTTTATACAAAACTATTGCAATATCAGACAGCAGGCACGGATTCTCCCAAACAAATGGAGGAAATAATACCCCTTAAGCATGAGCTCGCCCGTATGATGCTTGGCGAGCAGCCGGCTTTTATTAAACTTGCTGACAAATACCTGACGACCGATGACCTTATTAATATAAGGAACAGGCTTATCGGGTCGGGCCGCATCGGCGGTAAGGCCGCCGGCATGCTATTGGCCCGGCGCATTTTGATGACTGACCAGGGCGAAATCGATTTTACTCAAGCTCTCGAGGCACATGATTCATTCTATATAGGTTCCGACGTCTTTTTTACATTCATGGTAAACAATCACCTTTTCCAAACGCGGCTACAGCTCACCCGAGACTGGCAGATATCACACGCAGAATTTGAGGAAATAGAGAGACGGTTTGTCGAGGGCAAATTCCCGCCCGAAATAATGGAACAATTCCGCGATATGCTGGATTATTTTGGGCAAGCCCCAATTATCGTCAGGTCCAGCAGCCTGCTTGAAGATAGCTTCGGGAATGCTTTCGCGGGCAAATACCGCAGTGAATTCTGCACCAACCAGGGAACGCCTGACGAGAGAATGGCAGCATTTTTACGTGCAGTTAAGCTTGTCTATGCAAGCGCGCTGAATCCGGATGCCCTTGCATATCGACACAATCAAGGCCTCGGAGAAAACGATGAACAAATGGCGATATTGGTACAACGGGTATCAGGTATGCCATATAGTAACTACTTTTTCCCGACCATGGCCGGCGTCGCCTTTTCAAAAAATCTATACTCGTGGACAGATCGTATAGATTCGCAGAAAGGGATGCTACGACTGGTGTTCGGCCTGGGCACACGCGCGGTCAACCGCGTAAGCGGTGATTATACGAGGATGATAGCCATAAGCCACCCTAATTTGAGGCCCGAGATTGGCATCAAAATCGCCAAGTACTCTCAGCACAACATCGATTTGCTTGATATCGGGCTCAACGAGTTAACCACTCTACCTGTGGCGGAAATCCTCGCCGATTGCGATTATCCGAACCTGAATTTGATAGCATCCATAATGCAGGACGGGTTTCCCCGTGCCATTATCGGTAATGTCCCCCACGGATCGGCTGATAGCCTGGTTTTAACCATTGATTCTTTACTAAGAAAAACTCCTTTCATCAAAATGATGGACAATATGCTGACGATGCTGGAGTCCGCCCAGGGGCATCCCGTAGATATAGAGTTTACAGCCCATATCACGGCAGAAGGTGAAATCAAGGTAAATTTGCTGCAGTGCAGGTCTTTGCAGGTTCCTGGAACGTCGGGGGCAATTACAATCCCTGACAAAATACCACATAAACGTATTTTGTTTAAAGCAAGGAAGTTTATCAGCGGCGGCCTGGCCTCGAATTTAAGATATATTTTATATATAGATCCAGTGAAATACAGCCACATCAAATCTCCGGAAATCAAACACTCTGTGGGGCGGATCGTCGGCCGCATCAATAAACACCCGTCGGTCAAGGAAGGTAAAATAATGATGATGGGGCCAGGACGCTGGGGCAGCAGCAATATCGATCTGGGTGTAAATGTCGGCTATTCGGACATCAGCAACACTTTAGTACTCGTTGAAATTGCCCGGGAGGAAACGGGGCATGTGCCTGAAGTATCATACGGCACTCATTTCTTCCAGGATTTGGTTGAATCTCAAATCATTTATCTGCCTCTATATCCAGGTGACAGCGAGACTTTATATAATAATGAGTTTTTTGAAAAATCCGCAAATGTATTAAAAAACATATTACCTGAGCTGGCTGAATTCGCGGAAATAATAAGCTTGATAGACGTTCCCTCTGTATCTAAAGGGCAGTATGCACAAATAGTGGCTGATCCTAAAAGCCGGACGGCAATCTGCTTTCTGAAATAATCCCCCTTTACAAACCTTCAAGCATGTAAAGCAATTTATATTGACAACTGAATCTCACCATGCTATAATTACGGCAATTGGTTGCCGTATACCGTTTATTAAGCAATGTAGGATTATGATGAAAAGGATCTATGTAAATGAGGGCCTCTGCATGGGTTGCGGGCTTTGTAGGGTATACTGCGCCACCGAGCATTCCAGGTCTAAAGACATCATCAAGGCGCACAAGCGCGAATTGCCGAAGCCCGTGCCGCGCGTACGTATCGAAAGGAAGGCGGAGGTGGCATTTTCTCTACAGTGCAGGCATTGCGATGAGCCGTGGTGCGTTTATTCCTGTCTTACCGGCGCCATGCAAAAGGACCCCGTGACAGGCCTGGTAAAAGTTGACCAGGATAAGTGCATGGGATGCTGGACCTGCATACTGGCCTGTCCGCACGGCGCACTCGCCAGGGACCCAGGTAAAAAGACCGTGGCCAAATGCGATTTCTGCCCGGACCGCGATATGCCGGCCTGCGTTGCCAATTGTCCCAATGAAGCATTGATGGTTGTCGAAGAAAATGAGCTGGAGAAGGCAACATGTTAGACCTTATCGGGGGCGACCATGAGTAAAGATACAAAGGTAATTGCCGTAATCGATTACGGCGCCGGCAACATCGGCAGCGTGGTTAACGCCTTAGCTAGCCTTGGCTATCGGCCCACTGTCACTGATTCCGTGCCTGTCATTCTCGAAGCGGATGCTGTGTTCCTGCCCGGCGTCGGTGCAGCCTCTGATACGATGAAAAGCCTCTCGGCCACCGGAATGGATGAGGCAGTCACAAAGCTGGTTCAATTTCAAAAACCGCTCTTCGCGGTGTGTGTCGGTTTGCAGGTGCTGCTCGACGCCACGGAGGAAGGCGGCGACCACAAATGTCTGGGCATTATATCCGGCAAGGTCACTAAGCTTCCCACCGGGTTAAAGATCCCGCATATGGGATGGAACCAGGTGAAACAGGTTTGTGCGCACCCCATCTTCACCGGTATACCCGATAATAGCAATTTTTATTTCGTTCACAGCTATTATGCCCGGCCGCTGGACCGTTCAGTTGTTGCCGGAGTAACGGAATACGGCTTCGAGTTTTGTTCCATGGTAATCAAAAATAATCTTTTCGCCACCCAGTATCACCCCGAAAAAAGCGGCCAGGCCGGGCTGAAGATGTACTCAAATTTTCTGAAAATAGCAGGCTTTTGAGGATCGACAAATGGAAAAAAAGAGTGAGTCCATAACTAAATACCTGGTTATCGGCAACTCCGCCGGCGGAATAGGAGCGGCCGAAGCCATAAGAGAATGTGATACCTCAGGCAGACTATTGATTGTCTCCGACGAACCGTACCCTGCTTACTCGCGACCGCTTATATCTGAATACCTTTCCCACGAGCGTACCCTGGAAACAGTGCTGTTCCGTCCTCCCGGTTTTTATACTCAAAACAGGATCGAACTCCTGTCCGGCGAGAAGGCGACAGCTATCGATCCAAAAAACAAAACAGCTAATCTTCAAAACGGTTCTGTTATCTCCTGGCAGAAGCTTCTTCTCGCTACCGGCGGCCTGCCGATTGTTCCTAACATCAAGGGGATGGAAAAGGAAGGCGTATTTAGCTTTACCTGTCTTGATGATGCCAGGCAAATAGACGCATACCTGGCTCGGGTTAACAGTGCGACCGTCATCGGTGGTGGCCTCATCGGTGTCAGCGTGACCGAAGCACTGACCAAGCGCGGCATCATAGCCACCGTAGTCGAGATGAAGGACCGGGTGCTGAATACGATACTGGACGATGCTGCCTCGTCTATAGCCGGCCGAACTCTTGCCGAATCCGGCATCAGGGTTATTACCAATAACACAGTTGCAGAGATTGCGGGACATGAAAGGGCTGAAAGCGTAGTACTCGCCGACGGTCAGAAAATCGACTGCGAAATGGTAATCATCGCTATCGGTGTGCTGCCGCGCCTCGACCTAATCAAAGATACAGCCATTAAGTTCAATCGAGGCATCAGTGTAGACCGGCGCATGGCCACCAGCTGCCCCGGCGTATATGCCTGCGGCGATGCTGGCGAGAGTTGGGATTTTATCACGGGGTCGGACCGCCTCACGCCCATTTGGCCCAATGCATATATCGGCGGCAGGGTAGCCGGTTATAACATGGCAGGCAGGCAGACGGAATATAAAGGCGGCACGGCCATGAATTCGATCAATTACTTCGATATGGATATCTGCAGCGCCGGGCTTGTCTCCGCGCCAGCCGATAAGAGCTGTGAAACGTTTATCATCGATAGCCCTTACCGGAAGTTGATTATAAATAATAATCTGGTCAAGGGCATGATCTGTGTCAAGGATATAGAGAGGGCAGGCATCATTTTCGGTCTGATGCGGGACGGCGTTGATGTCAAAGATTTTAAGCAGTCGCTTCTATCCGCGGATTTCGGCCTGATCGACCTGCCGCACGATCTAAGGCAGGAGCGTATGGGAGTATTGACCGCCGCTTCGCATGTAGTGCCTCTGAAAGAGATGGAGGAGCAGGCTATTGCCGGCGAATAGGGCTGCCGGAGAAGTACGAGATGCAGGATTTGACAAAAATGCAGAACCCCTACCACAGCGATAAGGTTGTAGACGCCTGCTCCATTTTCGGGATGATGGATACATCCGGCCGGCGGTTTTCCGGGTCAGACATCATCAAGGCCATCGGCAATATGCATGTCCGCGGTAACGGGCTGGGCGGGGGTTTTGCCGTGTACGGCCTCTACCCTGATTACGCTGAGTATTATGCGCTGCATGTCATGTACCTGAGCAACGAGGGCAAAACTGAAACCGAGGCCTTTATTAAGGATAAATTCCACCTTATCGATGCCGAAGAGATCAAAACCAGGCCGCTGGCAGTTATCGAAGATCCTCCGCTGGTCTGGCGTTACTTCCTTAAGGTCAACAGGTACGAGTCAGGTATACAAGCAGACGATGATTTCGTCGTTGACCGCGTGATGGACATCAATATCAAGATAAAAGACAGCTTCGTTTTTTCCAGCGGCAAGGACATGGGAGTATTCAAAGGGGTCGGGTACCCGGAGGACATAGGCCAATATTTCCGCCTGGAAGAATACGAAGGCTACCTGTGGACTTCACACGGCAGGTATCCCACCAACTCGCGCGGATGGTGGGGCGGTGCACACCCTTTCAACATCCTCGACTGGACCGTTGTGCATAATGGTGAATTATCTTCCTACGGCATAAACCGCCGTTACCTCGAACAGTACAACTATATCTGCACCATGGAAACCGATACAGAGGTTATCGCCTATGCCATCGACCTGCTGGTAAGGAAACACGGTCTGCCCACAGATACAGTATCCCGGGTCTTCGCCGCGCCATTCTGGGAAGATATAGACAGGATGACTGTTGCCGAACAGGAGCTATTGCGTGCCCTGAGGCAGGTCTATGGCAGCCTGCTGCTCAACGGACCATTCACTCTCATCATAGCCCATGAAGGAGAAATGATCGGGTTAACCGACCGCATCCGTCTGCGCCCGCTTACAGCTGCTACTAAAGGTACCATGCTTTTCCTTTCCTCGGAAGAGGCAGCTATACGTACAATCAGCCCGCAACTGGACAGTGTCTGGATACCCGACGGAGGAGAACCGATCATGGCCAGCCTTAAATCTCCATTCCAGCCACCCCCATCTGTTTCAGCCTTGGCAGATTATAAGCGGACTAAATAAAAGGTAATAAAAAATGTTAACCAAACGTATCATACCCTGCCTGGATGTGACAGGTGGCCGCGTTGTCAAAGGCACGAGCTTTGCAAAGCTGCGCGATGCCGGCGACCCGGTGCAGCAGGCAGCTTTCTATTACCGGGAAGGAGCCGATGAACTGGTTTTCCTGGACATCGGTGCGACGCCTGAAGCCAGGGACATAATGGTCCACGTAGTTGAAAGCGTGGCCAAACAGGTATTCGTTCCGCTGTGCGTGGGCGGCGGCCTGCGCTCGATCAGTGATATGCGTCGCATGCTGCAGGCAGGATCTGACAAGATCTCAATTAACACTGCGGCGGTCCATGATCCCCTGCTGTTGAAGAAAGGAGCAGCCATTTTTGGTAACCAGTGCATTGTACTGGCTGTTGATGCCAGGCGTCGCAGCGACAACCGTAAGACCACCTGGGAGGTCTGCACTCACGGCGGCCGTATAAACACAGGGCTGGATGTTCTTGAATGGATACAAAAGGCTGTGAAGCTGGGCGCCGGCGAGATACTGCTGACCAGCTGGGACGCCGACGGGCAGAGGGCCGGGTACGATAACGAATTAAACCTCTCCGTAAGTGAACTGGTGCAGGTGCCGGTCATCGCCAGCGGCGGGGCGGGTACGCCTGAGCACCTATATGATGCGCTCGATAAGGGAAAGGCCGATGCCGTGCTGGCCGCCAGCATATTCCACTATCGCGAATACTCGATTAAAAAGGTAAAGGAATATCTGGCCGGCCGGGGTATACCGGTAAGAAACTAACCATGAGGTAAATACGTCGATGAAGACTTTTATACCATCCAAGTTTATAGTTGAGCGCGATGCCGGCCGCTGCATACAGTGCCAGGTCTGTGTCAATCAGTGCAGCTTTGATGTGCACAGCTTTGACGCCATCGACAATGAAGTGATGGCCAATGAGAAAAACTGCGTCGGTTGCCACAGGTGCGTGGTATTCTGCCCTACCAGCGCCCTCAATATAAGAAAGAATACCCTTGACTACCGTGAAAATTATAACTGGCGGCCCGAGGCGATCGAAAATATCCTGAAGCAGGCTGAGACCGGCGGCGTTCTTCTCACGGGCATGGGTAATGATAAAGGCTACAAGGTCTACTGGGACCACATACTGCTTAACGCCAGTCAGGTCACCAATCCTTCAATTGATCCTTTACGCGAGCCCATGGAACTTGTTACATACCTGGGCAAAAAGCTGGACAGGGTTGAAATCGACCCGGCAACCCACGCATTAAAGTACCCGCTGCCGCCACAGGTGAAACTGAATGTACCGGTGATGTTCTCCGCCATGTCTTACGGCGCGGTCAGCCTGAATGTCCAGCAGTCACTGGCACGTGCTGCCAGCGAGGCCGGCACATTCTGGAATACAGGGGAGGGCGGCCTGCACTCGAGCCTTTATAAATACGGCGACCACACCATTGTGCAGGTTGCCTCGGGTCGTTTCGGCGTCCATTCAGAATACCTGAATGCCGGAAAAGTGGTGGAAATCAAAATCGGTCAGGGCGCCAAGCCGGGCATCGGGGGACACCTCCCGGGTGAGAAGGTTACAGCCGAGATATCCTTTACAAGAATGATACCGGTGGGCGCTGATGCTCTATCACCGGCGCCGCAGCATGATATTTATTCCATCGAGGACCTCGCCCAACTGGTCTACGCCCTCAAGGAAGCAACCGGCTACCAGAAGTTGATCTCGGTGAAAATTGCCGCTGTTCACAACGTATCAGCCATCGCCAGCGGCATAGTCAGGGCAGGAGCCGATATCATAGTGCTGGACGGCCTGCGGGGCGCAACCGGAGCCGCCCCTCAAGTTATCCGCGATAACGTGGGCATCCCCATCGAGATTGCCCTGGCTGCAGTTGACTCCCGCCTGCGTGAAGAGAACATACGCAACCAGGCATCGCTGGTGGTAGCCGGGGGCATCCGCAGCAGCGGTGATATCGCCAAAGCCATCGCTCTGGGGGCCGACGCTGTCTATATCGGCACGGCTGCATTAATTGCACTGGGCTGTACCGCCTGCCAACAATGCCACACCGGCAAATGCGCATGGGGCATCTGTACCTGCGACCTGGCACTGACAAAGCGCATCAATACAGATATGGGCAGCAGGCGCTTGGTTAATTTGCTGAGGGGCTGGTCGATCGAGCTTAAGGATATCCTCGGTGGCATGGGCATCAACGCTCTGGAAAGCCTTCGCGGCAACAGGCTGCACCTCCGGGGTGTAGGTCTTTCCGACACTGAATTGAAGATACTCGGCATAAGGTCGATAGGAGATTAGACTATGTCAACAATGCCAACTATCAAGAAATCTCAAAGTCCGGTAACTGAAATTAATGTGCAGGATATGGCCACGCATGACCTGAACAACCGGCTTAAGCAAGCGGTAGCCGCAGGCGCCAAAAGGATTTTGCTTAAAAACGTTTGCGGGCAACGCTATATCGGCACGGAAATCAATCAACCGGTTGAGATCGAGATCGAAGGCACACCGGGCAATGACCTGGGCTCCTTCATGAACGGGCCGCATTTAATCGTACACGGCAACGCACAGGACGGCTGCGGCAATACCATGAACGAGGGCGAGATTGTTGTGCACGGGCACGCGGGCGATATAACCGGCCTTTCGGCACGCGGCGGCAAAATATTTATCCGCGAGGGAGTGGGTTACCGCGCCGGCATACATATTAAGGAATATGACGATAAGAAACCTTCAATCGTTATCGGGGGCACGGCCCAGGATTTCTTCGGCGAGTACATGGCCGGAGGAGTTATGGTACTGCTCGGACTGAACATGAAGGACGACGATTACCACCGTACCAGGTATGTGGGTACCGGCATGCACGGCGGCGTTATATATATGCGCGGCAAGCTGGAGGACCATCAATTGGGCAAGGAGGTCGGAAGAGCGGAACTTGGCGATGCTGACCGTGCTATGCTGTCCGACCTTGTTGAGCAATTCGCTGATCATTTCGATATAGACGGGAAAAAAATATTAGCGCACAAATTTATGAAGCTATTTCCTTTGTATCACCGGCCGTATGGCAGGCTTTACGCATATTAGCGGTAATAATCCCGGAACAGGCCCGCTAAAAAGACTGTGCCGGTACACAATTAAAGGTTAATTATGGCAATTAATTAATCTGTTTGTAACAAAAGGCTGTTAAATTTATGGTGGTTGGCAGATTTTAAGAAGAAAGGCCACGCCGGGAAAAAATATTTATCAGGAGGAATACATGGCAAAGAAAGACAGGGCAGAAGCCGTTGAATATGTGCTCAAAATGGCAAAGGAGCACGATATAAAATTCATCAACCTGTGGTTTACGGACATCCTCGGCTTCCTCAAGAGCTTTTCCATCACTATCGATGAACTTGAACGTGCCATGGAG
>Ga0265595_1001550_pt1 | contig 17291 bp, 12 predicted proteins | sample saktaG_15_FD_190148 | JGI IMG/M metagenome (GOLD analysis project Ga0265595, IMG submission 190148) | Saline water microbial communities from Sakinaw Lake, British Columbia, Canada - sak_2013_06_06_50m | ecosystem: Environmental > Aquatic > Non-marine Saline and Alkaline > Saline ... | reverse complement strand
TTTCCCCCTGCTCCAGGTTCAGGTCAATGTGATCGTTAGCCAGCACGCCGGGGAAAGCTTTGGTGATGTCGCGCATTTCAAGGACAGGGGCCATATCCTTCTCCTTCCCTTCCCCGCTCTACGGAGTAAACTGGGCAATGCCCATCATGATGGTCAGGATGGTGCCGAACAGGGCAATGGAACCGATCAGCCACCGTGTCTGTACCAGCATCCGCTCCGACATCTGATCGAGTCGTGACTCGAAATGCTGGTGCATCTCGTCGAAGCGCTGGTGCATCCCGTCGAAGCGCTGGTTCATCTCGTCGAAGCGCTGGTTCATCTCCCGTCGGAGCTGGCCCAAATCCTCACGAAACTCGGCCCGCATCTGGACTTGATCCTCACGAAGCCCGGCCCGCATCTGGACTTGATCCTCACGAAACTCCACCCGCATCTGGACTTGATCCTCACGAAACTCAACCCGCATCCGAGCCTGCTCCTCTTTAACGAGCGAGACGTCCTTCTCCAGCCCCTCCAGCCGCGACAGCACCTCCCGATACTCGTCCCGCGGCACAGCTTTCTCTTTGATGGACTCGGAGAGCCATTCCTCCATCCAGGGCATGAAGTCCACTACCGCTTCTTCCCCCAGCGATCGTCTTACGGTTTGTGGTATAGCAACCGGCATCTTGTTTCACCTCCCACTGAGTTGGTCGTTGGTCATTCATTCAAGAGCTACAACGCCCATACTCCACCTCCTGTTCTGTCCAAATCCAACATCAGATGACTAGATAATCCGCTCTCTCACTTTGGCGCTGGCGAAGTCGAGGGTGGCTACCACGATGGCGATGGCGATCATCTGCACGCTGGCGTCGCGGTATTTGAGCAGGTTCAGGTTTTGCTGCACCAGGAAACCAATACCGCCCCCGCCACCGAAGCCGATGATGGTGGACATGCGCACGTTGATGTCCCAACGATAGATAGTAAATGCGATGTAGGGTGGCACAATCTGGGGGATGACGGCGTAGGCGATGGTCTGCAGACGGTTGGCGCCGGTGGCTGTCACCGCTTCGATGGGCCCAACCAGGATGTTTTCTACTTGCTCCGAGTAGAGCTTGCCCAAACCGGCGATGGTGTGCAACGCCAGCGCCATCACCCCGGCAAAGGGGCCAATACCCACCCACACGGCAAAGGCCACCACCATGATCAGCGGCTCAATGGAGCGCAAGGCATTGAGAACGGTGCGGGTGATATTGTAGACGGTTATACCGACGGGCACGGGCCGCTGCACATCAATGATGAGGCTGATCGCAAGCAAGACCACGCCCACCATCACGGCCGGCACAGCGACAAATCCGAAGGGGTTCTCGATCTTGTAGAGCCAGGCAACAATGGCCACCACGATGGCCGCCAGCAGCACGCCAGCCAAAGTAGCCACAACCGCTGTAAACACCTTGGCCACAGCCGGTTTGGCCGTACGCAGGAAGCGGCCAGAGAGTGAAGAGGCCAATGAGCTTGAGATGGAAAGTCCGATCAGCCCGCCCAGCAGCGGCAAAAAAGTCACGATCAAATCGGCGAGGACAAAGACAAAGTTCCCCAGAAAACCGAACGATCCCAACGTCACCTGCAACCACACCCCCAGCTTCATGCCCAACGTCGCCAGCAAGCCCAGCGCAAGAGCGACGAGGGATACGGCCAGCAAGCCCAATCCTCCTCGTCGCCAGACAGCAAATCGTCCCTGATAATCGCGAGAGAGCAACCTGATAAGCAGCCACACAACAACTGTACTGGCTACTAGCAAGACCACGCCCAGGGCTAAATTCTGTGTCAGGCCGTCCGCCAGGCCCGTCAGCCAGCCAACCAGAATTAAGCCCAGCGCCCCGCCCAAAGGGGCGATCAGTAGGCCCGCCATAACACTACCAAAAGGACTGGCCATGGCGCTCATTAGATTGCGGGCAGCCAGGAAGCTGATGGGAATGGCCAGGGCCGTGCCTATGGTGGTAGCAATGAGGGCCAGGAAGATGGTCTCGATGATTTTGCCAAAAGTGTCCTTCAGCGTATCGCTGGGGTGAGGCAAGCCCGATCGAATCTTAGTCACCGCCCGCACGATCTGTGGCTCGTCAGAGGGTCGGTCCTGTCTCATCTCAGCCACGTAGGTGAATTGTCCCTGCGAGTCAGTCTCAATGGCGTCCTGGGCCAGGCGCAACTCTACCTGGTCGTGGATGCTGGCCGCCTTGGGGATAAAGAAAAGAAACACCGTTTCGCCCGGCTCAAAGTTGTAGCCCTTGACCGTCACTTCTCCCCCCAGCTTCACGCAATTGGGGGTCAACTCGATGTAGCGCCCGGACGTGTCCACCGGCGGCAATGACACCCGACTGTCACAAGGCATCACGATCGGGGCGTCTATCTCCAGGCGTTCCTCCTCGTATTCGACGAGGCGAGGGCGCACCAGGCCACGGATGATGTTGGTCAACTGGGTCTGGCGTCGCTCCTCTCTGGGTTTTTCCAGGTCAACCTTGGTGACCTGGAAACCGTAGGCATAGACAACAACGATAACCACCACCGCGAGAAAAACAGCCAGGGAACGCCAGCCCCCTTTGCTACGGGGGGGCGTCCCTTCGGGCTGAGCCCTTCGATTATGCTCAGGACAGGCCTCAGGACGAAGCCTCGCCTCGATCGGGCTGGAATTTTGATTTTGGGGCATATTTGCTATCCTATTCGTTCGGCCTCTTGGCCGTATATCTCTTTGAACCGTTCATCGTCAATCTCGTGGGGCAAGCCATCGAAGACCAGTTGGCCCTCGTTCAGGGCAACGGCTCGATCAGCGTATTGCTGCACCAGGTCCAGGAAGTGCAGGCTGCAAATCACGGTGATCCCGTCTTCCTGGTTGAGCCGTTTCAAGATTTTCATAATGCTATGAGCCAGGACAGGGTCCAGGCTGGCCACCGGTTCGTCGGCCAGCATAAGTTCGGGGTCCTGCATCAAGGCTCGGGCGATTCCCACCCGCTGCTGCTGCCCACCGCTCAGCTCGTCGGCCCGATTATGCGCCTTGTCGGCAATGTCCACTCGCTCCAGGTTGCCCATCGCCTTGCTGATATCTTCTTTGGGGAAGTAGTGGATGATGCTCCAAAGGGGATTGACGTAGCCCAAGCGTCCCGACAGGACATTGGTAAGGACGCTGGAGCGCGTTACCAGGTTGAACTGCTGGAAGATCATGCCAATCCTGCGGCGGACCAGACGCAAATCCTCCTGCGGGGCAGCCGTGATGTCCACACCGTCCCAGACCACCTGGCCGGCTGTCGGTTCAACCAGGCGGTTGATGCACCGCAACAAAGTGCTTTTGCCGGAACCGCTCAGTCCAATCACCGCCGTGAACTTACCTTTCAGCGCGTTGAAGCTCACCTGATCCAGCGCCAGCACTTCGTTGTCGTAGATCTTGGTTAGATTCTTGACCTCAAGCAAGTTGCCCTCCTGGACGTATATAGAACATAGGTGTCAACTTAAGAGAGCGACCCAGACTTCGGAGGTTTTCAGACACGATTTCGCCAGCAAACCAACCAGACAATCAAGGTGACTTTGGCAGCAGAGACACTGCCGGAAACCTCCGAAGTCTTAAGTTGACACTAATGTATATAGAGAAACCAGGTTTTTCGCCGTCTGAACCAAGCTAGTGATTGCTTTTTGTACGTTCTGGAGCACCCACAATGCCTTATCAAGCGAAAAACCTGGTTTCTGATTGCCATGTGCGAAGCACACGTTGAAGATTGGGCGGGGATGGTTTCCCCGCCCAATCTGTAACTCTGCTTGCAGAGTGCTGCCGCTACCTGGAGGAACTATCCGCCGAAGATGTCTTCCTCAGTGTATCCCAGACCCTGGATCAGTCTGCGAATGACATCGTACGTAGCGTCGCTAACCGGATCCAGGCCAGTCCAGTTGTAGAAGTCGGTTGAGCAGATTGACTCGCTACAGGCATCGGTCTCCATGAATTCGGCCAGCGCAGCAATGATCCGACCTTTGAGCGCGGCCGGGAAATCAGGCCCAAAGCTCATGGTGTCATTGGGGATGGGATCGGTCAGCATCATGATGCGGACCTTCTGGATGATGTCGGGGGCAGTTTCCATCACGGCGATGCGGGCGTCGAGCACGCGCACGTCACCAGCGTAGACCTTACCCGACTCATTCAAGGCGGCTGCAAAGGGATCATACGGCTCAGGATCATCGCCGGGCTTCCAGGCGGGATCGGTGAGAGGCGCGCTGAAGTAGGTGGTGGCAAAGTCAACTTCGCCGTTGTACACCGCCAGGGCTGCCTGGGGGTGCCCACCCGCTTCGACGACCTCGCCAACCTCAACCCCGGCTTCCTGGAACATGACCGAGGGGAACAGGTAGCCGGAGGTGGAGCCCAGATCGGGGACAGCCCACTTCTTGCCGGCCAGGTCTTCCAGGGTCTGGTAGTCGCTGTCACGCGCCACCAGGAACTGCGCCCAGTAGACGGACCAACCATAGCGCACTGCGGCTGCGCCGACTTCGACGCCACACTTCTGATTGGCGAGAACGTATCCCAGGGCCGGGATAAAGCCGATGGTGTCCTCAGGTGAGGCGCACATGGCCTCGATGGTGGCCGCGTAGCTGGTGGGCACGCTCACCTCAAACGCGAGACCGGTGGCATCGGTCAGTGCCTGGGCCATGACCTCGCCGCCAGAGACGATGGCACCCACGTCCACCGAGGGCACGAACAGCACCTGGATCGGGCGTTCTGCGCTCCCCAGTTCGCCCGCAGCAGGTGCTGCAGGTACTGGCCACCCAGTCAGACGCTTACCGGCGATGATGTCCGCCTGGATCTTCGCCACATCGGCCTTGATGCTGCCGGGCACCTTATCCTCGAAATCGTGGAGGGGACCAACGCCCACCCCCTGGTTCGCCAGAGTGGCGATGTAGTCGCTGCCGCCCCCGAACTTGCCCACCAGCATGCTCTCGATCACGTTGAACACGGCCTTGTCCAACCGCTTCACGGTGCTGGTGACCAGGATGTCCTTCTCGTTGGGCAGGGTGTAGTACTGATCCACGTCCACCCCAACGCCCCACTTCCCACGCTCCTTGGCCGCCGTGATGCCACCATTCCCGGTCTTGCCGCCCACGCCCATGATGATGTCCGCACCCTCATCAATGAGCGAGTTGGCCTGGACCTTGCCCTGGTCGGGGGCCTCGAAGTCGCCCACGTACACCAGGTCGAACCCCACACTCTTGCCATACTTCTGGTTGTAGTAGTTCGTCCCGGCCTCGTAAGCGACGATGAACTGCTCCACCGGCGGAATCTGCATTCCGCCAATGACGCCCACCGCCGGGCCGTCCGGATCCAACTGATCGGCCATAGCCGCCGCCAGGTAGCCCACCGGGAAGCTGGCCTCGTCCACGTTGAACAGGATGCCCTGCAAGTTAGGCGTTGCCTCACCGCCGCTGGGGTAGTCCACAATGGCGAAGTTGATATCCGGATACTGCGCGGCCATCTTGTAGGTGGCGTCGCCCAACAGGAAGCCGACGGTGATGATCATGTCGTAGCCCTGCTCGGCGAACTCGGTGATGTTGTTCTCGTAGTCGGCCTGGGCCTGGGACTCCAGGAACTTGGCCTCGACGCCGAACGCATTCTGGGCGTCCTGCAAGCCCTTCCAGGTATTCTCATTGAAGCTGGCATCATCAATCCCACCCACGTCAGACACCATGCCTACCCTGAACTTCGGCCCCTCACGCAAGGCGACCATGAGCTCGTCAGCTTCCTCCGCGCTGGGGATGAGGAACTTCCAGCCTGGATGGATCAGGCCAGGATCGGCGATGCTGGCGAAGCTCGAGTCTTCGACGCTCCTGGCATTGGTGGCCAGGACGATGGCGTGGTAAGCCGGGCCGCTGCCCAGATACTTCTCCGCCAACGTCCAGAGGTTGTCGCCCAGTTTCACCGTGTAGGTCAGTTCCGCCTGGGCGGGCGGAGCAGCGTTGGCCACACCGAGCCCCAGGCTCAGTAGCAGCGACAACACTACGGTCAGATTGACTAAACTCTTCTTAAACATTTGTTACACTCCTCCTTAATTTGGTTTAGTAATTGTTGGCTAATTGGCGGGTTCCACAGGTACTTGTTCCGTAGGCATCCCTCCTTTCGGTCGGGTAAAACGATCCATCGGCTAGCTCGACTAATTTTAGGCTTCACCCCAGGTGTCATCGCGAGTCGGCCATGGCGCGGTGCGCCATCCGTAGAGGGCAGAAACGTCCCCCCCTCACCCCTTCGTTCCACTCAGGGCAGGCTCTAACCCTCTCCCTGCGAGGGAGAGGGGATTTGCCCCCTCGCTCCTTTGGGGAGAGGGCGGGGATGAGGGGAAGTTTCTGAGTAGGCGCGCAGTTCGCGCCGCCTGCCCTGAGCCTGTCGAAGGGAAGCAATCCCCTGGCGCGCTTAGAGATTACTTCGCTACGCTCGCAATGACAAATGTAACAGTGTCCAACTAGCTTAGCCCTTTAGCTGCATCTCCGTCACTGACACTTGCAGCTATTATAACCCTTTTTTTCTAAAGGCGCAAACCTGCCTCAGGCTCTATAGAAGCGGACTGGCGCCCACACTTCAAAGAATCCCGCAAAACCCATTATTTACACAAATAGCAAAGTTCATCGTCACCGCTCGTGTTGTGACGTGGGAATCGGGCTGCACCAGCTAACTATTGATTATAGCGCATTTAGTGAGGATAAGCAAATCTAAATTCACTCCTCTGCTTCCTCTTCGCTTAACACCTCCCGCGAGCGGCCGGCGCCTCGGTCCGGCCCGACGATACCCTGTTCCTCCAGCAGATCAATCAGGCGAGCGGCCCGCGAATAGCCGATGCGTAACCTCCGCTGCAGGAGGGAGATAGAAGCCCTATTATGCTTGCGCACCATGGCAATAGCTTCCTCCAGGAGATCGTCTCTCCGGCTGGCCTCCTTTTCCTTGGCTCTCATCTCCTCCCAGAGTGGTTGCTGGGTCACCTCCTCAACTCTATAGAAGCTAGTGGGGGTGGTGCTCGCGCCCACCTCCGGGCCCTTCCAGTAGCGTACCAGGCGATCCAGCTCCCGATCGGAGACGAAGCAACCCTGCAGCCTCACCAACTGGCTGGAGTCCGAAGCCATATAGAGCATGTCCCCTCGCCCCAGTAGCCTCTCCGCTCCTACCGTGTCCAAAACAACCCGCGAGTCCACCTGACTGGTAACAGAGAAAGAGATACGAGAGGGAAAGTTGGCCTTGATGAGCCCCGTGACCACGTCCACTGAGGGCCTTTGAGTGGCGATAACCAGGTGGATACCCGTGGCCCGGGCCATCTGGGCGATGCGACAGAGCGCCCGTTCCACTTCATCGTGGGCCAGCATCATCAAGTCAGCCAACTCGTCCACAAAGACCGCCAGGTAGGGCAACCGACTCTCCCCCCGGGCGCCGGCTCGCTTGTTATAATCCTCGATATTGCGCACCTCGGCCTTGGCCAGCTTCTTGTAGCGCTGATCCATCTGCCTCGTGACCCACTGCAGAGAGCCCACGACCCGCTCCATCTCCACTATCACGGGCACCAGGAGATGGGGAATGCCATTGAAGTTGGTCAGCTCTACTCGTTTGGGATCTATCATCAGTAGCTTCAGGTCATCGGGGGTGTGGTTGCACAGCAGGCAAGCGATAATGGAGTTGATGCAGACGGATTTACCCGAGCCTGTTGCCCCTGCGATCAACAGGTGTGGCATAGCCTTTAGATCAGCCACCACCGGCTCGCCCGATACGTCACGACCCAGGCCGATGGCTAGCTTGGAATCCAGCTTCTTAAATGCCTCCGACTCCATCACGCCACGCAAAGCCACCATGCTCAACTCCGCGTTGGGTACCTCGATGCCCACGATGGAGCGTCCGGGCACGGGGGCCTCGACGCGGACGGGCGAGGCAGCCAGAGCCAAAGCCAGATCGTCGGCCAAAGCGCTGATCTTCGACACCTTGACCTTCGTGCGCCTCCCTGCGCGCCCTTCGACGAAGCCCGGTTCGACGCCAAACTGAGTGATCACCGGCCCCTGGTTGACTTCGACCACCTTGGCTGGCACGCCGAGGCTGGCCAGGGTATCCTCGATGATCTTAACCCGCTTGCGAATCTCCGCCTGACTGATGTCCTGGTCCAGACTGTCTTCCAGGATTTCGGCCACAGGAGGCAGCCGCCACTCCTGATCGCCGCCGATGATGCGGGGGTAGATGGAGCCTCGTGCCGGGCGGGATGGCTCAGTGGCAGGTTCAGGCGAGGGAGCAACTGTGGGCCTCGCTTGGCCCCAGCGTCGGAGGCGGGGGAGGCGATTCTGGCCCGGATAGCGAAGCCCGATCCATCTTTCCCTCAAGGCCTGGCCTATCTCGGCAGGGGAGAGGCCGGAGAGCATGATGACGGCTATGCTGGCCAGGGCTGCGATGGCAATAAAAGCTCCCAGGTCGCCCAGGCTAGAGGCCAGGGCCCAGTTCACCAGCCAGCCCAGGTAGCCTCCCCCACCTCCCTCGGCAGCCAACGCTCTCGGATCCTCGGCTGCGGAAAAAGAGTGAGTCAAGGCCAATCCCAGGGCGAAGAGCAGGGCTGCCCCCGCAACTTTCTCCCAGGCTACTTGCGGCTCGCGGCCCGATCCCGTCCGGAGCAGCCAGAACCCCGCTGCCCCGAACACGAGGGGGGCAAGATAAGCGCCCCAGCCTAAGGCCAGGCGGAGAAGGTGCAGCCAACCCTCGGTGAGGGCCCCCCGGCTCAGAGAGAGCAGGCTGAACAGAGTCAGCAAAGCCAGGGCCAACAAGGCTATACCCACCCTATCCGCTCGCAATAATCCAGAAAGATCTATGCGGAAGCCGCTCTTCTTTTTTCTCCTAGATCTCTTAGATCGCCTTCGATTAGCCATAATCCAGACTCAGTTATCAATGGTTGCTGGCTCATATTATATCACATAACCCCCTGAAAACAAAAACGGTCTCGTCGGCGATGGTGCCTATCTTGACAGCGGCGGGTCGCCTGGGCTTCAGCGTGCCGTTTGCAGCCACCATTCGATGAGTCGGTAGAGGCCCATGGTCGTCAGCCACACGGCGTAACCTACGATCACTACCCGGCCAACCGGCCAGCCCTGGCGAAACCCAAACCAGCAAGCTACAGTAAACAGCATCGTGGGAATGAGACCAAAGGTCATCATCCTGCTAAATTCAGCCGAGAGCACTGGGTCGCCGTTGCCGCTCGTGTAGACAAACCACAGGGCGAAAGTGATGGTCAACGGCATGACCGAGACGACCGACGCCAGGATACGAGATTTCTCGCTGATAAAGGCGATAGCAGTGAGGATGCCAAACGAAATGAGAAGCTGGTAGATGCGTTGTGTGCTCATGTCCTCCCTCTGGTAGCCTTCGTTGATATGCCTATTATACTCGACCAGGGCACAGGGAACAAGTCGCGAAAAACCAGGCCCTCGAAAGGAGGGCCTGGCAGACACGAGGGGTTTTCCGTGGAACTTGGCGAAATCGCGGGGCAATGAGTTGTCGAGTCAATGAGGCCCCCTCAGCCCCTGCTGTGCTTGACGATGAACTCGTGGGCCCTGGCCCACACCGCCTCGCGCTCACTGTCCACGGTGATGCAGTGGCCCGAATTCGGCCACCAGACGATCTCCTTCTCAGCGGTACCAAGCTCCTCGAAAATGACCCGTGCGCTGTCCACGGGGACGTGGTGGTCTTTCTCACCCTGCATGATCAGGGCTGGCGCCTTGACCTGGGGCAGCTCCCGCCTGGCCAGGCGCATCAACTGCCCCAGGCTGACGATGCAACGGACGGGGAGCACCCGATAGGAGGAGAGGCGCTTTTCGGCCTCAGAATCGGTCAGGTCTGATTCGATATCGGGTGTGACCCAGCGGATGAAATACTGGGCCAGCGGCAGGAAGCGGAAGCGCCAGTCGGTGATGTAGGCCGGGGCGGCCATAGCGACGATCCCGGCCAGGGGATGATGGGCCGCCAGGTGCAGGGTGATCAGCCCACCCATAGAGAGGCCGGCCACGAAGACCTGCTCACACAGGCTCTCCAGTTCCCGCAACCCCTCCTCGGCGGAGGCCACCCAGTCGCGCCAGCCGGTGCGGGCCATATCTTCGGGAGTGGTGCCGTGACCAGCCAGCCGCACCCCCCGCACGGTGAGGCCCTTCCCGGCCAAATACTCCCCCATGAGTCGCATCTCGGGGGGACTTCCGCTGAAGCCATGGATGAGCAGGCAGCCCGTTGGGCCGCCTTCGAAGAAAAACGGGTTCAAATCCAGCGTTTTCACAGTTCTTGACCTCCTCTAACCGTAAGCTGCTCCGCCTTCTTACGGTGCAATGTGTTCAGCGTTTCCCTGAGTGCCACGACCTGCTCTTTCCCCAACGGGTAGAACTTCAGCGCCACTAAGAAAATCGCCAGGGCCACGACGGGCAGCAGGCCCATGCCCAGCCGGATGCCCAGTGCGACAGACGAGGGCTGGGTCGTCAACGCGGCATTGTAGCCGCTGAGGCCCAGCACCAGGCTGCTGGAGCCGCCGATCAGCACCATGACCAGCCTTTCGATGAAGGCGTTCACCCCGAAGTAACTCCCCTCCCGCCGTCGGCCGGTGTGGAGCTCGTCTTCGTCTATCACGTCGCTGAGCACGATGTCCCTCACCAGTGTGATGCCGGAGTTGGCCGCGCCGACGAGGAGCATCATTACGAAGGCCTGCCCCAGGTTGCCAACGACCAGGACGAGCAGCATGAAGGCCACGAACAGTGTCACGGCCAGGCCCAGCGTCCGCTTCGAGCCCAGGCGCAGAGCCACCCACCGCCACAGGGGGTAGAAGAGGATGGCTGCGACGAACATCCCCAGGAATATCAGGCTCATCTGCTCCTCCTCAGCGCCGATGACGTACTTGGTGAAGAAGGGCACCATGGCCGAGAGCCAGCTCCAGATGTAGCAGATCATCAGGTTGGCGCTCATGAAGGCCAGGAACGGGCGGTTGGCGAAGGTCTCTTTGAAGGCAGCGATGAGCGGCAGCGCTTCCTCTTCGCTGACCTCCTTCCGCTCGCGGCTGCCCAGCAGGGAGAACCAGAAGGCACCCCCGCCGATGAGCCCCAGGATCACGCCCGCTCCCGTCCATCCGCCCAAATCGCCGAACCGCTCGGAGAGGGCTCCGACGATGACAGGCATGATGGCCAGGCCCAGCGCCGTGCCGATCATCGCCGCCACCTGTCGGTAGATGGAGACCTCCGTCCTTTCCTCGAGATCCTCGAAGGCCTCGGGGAAGAGCGCGGTGTAGGTGACGCTGACGGCGGTGTACGCCAGGTCAAAGAGGGCGATGACGACGGCGAAGTAGAGGAAGATGCCCATGTGGGAGGGGTTGGTCAGGGGATTGCCCCCCAGAGGCGGGGACCAAACCAGGACGAACAGCAGAAAGGTGAGCGGGGTGCCCAGCGCAATGTAGGGGATGCGCCGCCCCCAGCGGGTGCGGGTGCGGTCCGAGATCACCCCGATGAGCGGGTCGTTGATGGCGTTCCACACCCCGTAGGAGATGGCGAAGGCCAGGCCCACCAGTTTTGGGTCGAGGCGCACCACGTCGGTGTAGAAAAAAATCAGAAACGTCTGCACCGAATTGAAGAAGAGCGCCTGTCCCAGATTGCCCACGCCATAGGCAATCTTGGCGAATCTGCTTTTCATTGATAAATACCTCCCGAATCAATTTTGGATGGCCTCATACATAGCCAGGACGTTTTGCGGCGGGACGTCCGCCTGGATGTTGTGGCTGGGGGCGAGGATGTAGCCACCTCCCTGGCCCAGGGTAGCCACGATACGCTTGACCTCTTCCCGGACCCTTCCCGGCGTGGCGAAGGGGAGAATCTGCTGCACGTCAATCCCTCCGTGGAAGACCAACTGCTCGCCGAACTCTCGCTTCAAGGCAGCCGGATCCATCCCCTGGGCGGAGGTCTGGATGGGGTTCAGGATGTCCACTCCCACGTCAATCAGATCCTGCACGAGAGGGATGACGCTGCCACAGGTGTGATGCATGATTTTGGCCTCGGTGCGCGAATGGATGAAGTCGTACAGCTCCTCGTGTCGGGGCTTGATCAGCCGGCGGTAGAGCTTCGGCGAGATGAGGGGCCCGGTCTGCATCCCCAGGTCGTCCCCCAGGGCCACGATCTGCACGTAGGGGCCTACCGCCTCCAGGTAGACGGCGTAGAATTCGACGTACAGCTCCAGCAGGATGTCCAGCAGCGCGGTAGCAAATGGTTCGTCGCTGACCAGGTCCATCATGAAGCGCTCGAAGCCTCGCATCCACAGCGCCTGTTCGAAGAGGCCGCCGCCCAGGAAATCGGCCACCAATGCGTAGGTGGTCTCCTCGTAGAGGCGCCGTGCTTCCTCAGCCAGGCCCTCCACCCGGCAGGGATCGTGCGGATCGGGCCAGGGGTAGTGGCGCAGGTCTTCTGCTTTGGCATCCGCCAGTGGATGCCCCACGATCTCGCAGTACAGCTCGGTGCGCTGCCGCCGTATCCCCCACTCGTCGCGGTAGGTGTCCTCGCTGCCTGACGGCAAAAAGGCGGCCGCGTTCGAGGGCGGCCGCAGCGCCACGCGGCGCAGATCCACGCCGAACCGCTGCAAGATCTGCTCATCGGGGACGACGATACCCTGGACCACGTCGTGCACCGGCTCGCCGGCCTCGACCCCCAGCAGGGACTTCAGGGCGTCGTTGGCCCGTTGGTGGATACTGGAGACCGCCGTGGAGCCCAGGTCCACAGGCACGCGGTCGGGCAGTTCATGACGAAGAACCACCATTACCCGTTCTCGTGAGTTCATCTTCTGGTTTCCGATCCTCGAATTCTCTAAAGCCAGGTCCGGGAGCCTTAATTGTCTGCATCATCCCTTTGACCAAGTATTTTGGGTGGGGAAGAAGACGAGGGTACGATATTTTAGCACAAAATGGACTTTTTGTCGAGGAGTGGGTGGATATTGGCGAGGGCATCGCTATCGCACTCGATTCGAGCAAACGATTTCCCGTCAGCCGATGATGGTAGGCATTGGAGTCACCGTGGGCATGAGGGCGGGCGTCGTCTCCTGACCTGGCTGGCGAAGTATCGGTGGGGGCTCGTTATCCCTGGCATACAGGGTGAAACGCTGGAGGATGAGCAAAACAAAGGCCCTCTCCTCTCGAAGGAAAAGGTCCTTTTCGTTCGCCGCCCTTAAGGTTAGGGGTCTCGAAGATCGAAAGTGAGGGCCTTGCCGTCCAGAGTAAGGATGAATTGGTTGAGGACGTCGCGGCCCAAGAGGACATCTGATCGCTGAGCGGAGGTAACCTCTACGAGGGGGATTTTATACCCCGCGATTTCCATAGCGATGTAATACAGAGGGCGCAATGACCCCTTGCCATCGAATCCTGTAACAAAACCCTCACTCATAGCTTTCAATCGCAACGTCGTTACTACGGACTCAGGAAGCACAGTGATACTGGCGCCGGTGTCCAACTTGCCTGGCTTTTGAACAGAGAGCTCAGTGATAGGATCGAACAGAGTCACTTGCACGAAGGCGGCTGGAGGGTTGATCGTGGTGTCGTACCTAAACACTGTAGAGTTCCTCTGGTGATGGAACTTCAAAAGTGCGGGTTTCCTCGCTGACCAGTTGGAGATAGAAGGGCATGTCCTTCAGCCTGGACATGACCCTCCGGGCCAGCGCCAGATTGTCTGCATCGGCGTCTACCACCTGGCCGCCGTGGATGGCTACGTAGAGCCCCTTGTGCGTCTGCAAGAGTTGGGGCTTCAGACGATGGAAGGCAGCGCGTTCCTTCTCCCAGGTCTCGTCCTGAGGTCCCCCCTGAGCATGACGAAGGGCCTGTCGAAGAGCCTCGTCATGATCTTGAATTTGGGCCTCGCGCTCAGCTTCTTCGCGCCACTTCTGAAAGCGGCGATAGTCGTCCAAGGGTATGGCGACAGCGTAAGGCTTGCCTTCTCTTCGTATAACCACGGGGCCTTCGGCCACTTCCTCCGGGCCTGGCAAGTCCGGGCCATAAATTGCACGAGCCTCTTTAATGTCAAGAGTTTTGACCATGGGGAATCACCTCAATATTGCTGCCCACATTGTAAGTCCTTTGTGACGATTTGTCAAGACTACAGGCGTAACCCTCGCCACCGCGCCTACACCACCAGCGCTATCCTGACCGCCATCAGGGCCAAGCACCAGCGGCAGAATAAGGCCGCTCACTCTCTGTCAGCCAATGATGGTAGGTGTTGGAGTCACCGTGGGCGAGGGAGTGGGTGTAGGAGTGAACGTCGGCGTAGGGGTGAGAGTGGGCGTCAACGTCGGGGTGCTGGTGATAGTCGGCGTACTCGTTGGCGTCGGGGTGGGGGTGATGGTGGGAGTCGGCGTCTCTGTTGGGGTAGGAGTCGTGGTCGGCGTGATGGTGGGCGTGGGCGTGGGATTGTCCACCACGACATGCACCCAGGCCTCGGCGGTGTGGCCCTGATGGTCGAAGGCCACTACCTTGAGGGTACGGAGGCCATTATTTCCTCCTCGGGTATCCCACTCGGTCAGGAGCCCGTCCTCCACCATCGCCAGGTGGGGGCCGCTCACCCAACCCCAGCCGATGGGATCAGGCCCCACGCCGTACTGGACGTCGTAATGATCGAAGTCGGGCATGCGGACGCGGCCGATCACAGGCACGATGCCCTCCACCGCCTGCCCCTCGGCAGGTTGGAAGATGGCCACCTCCGTTGGCCCGGTGTGCAGCGAACAAAAGCCCACTGGAGGCTGTTCAATGCCGTGCTCCTCGGCCCACCAGCGGTATTCCTCAGGATAGACCTCGAAATACTTCTCCACCACGACGCTCTCTGGACAAAACTCTGTGGCCCGCTGGCCAGTCACCGTGCAGATCCTGACCAGTTGGTGAAAGTCCTGGCTGGCGTCGTTGGGCTCGGTGCCGGCTACGAAGATCTCCGTCCTTCGCCTGGGACAGACCTGGCTGGGCTTAGCCCCGGAGTCAGCGCAGATCTCCGCTGTCACGATACCTGAGGGCCGGGCGAAATCGCGGGGCGGCGTGCCGGCCAGGGCCTCCTCCATGAAGTTGTGCCAGATAGGGCCGGCTCCCCCGGCACCGGCGACGTGATCCATGGGGGAACTGTCGCTGTTGCCCACCCAGACGCCGCACACCAGGTCGGGGGTGTAGCCGATGGTCCAGGCGTCGTGCCAGTCATCAGTGGTGCCGGTCTTGACCGCAGCGGGTCGGCTGAGCTTCAGCACGCTGTCTGGCCCAAAGGCCGGCGTGCGAGCCTGGTTGTCAGCCAGGATGTCGGTGATGAGGTAAGCATGTTGAGGGGAGATGACCTGCTCTCCCTGCCCCCCCTCAATCCCCCCCAACCCTTCGACCTCGCTCAGGGCAGGCTTTGGGGGGGAGGTTTCAGCGATGACGCGGCCCTCGCTGTCCTCCACCCGCGCGATGACCACCGGCGGGATGCGCACTCCGCCATTGGCAAAGACGGCGTAAGCCCCAACCATCTCGAACAGGGTCACGTCGCCCCCGCCCAGGGTCAGGGACAGGCCGTAATCCGGGCGATTGAGGGAGGTTATCCCCAGGCGGTGGGCCATAGCCAGCATGTCCGGCAGGCTCACAAACTGGAGGGCCTTCACCGCAGGGACGTTGTAGGAACTTCCCAACGCCGTGCGCAACAGCACCGGCCCGTGGAACTTGTCGTCGTAGTTAGTGGGCTTGTAGGGTGGATTGACGCCGTCGGGGAACTCCGTCGGCACGTCCCATAAGAGGGTGGCTGGCGTCCAGCCCTTCTCGAAGGCAGCCACGTAGGTAACGGGCTTGATGGAGGAGCCCGGCTGACGAAGCCGCAGGGCGACATTCACCTGGCCGGCTATCTCCTCATCGTCGAAATCCACGCTGCCCAACATGGCCAGCACCTCGCCCGTGTCGGGCTTCAGGGCTACCAGGGCCGCGTTGGTGACGTGCTTATCGGCCAGGCTCTGGACGCGCTCTTTGGCCACCCGCTCGGCAATGGCTTGCAGACCAGGATCCAGGGTGGTATATACCCTGAGCCCTCCCTTGTAGAGAGCGTCAACACCATACCTCTCTTCCAGCAGTTGGCGCACGTACATCACGAAATGGGGGGCACGGATGGGGAAGCTCAGGGGAACGTACTCCAGTTCCTCGGCTTGAGCGGCCTCGGCCTGGGCTGGCGTGACGTAGCCCGCCTCCACCATCAGTTGCAGCACCACCGCCTGCCGGGCCTTGGCGTCATCAGGATTGGCGTAGGGGTCGTGGAGGGCTGGCGACTGAGGCAGACCGGCCAGGAGTGCTGCCTCCGCCAGGCTCAACTGATCCGCCGATTTGTCGAAGTAGGTCTCAGCAGCGGCCTCGATGCCGTAGGCCAGATTGCCATACCAGATTTCGTTGAGATAAATCTCCAGGACGGTATCTTTGGGGTAGCGGCGGGTGATCTCAGCCGCCAGAATCGCCTCTCTGATCTTGCGGGAAAGGGTGACTTGCGTTCGTTCCACGGGAGAAAGCAGGACGTTGCGGGCCACCTGTTGGGTGATGGTGCTGGCGCCTGAGACGACCTCCCTCTCGTTCACAGCGTACCAGATGGCGCGAGCGATGCTCAGAGGGTCGAAACCGGGGTGCTGGTAGAAGTACCTGTCCTCGGTAGCTATGGTAGCCTGGATCAAGTAAGGTGAGATGCGCTGCAGGGGCACTTTGGTGCGTCTGCCCCATTGGGGGTCAAACAACTCGTAGAGCAGCCCTCCCTGGCGATCGTAGATCTTGGTGCTCACGAAGTCGGCTGAATGGGTCCCCAACTCTTCTGGCGCCGGCAGACTCAGGGCGATATTGGCGTAGGCGATCAGGCCAAGCCCGAAGGTGATGAAGAACAGGACTACAAAGGCCACGGATGCGGTAATGAAGGCTTTGATCAACCAGGGTGTTGGTTGCCCATTTCTCTTTGGCACATCCGCGTTTTTCATCGGATCGTTGGCTTTGCCGAGTGGTCTCTCCATGAAGCATTTCTCCTATGATGATGTGCTGCTTTAAAGACGCATCATGGAAGCTGGAAGTTCCCTCTAACAGGAAAACAACGCCTTGCATCGTCGGCGCCGATCTCCTTTGCCCCTAATTATAACTTTGTGATGTGGGTTGTCAAGTTCGCGCTTGACACGCAATCTGGTATATAGAATTACTCTACAAGATTTGCGTTATGTGCGAGAATTATGCAGCGGCGTGTAAGTAAACCATTGGGAAATTAGTTGAACGAAAACGCAAAGCCGCAAACATCACTTGATACCCGCGTCGAGT